>Ga0310345_10004006_pt1 | contig 13627 bp, 6 predicted proteins | sample HC15DNA20500_MG_FD_204667 | JGI IMG/M metagenome (GOLD analysis project Ga0310345, IMG submission 204667) | Marine microbial communities from station ALOHA, North Pacific Subtropical Gyre - HC15-DNA-20-500_MG | ecosystem: Environmental > Aquatic > Marine > Oceanic | place: Pacific Ocean: North... | reverse complement strand
GCACAGCCCGGCTCGACCCGCGGACCGCTGGTGCCGCGCCCGGTTCTGCCGATGATCGCGATCGGCGGGCTGATTGCGATGCTGGTGGCGCTCACCGTCTTCGCTGGACCGGTCAACCGGGCCCTGTCCGCGACGGCGGCGCAGCTCTTCTCGCCCGAACCCTATATCGAGCTGGTGCTCACCACGCCCGGCAAGCAGATCAAGGACGGTTCGCATGCCGGCGAGGACGATCACGCAGACGAGGCCACGGATGACACCGGGGGGGATCACTGATGTCGATGCGCTTGACGCGAAAACTGTTGCCGCACCCGCTGCTCTCGGCCCTTCTGGTGCTGGTGTGGTGCCTGCTGATCAACGATCTCAGCCTCGGCACCGTCGTCTTCGGCGCGCTGCTCGGGATCGTGATCCCGATGGCGACCCGCGCCTTCTGGCCGGACCGCCCCAAGATCGGCAGGCCGGGACGCCTCGTCTCCTACCTCCTCATGGTGATCTGGGACATCATGGTCGCCAACGTGCAGGTGGCGATGATCGTACTGTTCAAGCGCAATGAGGACATGGCACCGAACTGGGTTGTGATCCCGCTCGAGATCCGTACGCCCGAGGCGATCGCGATGCTGGCGGGGACCATCACCCTGACCCCCGGCACCGTCAGCGCCGATCTCTCGGCGGACGGGCACGCGCTGCTGGTCCATGCGCTCGACGCGCCCGATCCGGAGGCGGTGCGCGACGACATCAAAACCCGCTACGAGCGCCGGTTGAAGGAGATTTTCGAATGATCGACACCGCCCTCTTCATCGCCATCGGCGCGCTCGGGTTGGCGCAGATCCTCGCCATGATCCGGCTGGTGATCGGGCCGCATACCGGCGACCGCATCCTCGCGCTCGACACGATGGTGATCAACGCCATCGGCCTGATCATCCTGCTCGGGCTGCATCTAGGCACCCAGATCTATTTCGAGAGCGCGCTGATCTTCGCCATGCTGGGCTTCGTCTCGACCGTGGCACTGGCGCGCTTCGTGCTGCGCGGGGACATCATCGAATGACCGGGGGGATGATGCTGCTGGAGATCCTCGTGGCCGCGCTGCTGATCATCGGCGCCACCTTCACGCTGATCGGCTCCTACGGGCTGCTAAAGCTCGATCAGCCGATGAAACGGCTGCACGCCCCGACCAAGGCCTCGACGCTTGGCGTCGGTTCGCTGCTGCTGGCCTCGATGATCCATGCCTTTGCCTCCGGCGACGCCTCGCTGCACGAGCTTCTGGTGATGGCCTTCCTCTTCGTCACCGCGCCGATCTCTGGAAATTTCATTGCCAAGGTCCATCTGCATCGGCAGCGCGGCGGCAAGGAGCTTCCTCCGCCGCCCGAGGAAAAGAACTGGGCGACCTACGCCGAGCAATAGCGCCCGGCGTCGACCGGGCTCGAGGAGCCACGACCTGACCATGAGCCCCGCCCCCCGCCATGCCGGCCCGATCCTGCATCTGCGGGGCCATGACACCGATGGCCTGCGCCTTGCCGCGATCCTCATCCGACCCGAAGGCGAGGCTTGTGGGACGCTGCGGGCGGGCACCACCGAACTCCAACCGCGCCGCATCGCCACGCTGGAGGGGCTCGCGGTCTGGCGTTTCGATTTCCGGCTCGACAGCGCCGACCGCGGATACCGCTTCGAAGATCGCGACTACCCGGTCGAAACCGATCTTTCGGGCGATCTGAGGTTCGCCTTCCTCTCCTGCAACGGCGAGGAGAACGGCGACATGGATCGCGATCCAGCCGAGCGCGACGCGATGTGGGAAAGGATGCGCGCCGAACACGAGGCTCGGCCCTTCGCGGCGCTGCTGCAGGGTGGCGACCAGATCTATGCCGACGAGGTAACGCAGGGCCATCCGCTGAGCGATGGCTGGCCCGAAGATCTGCCCGAGAGCACGAGTGCGGCCGATCTCGAAGGGCTGGCGGCGCAACTGCGCAGGGGCTTTGTCGCGCGCTACATGCGTGGCTTCGCCGGGCCCGCCTTCGGCGCCCTCGCCGCACGGGTCCCGACGCTGGCGATCTGGGACGATCACGACATCTGCGACGGCTGGGGATCTCTCCCCAGCGAGGCCACCGACAGTTCCGTGGGACAGACGCTGTTCCGGGTGGCCCGCGAGATGTACCTGCTGTTCCAGCACGGCGCGGTCGAAGCCGACATCCCGGAGATATTCGCCGATCCGACCGGCGCTCAGCTTGGCTGGCGCCGCAGCCTGCCGGGCGTCACGCTGATGGCCCCCGACCTGCGTTCCGAGCGCCGCCGCAGGCGGGTGATGGGCGAAGCGGGCTGGCGGCTCTTGGAAACCCCGGTACCCGAGCCCGAGCGCACCTTCCTCGTCTCTTCTGTGCCGATGCTGGGGCCCCGGCTGTCGCTGGTCGAGGCGGTGATGTGGCTCTGGCCCGGCATGCAGAAATACGAGGACGATCTGCGCGACCAGTGGCAGAGCCGGGCGCATCGCGCCGATTGGCGACGGGCGCTGCGCGCGGTGCTGAACCTGCGCGCGAGCGGCCCGGTGACGGTGCTCTCGGGCGAGATACACCTCGCCACCCGCGCCGAAATGGCCGCCGAACCCGGCGCCATTCATCAGCTCGTGGCCTCCGGCATCGCCCATCGCGCGCCGCCCAAGGGCTATGCGCGCGGTCTCGGTTGGCTCGGCAGCCTCGGCGAAGGGCCGCTTTCGGGTCACCCGATCCGCATCCTGCCGCTGCCGGGGATGCGGCGCCGCTACGTGGCCGAGCGCAATTTCCTGACGCTGGAACGGCGCGACGGCGCATGGAGCGCGGTCTGGCATCTCGAGGAGAGCGGCAAGACCCCGCCCCTGCCGATCTAGCCCGCGGGCAGTTCGACACGCGCCTCGAGCCCGCCCTCCGGGCGGTTCGACAGGCGGATCTCGCCACCATGAGCGCGAATGATGGTGCGGGTGATCGAGAGGCCGAGCCCGGCCCCGCCGGTATCGAGACTGCGGCTGTCCTCGCCCCGCACGAAGGGCTCGAACATGCCCTCGAGGCGAGCCTCGGGGATGCCCGGCCCCTCGTCCACCACGCGCACCACCGCCTTGCCGTCCTCCTGCATCAGCCGCACCCCCGCAGAGCCGCCATAGCGGATCGCGTTGTCGACCAGGTTGCCGAAGGCCCGCGACAGCGCCACGGGGCGGCCGGTCACCGGCGGAGCCCCACCGCCCTCGAACCGCGCCCCGCGCTCCTCGCAAAGGCGCGGCAGCAGCGCCGCAAGATCGATCTTACCGCTGGGTTCGGCCTCGTGACCGCTCTTGGCGAAGGCCACGAGCCCCTCGGCCATCACGGCCATTTCGTCGAGGGTGCGGATCATCGGTTCCCCCTCCTCCTCGTCGAGCATCTCGGCGCGAATGCGCAGGCTGGTGATCGGCGTGCGCAGATCGTGCCCGACGGCAGCGAGTGTGCGGGTCCGCTCGGCCTCGAACCGGGCGATGCGTCCCTGCATGTCGTTGAAGGCCGCTGCGGCCGCCCGCATCTCGCGCGCACCGGTCTCAGGCACCCGCACGCCGCGATCCCCGCGACCCGCGGCATGCGCCGCCTCCGCCAGGGCGGCCAGCGGACGGGTGAGCTGGCGCACGAACCACAGCCCCACCGCAAGCACGGTGAGCAGCGACAGGCCGAGCACCAGCATGAAAACCTCGCCCCGGACCCCGTCCGGTGGCCGCAGCCCTGCGGCCATGACATTGAGCCAGACCGGCTCCTCTGCCTGCAGACCGATCGACACGGCGATGGTGCCGCCGCGGGGTCTGGCAGGGCCACCGGAACCGCGTCCGGAAGCTGTGCGCTCGGAAATCGCGACGCGCACCTCGCGCTCGTCGAGCGCCGCGCCGATGCGCGCCTCGAGCACTCCGGCCCGGCCGCTGCGCGCCGGCGCCGCGACGACCGGAACCGGCTCGACCGTAATTCGCGCGAGCCGGGTCGAGGCTTGGCGCGCCAGTTGCTGTCGCGCCCGCGGCGGCAGGGCCTCCATCGCCGGCACCAGCGCCACGATCCGCTCCAACTCCCGCGCGGCCCCTGCCTCGCGGTCGAGCCGGTCGCGTTCGAAGGCCAGAAGCCCCAGCGCCACGAGATTGGCCGTCACCAGCGCCGCCGCAAGCAGCAGGGCAAAGCGCGCGGCCAGCCCTGCCGGCAACAGCCTCTTGATCACGGGGCCACCTCGACATCTGCGGCCAGCAGGTAACCGCCGCCCCATTCGGTGACGATCAGGCGCGGCTGCTTCGGGTCGTCCTCGATCTTGCGGCGCAACCGGCTGATCTGGTTGTCGATCGCTCGATCATAGGCCTTGGCCTCGCGCCCTGCCATCAGGTCCAGCAGCCGCGCCCGATCGAGCACGGTGCGCGGCGAGTCCAGAAACAGCGCCAGCAGCCGGCTTTCGCCCGAGGTCAGCTCGGCCTCCCGCCCATCCTCATGCCGCACTGCCTTGGTTGCCGGATCATGGGTCCATCCTGCGAAGCTGCGGCGCGTGGTGTCGAGCGTCGGTGCCGCCAGCGGCGCCCGACGCAGCACGGCGCGAATGCGCGCCAGCAATTCACGCGGGTTGAAGGGCTTGGTCACGTAATCATCGGCGCCAAGCTCAAGCCCGACGATGCGGTCGGTCTCGTCGGCCATGGCGGTGAGCAGGATCACCGGCGGCCCGCCCCGCGCCACCAGCCAGCGACACAGGCTCAGCCCGTCCTCGCCCGGCATCATCACATCGAGCACGACGAGACCGATCCGCGCCGTCTCGACGATGCCGCGCGCATCGGCGGCGCTGGCCGCGAGGCGGACGCGGTAGCCCTGCTTCTTGAGATACTGGCCCAGCGGCTCACGGATATCGCGCGCGTCGTCGACGACGAGGATCTGCTCTGCGGTCTCGGTCATGTGCGGATCTCCTACGGACTGGCGGCTTCCCTTCTAGGGCGCGCGCGCCCCTGAAGGCCAGCACCTGCCCCCCTGCGAGGGCATGAAGTTTTGTCGCCGGTTGTAACACGCGCCGTCGCCATGCCGCTTGCCTCCCCCGCGCGGTCTGGCTACATCGGGCCTCGGGGCCGGCATAGCTCAGCTGGTAGAGCGTCTGATTTGTAATCAGGGGGTCGGGGGTTCGAGTCCCTCTGCCGGCACCATTTCTCAGGTCAACACATTGGTTTCGTTTTAGCTTCTAACCGCTGCTAGGAGCCGTAGACCATTTCGTCCGTGTTCACCTTCGCCAAGGAGGGGGTTTTCTACTTCAGCCGCCGCGTACAGAGGCGGCTGAGAAACCAGCTGATATCACTACGAAAAGTTTTCTCGCTTCGCACGAAATCCGCCCGGATCGCTGAGGCAAGGGCAAGTAGAGCCACCGATCAGCTCAACGAGTACTGGTATCACCTGAGGCCCCGGGGAGTGGATCTGCCCGGAAAGCGCATCAACCACAGATTGGGGCGGACCATCGGCAAAGCTGCTGCAGATCTGGCCCCCACGCTCGCGAGCTTTGCCGTTACCCTGTCGGAAGCTGTCGGCATTCATCTAGGCCATATGGGCAAGCGACGCCCCAAAACCCTCCACCGGTCGGCAGAACGGGCCGGTGGCTACGTCATCGATGCGTGCGGCAACAAAACTAGGCAGCGGCCAACAAGCTGACAGGCTAAATGCGACGGTGCGGACTGCTCGCACCATCCCCAAATTGGCGCCTGCACCCGGGGCGGATCATACGTTTGGGCTAGCCGCCCCAAAGGTGAGCGCGGATACCGATGCTGTCGATCTTTTGCCGGGCATCGGGCACGGCTCCGTTCCGATTGAGAATTTCCATGATTTCTTCTCATAACCTCGACAGCGCCCGGCGCCGGAACTGTCAGTAAGCGCTCAATCATTTTCTGAGTTCTTCGGATCAATCGCGCTACAAGGCCCAATCTGGGCGATTCAGATTATTCCATTGAAAACTCATCAATGGTCAGGTGGCTTTCACAGACTGATAGCGCAGAAAGCGAAGATAAAAACGCCCGAAAAGCAACTCCTTTCCGTATGACGTCACGTCTCATGTCAGACCGGCATCCGCGGCAGAGCCCTTTAGAACTTAGTCATTAGACCATGCGGATGCCTTCTACCAACGTGAACTAAGGCAAAATGATTATGATCCCCCCTGTCGGGATGATTCACTTAGTTCATTCGTATCATGATCCAACTTTCGCCTTAGGGACTTTGCTGGATTGATGCGACCGGCACTATCAAATCATTATCCCCATGGATGCGTGGAGTGCTCTGCGTGATCGCCGGTATTTGAGAGTATTATGGCTTTCCGTTCGTCGTGTTTCGGCAAAGCCTTTTTAGGAGAGTTGTTATGGCGAACTACATCAAATCCGATCTCGATTTCATTCTGGCGCAGATCAAGATCGCAGAGGCACATACCGAAGCCATGAAATCCGGCGCCGATCCCCGGACGAGTCTTCTCCAACTGATTGGCAACGCGCCCAATCTGAGCTTCGGCTTGCGCACCGTCGATGGCAGCCTGAACAACCTCATCGCGGGGCAGACAGACTTCGGTCAGGCCGATCAGGCCTTTCCGCGTCTGACCACGCCCTACTACCTCGACGAGCAAGACGGCGACGTGATGTCATTCGGGCCGGGCGGCACGATCACCAACACCGATTACGGGACGAACGGGAATGTCGCCGACGCCGATCCCCGGACCATCTCCAACCTGATCGTCACCCAGGACGTCTCCAACCCCGCCGCGATTCGCGCGGCGCTGAAGGCCGCAGGCGTCGAGGGCACCGCCCAGACGGCAGCCACGAACGCGATCAGTGCGGCCTACAAGGCCACGCTGAACGCCAATGGCGCGAATGCCGAGGTCGAGGCCGCCACGGCGGTCGTCTCCGGGGCCAGCGCCGATGCCTCGGCTGCCGTGGCCGCCCTGAACGCGGCCACGGCGCTGCAGTTGAGCTACACGGCAGGTGTGACCATGGCCACCGGCGTTCCCGCGGCCATCTCCGACGCCCAGACCGCGGCCGGGAACCTGATCACCGCCCTCAACGACATCCCCGGCGAACCGGCCCCGGTCCCGCCATTCACCCTCACCGAGCCGGTGCAAGCGGATTACTTCGTCACGGCCGATTTCAATACGGCACTTGCCCAGTGGGTCGATGCTGCGCCCACTGACCCCGAGCCCCTTGCCACCGATTTCCCGGGTGTCGCGGCGTTCGAGACGGCACATGCCCAGTGGGTCGACGCGCAAGTGGCCCATGCCGCCCTTGAGCCCGATCCCGCCGATTTCGCGGATCCCACGGAGTACGATACGGCACTTGCCCAGTGGGGCGCCGCTGCGCCCACCGAGCCCCTTTCCACCGATTACCCGGATGTCGCGGCGTTCGAGACGGCACATGCCCAGTGGGCCACCGCGCAAGCGGCCCATGCCGCCGCCGAGCCCGTTACCACCGATTTTCCGGATGTCGCAGCGTTCCAGACGGCACATGACCAGTGGGCCACCGAGCAAGCGGCCCATGCCGCCGCCGAAGCGCAGTACCAGACCGATCTGGTCGCCTTCAACAACGCCACGACTGCCGCGACCGACGCCTTTGACGCGGCCATGGCTGCGGCCAGCGGTGCCGTCACGGCGGCCGGCGCCGTCGTGACCGCGCTTGGCGACAACCCCACAGATGGCGCTCAGACCCTCCAGACTCTGGCAAACGACCTCCGGACAGCGATCGAAGGGATCGAAGAAGGCGGTTTCCTTCCGGCCGACGCGGCGACAATCACGTCTGCCCTTGACGCCTTCAACGGCGCGCCCGCGCTCGCGCAGTCGAACATCGGTGAGCTCACGACGCTCAGAAACAATGCCGGTGTAGACCGCGCCACGGCCCAGGTTGCGGCGGATGAGGCCACGGCCGCGTTCGACGCGGCCAATGAGGACCTCGCAATCGCGCAGGCCGCCGCCAACACGGCGGGTACGCCCGAGGAAACCGCAGCGGCCCTACAGGGCCTGCTCGACGACTTCGGCCTTCAGACCGACGAGAATGGGGGGCTGGTCATCGAGAACCGGGCGCCCGACGAAGGACTCTCGGCGCCTTTCAACTCGTGGATGACCCTGTTCGGCCAGTTCTTCGACCACGGGCTCGATCTCGTGACCAAGGGGGGCAACGGCACCATCTACATGCCGCTGCAGCCCGACGATCCTCTCTATGTCGAGGGCAGCAATACCAATTTCATGGCGCTGACCCGCGCATCGATCGACACTCAGAACCAGACGACGCCGCATGTCGACCAGAACCAGACCTACTCTTCGCACCCCTCGCATCAGGTGTTCCTGCGTGAGTGGATTCTCGACGCGAATAACAAGCCGGTCGAAACCGGCAAGCTCATCACCGGCAGCAATGGCGGCATGGCGACCTGGGCCGACGTCAAGGCACAGGCCCGCGACATTCTCGGCATCGAGCTCGATGATGCCGACGTGCTGGCGGTTCCGGCGCTGATCACCGATCTCTACGGCAACGCCGAGATGGGGCCGAACGGCTTTCCGCAGGTGGTGATGGCCGATGGCACGATCATGGAGGGCAACCCGAACAACCCGGTGGACGCGACGTTCGCGGCGAAAACCGGCCACGCCTTCCTCGTCGACATCGCCCATAACGCCGTCCCGGGGACGGTCGACCACGACCGCAACCCCGCCACGCCGGACATCGAGATCACGCCAGACAATGACGGCATACCCAACAGCGTGCTGATCGCGAACGGCTTCGGGATCAACGAGCAATACGACAACGAACTGCTGGACGCGCACTTCATGGCCGGCGATGGGCGGGTGAACGAGAATATCGGCCTGACCGCGGTGCATCACATCTTCCACTCCGAGCACAACCGTCTGGTCGATTACTCGATCAACCAGGTGATCATGCCGGCCATGGTGAACGAGACCGGGACGCCCGAAGAGGCGGCGGCCGATCTCGCCTTCCTCAACGAGTGGCTGCGGGTCAAGCTGCCGGAAGGGACCGATCCTGCGACTGTCGACTTCTCCACGCTGCAATGGGATGGCGCGCGGCTGTTCCAGCTCGCCAAGTTCGGCACCGAGATGCAGTACCAGCACCTCGTCTTCGAAGACTTCGCGCGCAAGATGCAGCCGCAGATCGACGTGTTCCTGGCCCCGGTCGGCTATGACACCACGATCGACCCGTCGATCCTCGCCGAGTTCGCGCATACGGTCTACCGCTTCGGCCACTCGATGCTGACCGAGACCATCGACCGGCTCGACCCGTCCTTCAACGCGATCGGCACCGATTGGAGCACGCAGGATGCCGAGCAGATCGGTCTGATCGAAGCCTTCCTCAACCCGATCGAATACAACAAGGGCGGCGAGATCCATGCCGACATGGCCGCCGGCGCGGTGGTGCGCGGCATGACCCGCCAGGTGGGCAACGAGATCGACGAGTTCGTCACCGACGCGCTGCGCTCGAACCTGCTGGGCCTGCCGCTCGATCTTGCGGCGATCAACCTCGCCCGCGGTCGCGACACGGCGATACCGACGCTGAACATGGCGCGGGAGCAGTTCTACACCATGACCGGCGACACCCAGCTCAAGCCCTATGACAGCTGGTTCGACTTCACCCTCAACATCAAGAACCCGGCCTCGGTCGTCAACTTCATCGCGGCCTACGGCACCCATGCCACCTTGGACGCCGCCCAGACCCTGGCCGAGAAGCGCGATGCCGCGATGAAGCTGGTCTTCGGCGGTGAAGGCGCGCCGCTCGACCGGCAGGCCTTCCTGAACGCCACTGGCAGCTATGCCAGCGACAAGGGTGGCCTCGACAAAGTCGATTTCTGGATCGGCGGTCTCGCCGAGGCGATCGCGCCCTTCGGCGGCATGCTCGGCTCCACCTTCAACTTCATCTTCGAGACGCAGCTCGAGGCGCTGCAGGACGGCGACCGGTTCTATTACCTGGCGCGCACGGCGAGCATGAACTTCCTGGCGGAGCTCGAGAACAACTCCTTCGCAAGCATGATCGTCGAGAATACCGACGCCACGCACCTGCCGATCGACGTCTTCGCGACGCCGAGCTACGTCCTGGAGGTCGACCAGACCAAGCAGTACAACCACGGGATGGGCAGCGATGACCCGTTCGAGGCGTCGCTCTTCGACCCGCAGGTGAACAAGCTGGTGATCCGCGCCAACGAGAACTCGCTGCAGTTTACCGGCGGCGACCACGTGGTGCTCGGCGGCACCGAAGGCAATGACACGCTGATCGCCGGCATCGGTGACGACTCGATCTGGGGCGACGGCGGCAATGACCGCATCGAAGGCGGCCACGGCAACGACAACATCGACGGCGGCGCCGGCGACGACATCATCACCGATCTCGGTGGCGACGACGTCATCAAGGGCAATGACGGCAACGACGTCATCCATGGCGGCCCCGGCGGGAACCTGATCATCGGCGGTCGCGGCTCCGACTTCATCATCACCGGCGAGGACTTCTCAGAAGTCTTCGCGGGTCCGGGCAACGACTTCATCCTCGGCACCACCACCAACGAGGCGCCGATCGGCGGCGAGGGAGACGACTGGTTCGAGGGCGGCAGCCAGGACGGCGCGATGGGCGACAACTCGGACGCCTTCGGCGCCGACACCATCGCCGGCCACGACGTCTTCTTCGGCCGCGACGGCTTCAATGAGTTCGTGGCCGAGGGTGGCGACGACATCATGGTCAGCTCGGTCGGCATCACCCGCAACGAGGGCATGTCCGGCTTCGACTGGGTCAGCTACATCGGGCGCAGCTCGGTATATGCCGACCTGAACCTGCCGGCCTTCGACGAAACGCCCATACCGCCGGACGAGAACACGGCACTGGATCGCTACGAAGCGGTCGAGGGCCTGTCTGGCTCGCATGGCAATGACGTGCTGATCGGCTCCGAGGTGGACGATCTCGGCGTGATCCCGCCCGCAGTGCCCGGCGGCGAAGAGGAGGGAGCACCGCTCGAGCCGGCCGGCAACGGCCAGCAGGGCAGCATCCTGACCGCGGCGGGCATCGCCCGGATCGATGGGCTGCAGGAGCTGCTCGGGGCGGGCGTGAACGAGTTCCGTAGCGGCAACATCATTCTGGGCGGCGGCGGCAGCGACCGGATCGAGGGCTTGGGCGGCGACGACATCATCGACGGCGACAGCTATCTCAACGTCCGCATCGCCCGGCAGGGCACCAACGAGACCTGGACGACCATGGTCGGCGACCTGCAGAAAAGGATGCTGGCGGGCGAGATCAACCCGAGCGAGCTCTACATCGTGCGCGAGATCCTCGATGGCGGCAAACCGGGCGACATCGACACCGCCGTCTATGCGGGACAGGCCATCGACTACCAGGTTTTCACAAATGCCGCCGGTGGCCTCACGGTCCTGGACATGAACCCCGATGATGGTGACACGGGCTCCGATCAGCTCTACAACATCCAGCGGATCGAGTTCTCCGATCAGACGATGATCATTCAGGGCGATCCTCCGGTGCCGGTCGACGTCGTTCTTTCAATTGCGGATGCGCCGACGCGGATCGAGACCGGCGACACCGGGTCCACCAACCTGGCCTTCGGCCTGAGCCTGGATGACACGAGCTTCAGCGGCAGTCTGCGGGTGGGCTTCAACGTCGGTGCGGTGACGGGTCAGGCCCAGATCGTCAACTTCGTTGACGGGCTCGGCACGCTGACCGTACCGGTCGTCAATGACAACGTGCCCAATGGCACCGATACGAGGGTGGTCACCTTGACCGGGGCCACCGGAATCGGCGCGACGGTAACGCTCGGAACCGCGACCGCCAGCGGCATGGTCACCGAGGATGACGTCACTGCCATCCTTCTCTCGATCGCCGACGCGCCGATGCTGGTCGAGACCGGCGACACCGGAACCACCAACCTGGCCTTCGGCCTGAACCTGAACAATACCGGCTTCAACGGTGATCTGCAGGTGAACTTCGACACCAGCACGGCGACCGGTCAGAGCCAGGCCGTCAGCTTCGTCAATGGCATCGGAACGCTGACCGTGCAGGTCCCCAATGACGACCTGGCCAACGGCACCGAGATGATGGCGGTCACCTTGACCGGGGCCACCGGTACCGGCACGACGGTGGCGCTCGGCACCACCACGGCCAGCGGCATGGTCACCGAGGACGACGGCACGGCCATCGTCCTCTCGATCGCCGATGCGCCGATGCAGGTCGAGACCGGCGATACGGGGGCCACCAACCTGGCCTTCGGCCTGAGCGTGGACGACACCACCTTCACCGGCACTCTGACGGTGAGCTTCAGCGTCGGTGCGGTAGCCGCTCAGACCCAGGCCGTCAGCTTCGTCAATGGCGTCGGCACGCTGATCGTGCCGGTCGACAATGACGATGTCGACGACGGCGCCGAGATGGTGGGGGTCACCCTGACCGGGGCCACCGGCACCGGCGTGGTGGCGACGCTCGGCACCGCGACCGCCAACGGCATGGTCACCGAGGACGACGTCATTCCCGTCATTCTGTCGATCGCCAATGCGCCGACAGTGGCCGAGGCCGGCGACACCGGGACCACCGATCTCGCCTTCGGCCTGAGCCTGGACGACACCGGCTTCAGCGGCGATCTGACGGTGAGCTTCAGCGTCGGTGCGGCAGCCGCCCAGACCCAGACCGTCAGCTTCACGAACGGGGTCGGCACGCTGACCGTGCCGGTCGCCAATGACGATGTCGACGACGGCGACGAGATGGTGGAGGTCACCCTGACCGGGGCGACCGGGACCGGTGCGGCGGTGACGCTCGGCACCGCGACGGCCAGCGGCATGGTCACCGAGGACGATGTGGCGCCCCCGCCTGTCGACGTCCTTCTGTCGATTGCCAATGCGCCGACAGTGGCCGAGGCCGGCGACACCGGGACCACCGATCTCGCCTTCGGCCTGAGCCTGGACGACACCACCTTCAGCGGCACCCTGCAGGTGACCTACAACGCCGGCGCGGCGACGAACCAGACCCAGGCCGTCAGCTTCGCGGCTGGCATCGGCACGCTGACCGTGCAGGTCGCCAATGACGATGTCGACGACGGCGACGAGACGGTGCCGGTCACCCTGACCGGCGCCACCGGGACCGGTGCGGCGGTGACGCTCGGCACCGCGAGCGCCAGCGGCACGGTCACCGAGGACGACGTCGCGGCGCCGCCCGATCCCGGCAGCGTGCTGCCGATCGACTTCAACGCCAGCCCGCTCTTGAGCTACAGCAACCAGGACCAGACGCCGCAGGGCTTCCAGATCGATCCCGACGGCGCCGGCATCACGCTGAGCGGCAACACCTGGAAGAAGACCCTGCTGCCCGGCGGCACCTTCACCGTCGGCGCCGACACGGTGCTGCGCTTCGACGTGACGATGCAGAACGGCACCGCCGAATTCGTCAGCATCGGCCTCGAGAACGACAACAACTACAAGACCACCGACGACCTGCTGTTCCAGGTGTTCGGCTCGGTCAACATCGCAAGGTTCGACCAGTCGGTGCGCAACGACTACACCACCGTGGGTCAGACCGTGAGCTACGAGATCTCGCTGGCGGCGCATGCCGGCAGGACCTTCGACTACCTGGCGCTGATCAACGACGACGACGCCGCGCAAAGCTCGATCGTGCGCTTCTCGAACGTCGAGCTGGTGC
>Ga0310345_10004004_pt1 | contig 13629 bp, 11 predicted proteins | sample HC15DNA20500_MG_FD_204667 | JGI IMG/M metagenome (GOLD analysis project Ga0310345, IMG submission 204667) | Marine microbial communities from station ALOHA, North Pacific Subtropical Gyre - HC15-DNA-20-500_MG | ecosystem: Environmental > Aquatic > Marine > Oceanic | place: Pacific Ocean: North... | reverse complement strand
GGCCTGCAGGTATTCTTCTTCCGTTTCAGCAAACTTATATGGTGAAGTTTTAATATTTAAGGTCTCAGACGCAAACCTCCTAATACCTTCACGGTCCATAGTTAACCTTGCTGCCATAGCATTTGGAATCACCGCAAACCCTTCCTTCTCCAATTCAACTAAAGTGGGAGTGGCTATGGCTTCAATTTCTGGGACGATGAGAGCAGGTTTTTCTTTTTCAATAACAGATCGCAATTCTTGGCCATCCAACATATTGATTACGTAAGATCGATGCGCCACCTGCATGCCAGGGGCATTTGGATACCTATCAACAGCTACAACCTCTACTCCAAGTCTCTGTAGTTCAATAACGACTTCTTTACCCAATTCTCCTGAACCAAGCATCATGACTTTTGTCGAATTGAGAGAAAGAGGTGTTCCTATCACGGTACTATTCATTTGGTGACCGTCACATCCCTTCAACTAGAATTAGATCTGTGTCTGATGCTAACTCACGTACTGCTCTTGCTTCTGTGTACTTATCTGATTCATAAAATTTCCTGGAGTCCATTTTTACTCCCACTCAATAGTGCCAGGTGGCTTGCTGGTTATATCGTAGACAACTCTACTCACCCCATTAACTTCATTGCTTATCCTGTTGCTAATGGTAGATAGAACCTCATAAGGTAGCCTAGCCCAGTCAGCAGTCATAGCATCATCACTTGTGACCGCTCTAATTGCAATCGTGTATCCGTATAGGCGATGATCGCCCACAACACCCACGGACTTGGTGTCCGTTAAAACCGCAAAGCTTTGCCAGAGTGATTCATACAAGTTATTCCCCTTTATCTCATCCATCACAACCCAGTCAGCCTCTCGTAGAGTTTCTAATTTCTCTTTAGTAACAGGCCCTATTATCCGAATTGCCAGCCCAGGACCGGGGAAAGGTTGCCTATTAACCAACTCTTTTGAAAGACCTAACTCTAGTCCTACTTTACGCACTTCATCTTTAAACAAGTACCTTAATGGTTCAATGAGTTTTAATTGCATATGTTTTGGAAGTCCACCAACGTTGTGATGAGTTTTGATTTTCACTGATACTTTCGACTCATCCGTCTCGCTTTCAATTACATCAGGGTACAAAGTACCTTGGCACAAATAATCAGCGTCTCCTAACTTTTTAGCTTCACGCTCAAAGAGCTTAATAAACTGTTCTCCAATTATTTTCCTTTTTTCCTCAGGATCACTGACATTTTCTAAAGCGCTGAGAAATTCATCAGTGGCATCCTTGTAAATAAGATTAACTTTCAGGTGTCTCTTAAAGGTGGATAAAATGCGTTCAGATTCTTCTTTTCGAAGCAAACCGTTATTCACGAATATGCAGGTTAACTGGTCTCCAATTGCCCGATGTACCAAAGTCGCAGCGACAGAGGAATCGACTCCGCCAGAAAGCGCACATACAACCTTTCCTCCCCCAACCTTTGCTTTAATATCCTTTATTGCCCGGGCTGCAAAGTTTGAAGATGTCCATAAACCCTTAAGACCGCAAATCTCAAAAAGGAAATTCTTGATTAACTGCTGACCCTCAGGTGTATGAACAACCTCAGGATGAAATTGAATTCCATATCTAGATTCATCTCCAACAAACACTGCGACAGGGGAGTTATCGGAATATCCTATAGATTGAAAACCAGGCGGCAATTCATTAATCTTGTCGCCATGACTCATCCAAACTGGCATCGATTTAGAGATATCAGTGAACAGCGGATCTGATTTGGTGTCTTGGTACACAACTGAATGACCGTACTCACGTTTTTGGGATGGAGCCACGGAACCACCTAGTTGGTGTGCAATAACCTGCATGCCATAACATATGCCCAACACCGGAAGACCCTTGTCAAAAACCCAACTTGGAGCCAAAGGAGCTTCTGGATCATAGACGCTTGCAGGCCCTCCTGAAAGAATTACTCCCTTAGGTTGTAATGACTCAATAGTTTCCCAATCTGTATCGTGAGAAACTATTTCTGAATACACTTGGTTTTCCCTAATCCGTCTGGCAATCAACCGGCTGTATTGAGAGCCGAAATCAACGATGATAATTGACTCTCGATGAAGACGTTTCTGTGAGCTAACGAGAGGGGCTTTACCACGTTTTTCCTCAGCAATCTCCAAGTAAGTCGATATTTCCAGGTCATCGCTGGCAGTTAATCGCCGCGACTCCTCCATAGGATTATCACCCTGTTGGTCGTGGTTTGAAATTATGTTAGATGCTTTGTTTTTAACCATGCTAAGGCAGTCTCTAAATTATCACTTATGTTATACTTTCGTCAATTTGCAGGATAGCCCAAAGAGCCGATGCCATAGGGCTTTATGCGTTAATAATTCAATGGACAAAATTGTAGATATTTTAAGGAACGGCGGAGTAGCTGCATTACCTACAGACAACCTCTTTTGCTTGGCTGCAGATGCATCTAATGAAACTGCAGTTAACAAAATCTTTGAAATTAAAGGTCGCTCAGATTCCAGTGCAATACCTATTTTGATAGCTGATTTTTCAGATGTAGAAAAATACACCATAGATTACCCAAATCGCTTGGAATTAATCTTGGAAAAGTATTGGCCGGGCGAATTAACAATAATACTCAAAAAGGCAGCCACACTGGCCCCAAACTTGTCTCCCGGAATGGATACTATAGGAATTCGAATACCAAACTCTGAATTTATAAGGTCTGTTGTTAGAGAGCTAGGCAAACCTATAACTGGAACAAGTGCGAACTTGTCAGGGGAAGCTCCCGCGATGTCCAGTGCACAGGTTGAATTATCTTTAGGTAGCAAACTTGATTTCATATATAAAAATGCAACTACAAAAGGAGGTTTACCTTCTACAGTCCTTGACCTAAGCACAATGCCAGCACGTATACTTCGTCATGGAGCAATAGACAAAAGCGAATTACAATCGACATTGAAATTACATAAACTAGATTTATCTATTTAGATAATCTTTACTACTGACATCTTAAAAATATACCCTGGACAAAATATTGGTACTTGAAAATAACAATCAGCTCACGAAATTGAACTCCTGGATTAATGAGGATATATCTTCTGTGATATCAGCACGACAGATGGGTTTGTACAATTTGATGTCCTACCATTTTGGTTGGACCGGCAAACCCGGAGAAGACTTCATTGACACTAACATAAACGGTCTACACAATTTACGTAGATACGGATTAGCGTGCCTAGTCACAGCAAACAGTTTAGATGACAAAATCAACAAAAATTCTGCAGCGATTTCCGCTGGATCAGCAATTGAAATGTTGGCTACCTTTGCCGAGATACATGATGACATACAAGCAGGTAGGCCAGTGAGGAATGACAGGGACACAGTATGGTGGGTTTGGGGGCCAGCTCAAGCTATAAATGCAGGAGATGGCCTGCATGCATTAGCTAGACTGGTAATCCTGAGTCTTACTGAGAAAGAAATTAACCCCCAATTAGTTTTCGATGCAACAAAGGTGGTTGATGATGCGGCATTAGCAATGTGCGAGGGTAGGTTTATTGAACTAGAAGCTCAGGAAAGAATTGACATTAGTGTTGAACAATACTTGGAAATGGCGAGGGCAAAAAACGGATCGATAATGTCAGCAGCAATGAAACTGGGGGCGATGCTAAGCAAAAAAGGGGAATTGGTTGATAAATTCTCTGAATTCGGCAGCACCATCGGTGTTGCAATGCAGGTCGCAGATGACATAAAAGAACTATATGGCGAACCTGCCAATACTAGCGGTATCAACGATAGACCTTCAGAAGAGGTCTTAAATAAGAAAAAACTTTTACCAATTATTGCAGCTATAAGTAACGCTGATATTTCAAACAAGCGTAAGTTAGGTGAGATATATTTTAAACGCGTATTAACTCCTGAAGACGTAGGGAAAGTCCGCCAGTTAGTCTCTGACTTAGGCGGGAAAGACTTCGCAAAACAGACTTTAAACGATTCTATTGATAACGCTTTTAAAGCAGTATCAGACATCGATTTCGACCTCGAATTGCTAAGTTCATTTACAAAGATCTTAACTAAAATTGACTAAAACCAGCCTCAATAGCAAGTCAATTAAACGACATGAAATTAAGGACAAAACCGTTCTTGTTCGAGTCGATTACAACGTGCCGATGGATCCAGGCACAACAAACATTGCTGATGACAGTCGAATTTTAGCTAGTATTCCTCAAATTGAATATCTTCTAAGCAGAAATTGCAAAGTTGTTCTTTTATCTCATTTGGGACGACCAGATAGCAGTTCTGGTAATGAATTTTCCATGATGCCAATAACAACGCGGCTTAGCGAGATCCTCGGTAAACCTGTATTGCAACTGCCTAGTTGTAAAGGTAAAGATGTAGAAAACCAAATAAACCAATCACCTCATAAATCAGTATCAATGTTGGAGAATATTCGATTTGAGGCAGGGGAGACAAAAAACGACCGAAACCTATCCCGAGCACTCGCAAACCTTGCAGATGTATACATAAATGATGCCTTTGGAGTAGCCCATAGGGCCCATGCATCCACTGAAGGAATCACACACTACATACCATCCTACATAGGCTTTTTAATGCAAAAAGAGCTGGATATCCTGGGTAAACTGATGAGCAATCCTGATAGGCCGATGACATCTATTATTGGAGGGGTGAAGGCATCAGATAAAATGGGTGTCTTGCGAAACTTATCTAAAACAGTAGATACCATCATAATTGGTGGGGGTATGGCAGCAACCTTTATTAAAGCAAAAGACTTCGAAGTAGGATCATCTAAATACGAAGACGATAGGCTCTCAGAAGTTAGGGATCTCATGGAAAATGACAAAATCAGAGCCGAACTAATAATCCCAACGGACGTTATCGTTGCTGACAGATTTCATGCAGACGCAAATTTCGAGGTTACAGATGTAGACTCCATACCAGAGAACATGATCATATTAGATATAGGCCCAAGAACCGCAGAAAAATATGCTGCTACTATCTCTGGATCTTCTACCGTTATATGGAACGGCCCAATGGGGGTGTTTGAGTGGAAGAACTTTTCTTCTGGTACTATAAATGTAGCCAAAGCAATTGCAGGTTTAAAAGATGGCACCACAGTGGTAGGAGGAGGCTCAACCGCAGACGTGGTATCAAAACTGAACATGAATAATGACGTGACCCATGTATCCACAGGAGGTGGAGCAACTTTAAAGTATTTGGAAGGTAAACCTTTACCCGCAATCGAGGCAATATTGAAAAATGATTGACTTTCCAGGAATAGAAAACTTAACAAGAAAAACTTCCTCCAGAATTCTGTTGGTTGTGATAGATGGATTGGGAGGATATTTCGATAATGCCACCAATAACTCCGAATTAGAGGACGCCCGCACTCCTAATCTAGACAACCTTGCTGGAGAGAGTGCTTGCGGTCTATCTATACCTGTAGACCACGGTATAACTCCAGGTTCTGGGCCAGGACATCTATCACTATTTGGATATGATCCAATTAAATACCAGGTGGGTAGGGGAGTATTAGAAGCCTTAGGTCTGGGATTTGAGTTAAATGCTAATCAAATAGCCATCCGGGGCAATTTCGCTCTTAGCAATGCTGAAGGAGTAATCACAGATCGAAGAGCAAATAGGATCTCTTCGGAGATAAGTTCGAACCTAGTCAAAAAGCTTTCCAATATATTGCTTCCAGGCTTCCAAACAGATGTTGAGTTGATTAGAGACCATAGGTTTCTATTAGTTTTAACAAGCGAAAATATTGCACCGAATTATTATCCTTTCGTATCCGATACAGACCCGGGTTTGAATGGGCTAAAACCTCTTGCGTGCGAGCCAACTTATCCGGAAACAATAAAAATTGCTGATGCAATCAACTCTTTTGTAACCCAAACCCGAAATTTATTACGGGACAACCAGCAAGCAAACACGATACTGCTACGAGGAATTTCGAAGGTTCCAAAGTTTCCATCGATGCAGGAAAAATACAAGTTGAACCCGATTGGCATTGCTGCGTACCCTATGTACTTAGGTTTGGCAAAATTAGCTGGCATGGAAATTGTCGGAGAGAATACAGATTTTGCAGCTGAAATTGAATCACTAAAGACAGTGATTAAAGTAGATGAACATGATTTCTTTTTCCTTCACTATAAACCTGCTGACACAGCAGGAGAGGATGGAGATAGAAAGGCCAAAATCCTAGCCCTCGAGGAGTTTGATAAATTCATTCCAGCGATTAAAGATATCGGCGCAGATGTCCTTGTAATAGCGGGTGATCATTCCACACCAGCGATTTTGGCTGCTCATAGTTGGCACTCAGTACCATTTTTAATTAATACGAGTTTTACCAAAGCAGACGGGCAGGGAAGTTTCTCAGAGAAGGAATTTAGAGGTGGTTCTTTAGGTTTAATAAAAGCCAAATCAATTATGATGCTGGCATTAGCACACGCAGGTAAATTGAAAAAATTTGGCTCGTAGAGGTATTTATAGATGTCTGAAATAGTAGTGGCAGCAAATTGGAAAATGAATAAAACCGTGTCTGAATCCGATAAGCTGATCAAAGAAATTTTGAAGAACATCCCAGCAATTAATTCGGTGACATGTGTTATTTTTCCTCCATTTTTATCGATTCCATCAGCAGCTGGACTTATAGAGAGCACTTCTATCAAATTGGGTTCCCAAAATATGCATTCATCTCAAAATGGAGCTTTTACTGGAGAGGTTTCAGCACTGATGCTTCAAGATTTCTGTTCTTATGTATTGCTGGGACATTCTGAAAGAAGACTATTATTCGGTGAGACCGATGAATTCGTTAATGAAAAACTTACTGCGGCAATCGACTGCGGACTAAGACCTATAGTTTGTGTCGGGGAACAATCTTCAGATCGGCAGAACGGATTAACTGAAAATGTTATTAGAAACCAGATAAAAAGTTCTTTCAAAAATATCACGGAGATTAGCAACATAATAGTCGCCTATGAACCTGTATGGGCAATAGGTACAGGTACTGCCGCATCACCAGATGATGCTGAAGACGTTAACAAATTTATAAGGGACGAACTAGGTTCAATTTTTGGCACCTTGCAGGTCTCAAAAACTCCAATCCTTTATGGTGGGAGTGTCACAGAGAATAACATCGCGGACTTTCTTGGAAAGCCAAATGTGAACGGAGCTCTAATCGGCGGAGCCAGCCTAAACTCTGAAAACTTTACTGAGATATTACGAATCGCTTGTAATCTCACTTAGTGGATTAAGCACGTGGAGCGTAATTATTTATGAAGCTAATTCCTCTGATCTGCATTTTAGGACCCACAGGAATAGGCAAATCAAAATTTGCATTAGAATTTGCTCAATTTAACCGTGGTGAAATAATTAGCGCCGATAGCAGGCAGATATACAAAGGTCTTAATATTGGAACTGCAACTCCAGATGAAAATGAACTTAAAACTGTTACTCATCACTTAATAAATTGCCTGGACCCTGACCAGGAATACGGTTTAGCTAATTTTCTGGAGATTGCGACGACCAAAATCCTTGAGATTATAGGTAGGGGTAATCTCCCAATTGTGGTCGGAGGTACAAACCAGTATCTATTCGCCCTGATAAACAATTGGAATGTACCAAAAGTTGCCCCGGATAAAGAATTCAGAAAGCAACTTGAGGAAAAGGCTAAAACGCAAGGATCACTTTCAATTTACGAGGATCTTGTTGCACAAGACCCGAAGGCGGCTGAGGCGATTGATTATAGGAATATTAGAAGAGTGATTCGCGCATTGGAAATACAAAAACATCAACCCAAATCTGTATCTGACACGTTAGTGGATAATAACATTCGAGCTTACGCAGTGGCATTTACAACTCCAAGAGAAGAGCTGTATAAGCTGATTGATCAACGTGTCGATAAGATGATTTCCGATGGATGGGTTGGAGAAGTTCAAAAACTTATTGATGATGGATACGATGCTACTCTGCCATCAATGTCTAGCATAGGATATGCCGAAATAATAGAACATCTACGATCTGACTTAGAACTGGAAGATGTAATCAAAAAGATTAAAACCAAAACTCATAAACTTGCTAGAAATCAATACGTATGGTTGCGCAAGGCTGATTGGGTTAGTTGGTTTGAAAGCTCCAATGAAGGACATAATCAAGCAAATCAATACCTTAATGACCAATTAAAACTGCATGCTAGTAAAGATTAATTTATATAAAATAGTCTGATGAACTCTGAATCTCATACAACAATACAATTTACAAAGATGCATGGTGCAGGGAATGACTATGTATTTATAGATGGCCGAAATTCCACTTTAAATTGGAGTTCACTGGCTATATCAATCAGTGATCGCCATTTTGGAGTCGGGGCTGACGGGTTAATAGTTGCATTCGATTCCAAGGATGCTGATATTAGAATGCAAATGTACAATCTCGACGGATCCGAGGGTATGATGTGCGGAAACGGGATTCGCTGTTTTGTTGCGTTCGGTGTAAATATCGGGTTGCTTAACAGGGATTCAGCCTCGTTTTCAGTCGAAACAGCCTCTGGAATTCTGGAGGTTACTCCCATTTGGGAAAATGATCAGATGGTAGCAGCATCAGTAAATATGGGCCTGCCTAAATTTCTCAGTTCTGAGGTACCATTCATATTGAAAGGATATCAATCCCTGGAAGACTATGATTTAGAAATTGAAGATCAGCATTTTGCTGTATCTGCCCTGTCTATGGGCAATCCACACGCTGTAACAATCCTGGATACCCCAATTAGCGGCTTTGATTTAGCTCATATAGGACCACAGATTGAAAACCACCCTATGTTTCCCCAACAGGTGAATTTTGAGATTATAAACATATTAAATCGCGATTTAATTTCGTTACGAGTTTGGGAGCGTGGGTCCGGCCAGACCCTGGCTTGTGGAACAGGAGCATGCGCAGCCGCTGTAATCGCTATCAAAAAGGGTCTTGTTAACAATAAAGTTACAGTTAAGTTGCCCGGCGGCGATCTTGAAATACAATGGGAAAATGATTCTGATGTATATATGAAAGGCCCCATTAAAACAGTTTTTCAAGGTAGATTACACCTAAACTAAACACAAAAGAGGATTTAAATGAAGTTTGCTCAGCGCATTAATAAGGTTCCCCCTTATCTCTTTGTAGAGATCAGTCGAAAAATAGCTAAAAAGAAGGCTGAGGGGGCTGATGTCATAAGTTTCGGGATCGGAGACCCGGACATACCTACACCGGATTCAATAATAGCCAAACTATCTGAAACATCCCTTGATTCAGCAAACCATCGTTACCCCGAGACTGATGGATTACCTGAATTACGCCTCGCAATGGCAGATTGGTATCAGCGTCGGTTTGGGGTAAAACTTAACCCTGATACTGAAATATTACCTTTAATAGGCGCAAAGGAGGGTATAGGACATGCATCTTTATGTTTCATTGACCCTGGCGATATTGCTCTGGTTCCAGACCCCGGTTACCCGGTTTATTCTGTTGGTACCTGGTTTGCAGGAGGAGAATGTGAATGGATGCCTCTAACTTCAGCCAACAACTGGCTGCCCGATCTGTCATCGATTTCAGATGAAACAGCCTCCAAAGCCAAAGTAATGTGGATAAATTATCCAAACAATCCAACTGGAGCTATCGCTGATCAGTCCTTTTTTGATAAAGCAATTGAGTTCGCTCTTAAACATGACATTGCTTTACTGCACGATGCAGCCTATACAGAGACATATTTTGATGAATATAAACCCATCAGTATGTTTAACTGCAAAGGAGCAATGGAAGCCGGTATCGAATTTCATTCATTATCCAAAAGTTACAATATGACCGGTTGGAGAGTAGGTATGGCAGTAGGAAACGCTGACATGATTCAGGCTTTGATGACAGTCAAATCCAACCTGGACTCCGGTATACCACAAGCCATCCAATATATGGCCATTGAAGCAATGAACATGACTGACAATCAGGTTCGTGAACGTAACGGTGTTTACGAATCAAGAAGAAATAAAGTTGTAGAAACCTTAAATTCCATTGGCATCGAACTAGATCCGCCAAAAGCAAGTTTATACGTGTGGGCGCCTGTGCCAGCTGGATACGATTCAGCGAGTTTTACATCTCTGCTACTTGATGAAGCAGACATCGTCGTCACTCCCGGAAATGGATATGGTCCTTCTGGAGAAGGCTATATCAGGCTTTCACTGACGATAAACGACGTCGATATGGCGCGCGGTCTTGATCGTTTGAAATCACTTGGGATTCCAAAAAGATAATGGAGTTAAACTCATAGCCCGAATTAGAAATCGAAGACAGCCCAATAAAGATCGTTTGGTACATACCAAACAGGATACGGAACGAGTTTTGCTTGTGGGAGCTGATCTGTTCGGGCGTAAAACTCAGCTTCCTATCCAGGATTCAATCGACGAGTTGGGAGAACTGGCTTTAAGCGCTGGAGCGGTGGTCATAGGTGCTTTAACCCAGAAGTTACGACGCTACAGTCAATACTACCTTGGACAAGGAAAACTTGAGGAACTAAAGCAACTAATCGATGAAAATTCTATAAGCACGGTAATCTGCGATGACGAATTAGATCCTAACCAGCAAAAGAACCTGGAAAAAGCTTTAGATAAAGTAAAAGTTATAGATCGAACAGCTCTGATATTAGATATTTTTGCTTCCCGTGCCCAAACGCGGGAAGGCCGGTTACAAGTTGAATTAGCTCAGCACGAATATTTACTACCACGATTAGCCGGCCAATGGAGCCACCTGGAGCGACTCGGAGGAGGGATTGGTACAAGGGGTCCCGGAGAGACTCAGATCGAAACAGATCGAAGACTAATTCGTAACAGGATTTTAAAGCTTAAGAAAGATTTGGAATCCATACGTACTCATAGGAATTTATATAGAGAGCGGAGAAGAAGCAGTGGGGTAGACGTAGTTGGATTAGTTGGATACACCAACGCCGGCAAAAGCACTTTATTAAATACCCTGACTAAAGCTGGGGTTGCAGCTGAGGATAAACTTTTCATGACACTTGATCCGGTTACTCGAAAACTTCAATTACCAAATTCAAAAAGCATTCTTATAACAGACACCGTCGGCTTCATACAAAAGCTGCCTACAACTCTTGTGGCAGCATTCAGGGCTACTTTAGAAGAGATACGGGAGACTTCAGCTATCCTTCATGTTGTAGACATTACTCATCCGAACGCCGCACAGCACGTCAGCGTCGTAACTGAGGTCTTAAAAGACTTAGATGTGAATCAAACTAAAAGCTTACTTATTCTAAACAAGGCAGATCTGCTTTCATCATCAGCAAGCCTAGAAGATATCTCTATATTAGCTCCAAAGAGAATTCATAATGATAATGGGACACCCGTTAGCATTGTCTCGGCTAAAAACGGAACGGGAATATCAGAATTGTTGCATTCCATACAATCAGTATTAGAGGACTAAAGTAACCTTAGTCCATGTTAGTCCCGCCACAGACATTTATCGCTTGTCCCGTTATATTTTTTGAATATTCACTAGCCAGAAAAACAGCGAGATTCCCTATATCTTCCGGAGTCTGATCTCGTCCAAGCGGAATTTTTTCCGCTACCAGAGAATCATATATCTCACGTGGTGTCATATTCGTAAATTCAGGTTGATTACTGCCTGCCTGCTCCTCAATGGAGATAGCCATGGGGGTCCAAACAAATCCCGGGCAAATCGCATTAACATTTATATTAAATTGGGCGTATTCAAGCGCAGATGATTTAGTCAAACTAATCGTTCCAGCTTTTGATGCCATATACGCTGGATTTAAAGGAGACCCTATCTTTCCACCCACTGAAGCAATATTAATGATTTTTCCATAAGAATTATTTTTCATGTGGGGCACCACGGCATTCGTGACGGTTGCTACCGCCTTGAGATTGACCTCAAAAGTGATGTCCCAGTCTTCGGGTTCGGATAGGGTACGGTTTACAAATCCTGGAGCAGCCCAGACTCCAGCATTGTTAACGAGAATATCAATGGTTTTAAACCTTTTGATAGTTTCCGAAACCATCGATTCGACTGAATCGATTTTAGTTACGTCTGTTTGAAAAGCATAAACGTCATGGCCTTTTTTTATAAGCTTATCGGCAAATGTTTCCGATTCATCTAGCGATATGTCTGCGATTATGATTTTTGCCCCATGTATCGCAAACTTATCCACTACACCTGCGCCAATACCTCTGCTACCGCCAGTCACGATAGCTACTTTATTTAACAGGTCCAATTTCTAGCCTCATTCACATTTTTTAAACTCATATAACAGCCCGGTTCGTCCTTTGGCACCAACATTAAAGCCTTCCTTTGTTAAAACTTTACTACTGATAACTCTCGATTCTTTGTTTGAATGATCAACTAACCTGTAGTCCGAATTATCAACCAGTTGTTTCAGAATTAAGTTTTTGTCCTCCGACTCTCTACCCGGGAAAACAAATACAACAACATGACTACTGTCGTAGCTGGAAAATTGTATAGCATCCCAGTTAGTAGTGTTTTGGGGAACAGGAAGAGGATAAAAAACATTTTGATCAAGGAGGTGTCTGACAGATTTAAATATTTTTATCCACCTTGCGAAAGCAGATGTAAGCTCCGCAGACCAACCACTTATATCTCCCTCAAAAGATAAACCTCCCATCATTCTCGATAATATATCGTCTTCTGAGATGCCAGAATCACCATTACCAGTTACTACAGCGAGACCTCCGTTTAGCAGGCGTCCTGGCAAAAACTGATTCCCTCTAGCCTGCATATAGCCACAAATCTTATGATTGGTCATCTGATCTGAAATAGAAAAAGTATCCACATGTCTAGCTAAACCTAAATCAATCCTTAATCCACCGCTTGAACACGATTCAAGTAACCAGTCAGGATGCCTGGCCGCAAGAGTATCCATAACTCTGTATAAACCTTGATAATAATCAAACTGTATTTTTAAGCTTGGATCAACGCTCTGTAAATAGGGCACTGGGTCTATATTGAAATCCCACCTGGTCCAACGAAGGTCCAGCCTTGAGATCCATGAACTGAGCATTTTTATCAGATAATCTTGAACCTCGGTTAAACTTAAATTCAGTAAGTAGTACCCAGTAGATTTTGTGTCAGGGGAGGGGATTAGCCATTCAGGATGACTCTCAGCCAGGGCTGTACCAGCAACGACTCTTTCCGGTTCAAACCACATTCCCATGTCCATTCCTAACGATTTAATATAATCGGCCAGGGGTTCGAGTCCGTCTGGAAATTTTTCGGTATCGACAAGATCCCAGTTTCCAATGCCTTCTTGAAAGCCTTTCTCAAACCAGCCAGCATCGACCGAAAAAACTTCGCCTCCCAGTTCGGCCATCCTGTCAGCTTGTTCACACATTAAATCATAATCCAAGCCATTCCATATTCCGTCCCAATGGGAATAGCTGATGGAAGGTAACGTTGGTCCTGTTTGCCTTGATTTGCATATGTGATCGTTTATATATGCTCTAATAAGGTTAAACATATCTTCAGTGTTCGTATTAAAAAATCCTATATGCACTTTAGGTAATGTAAGCTTTTCGCCTGAATATATGGTCATATCGTGAACTTCCACGCCA
>Ga0310345_10004003_pt1 | contig 13630 bp, 8 predicted proteins | sample HC15DNA20500_MG_FD_204667 | JGI IMG/M metagenome (GOLD analysis project Ga0310345, IMG submission 204667) | Marine microbial communities from station ALOHA, North Pacific Subtropical Gyre - HC15-DNA-20-500_MG | ecosystem: Environmental > Aquatic > Marine > Oceanic | place: Pacific Ocean: North... | reverse complement strand
GCGCCAGCATAGGTGAGATCGAAATGGCCGATCTTGCCCTCGATGGCGAGGCTGGCCTGATACCACTTGTCTTCCTGCCTTTCCGGGAAGAACCGCGTGGTCTTGAGATCGCCGATCGAGGGCTTGTAGGCGAAAGTTCCGTTGGAGGTCTGGCGCTGGCCGATGAGCGTGGCGGTCGCCGTCCAGTTGTCGTCGAGATCGACCTTGAGCGCGGCGCGGCCGCCATAGGCTTCGATCGAGTTCTGATCGCGGCCCACAAGGTCCTTGTTGTCGCGGACTGCGCCCGAGGTGGGATAAGTGACGCCGCGCGGGGCGCGTACGTTGTCGATGTAGCCGCCATCGTACTGGTAGAAGCCGACGACGCGCAGGGCGATGCGGCTGGAGAGCGGAATGTTGACATAGCTTTCGGCAATGCCGCCCCACTTGCCATTGACGACGGTGTTGGCGGTGAGATCGACCGACCCCGAGAAGGCCTTGGTATCGGGCTTGTTGGTGATGATGCGCAAGGTGCCCGCCTCGCTGCTCGCGCCGAACAGCGTGCCTTGCGGGCCAGCCAGCGCCTCGACCCGGGCGATGTCGTAGACGTGAACGTCGACGGTCGAACCGATCGTCGTGACCGGCTGCTCGTCGAGATACACGCCGACCGTGGGCAGCGAGCCGGTGGAGAGGCGGTTGCCGTTGGAAAGGCCGCGGAAATAGACTTCGGCCTGGCCGGGGCCGTAGCTCGAGTAGGAGAGGCTGGGGAGGAACTTGGCGTAATCGTTGAAATTACGGACGTTGCGTTCGGCCAGCGCTTCGGTGGAGAGCGCGACGATCGAAAGCGGGACGTCCTGCAACTTCTCGCTGCGCTTTTGCGCGGTGACGACGATCTCGCCGGGCTGGAGCGTGGCGTCCGGCGCGGCGGGAGAGCTTGCCGTTTGCGCATGGAGCGGTGCCGCCGCAGCCAAAGCGGTCGCCGAAACGCCCCGAATCCATGCCTTTTCGATGCCCATCGCGCCTGCCCTCCGCCCGCTCGCGATCCCTTACCTAACGGCGATGACGGCGGGATTACAGCGGTGTTGCGAAGCGCCGGAGCTCAAGCAGTCGGAATGAACGTTCCCATGCTTGACCTGCGTCAATGGCAAAGCGCTTATGTCCGATATGGTTGGGAATAAGGGTTAACACTTATACCGGCGGAGAAAGAGAATGAGAGGGAGAGCCATCTGCGCAGCGGCGCTTGCCGCGGCACTGGCGATGGGGCCGCAAGGGGCGCAGGCCGCTTCCGACAAGGGCCAGCAAGCCTTCCAGCAGTTGTTCCGCGAGATGGTGGAGACCGACACCTCGGCCGCCAGCGGGGATTGCAGCGCCCTCGCGCTCAAGATTGCCGATCGCTTCCGCAAGGCGGGCTTTGCCGAGGGCCAGATCACGCTGTTTCGCGACGAGGCCTTTCAGCTCGACGGCGGCGTGGTGGTGATCGTGCCGGGCGCTTCCGCCAAGGCCAGGCCGATGCTGCTGCTTGGCCATCTCGATGTCGCCAATGCCAATCCGCGCCACTGGAAGACCGATCCGTTCAAGCTCGTCGAGCAGGACGGCGTCTATTACGCGCGCGGGGTGGCCGACATGAAGGCGCTCGATGCGATCTGGGTCGACACGCTGCTGCGCCTGCGCGCCGAGGGCTTCAAGCCGAAGCGCACGATCAAACTGGTGCTCACCTGCGGGCATGAGGCATCGACGCGCACCAACGGCGCGGAATGGCTGGTGCGGCACCGGCCCGAGCTGCTCGATGCCGAGTTCGCCCTCACCGAAGGTGGCGGGGGGCAGACCGATGCGCACGGCAAAGTGGAGAGCCAATCGATCGCCATCGGCGAAATGACCATGGCGAACTACGATGTGGAGACCTTCAGCGACGGCGGCCCGAGCGCGATCCCGAACTACGACAACGCCATCTCGCGAATGATCGACGCGCTGCAGAAAGTGCGCGCGTACCGGTTTCCACTGCACCTCAACGTGACGACGCGCCGCTATCTTGCCCAGACCGGCGCCGCGCGCGGGGACGCCATGGGCGCCGCCATGATGCGCCTCGCCGCCGACCCGAAGGACAGCGCCGCCGAAGCGGTGGTCTCATCCGACATCTTCTACAATCCGATGGTGCGGACCACCTGCCTCACCACACTGATTCAGGGCGGCTATGTCGTCACCGCGATCCCGCAGTCCGCCAAGGCTACGATCAATTGCTACATCGTGCCCGGCGAGACAGCCGAGGAAACCCGCGATGCGCTGTTCAATGCCATCGGCGATCCGAAGGTGATCATGACGCGGGTTGGACGGACAGCACCTGCGCCGCTGCCCCCGGTCCACGATTCGCATGTTCTGCGCCCTGCCGAGAAGCTGATTGCGAGCCACTATCCGGGCATCGAGCTGGTGCCCGCGATCGGCCTGCTGGCGACCGACGGCGCCTACCTCGCCCCGCTTGGTATCCCAACCTTTGGTGTGCCCGGGCTCTACACCGAACCAACCGGCAACGGCATGCATGGCCACAACGAGCACCTTGCGGTGCAATCACTGCTGAGCGCGCGCGATTTCCTCTACGATCTGGTGAAAGTCTACGCCGCGCAGGACTGAAGCGTCAGGGCCGCACCAGCAGATTGCCGGTGTGGCCGCCCGCGAAGAGCAGCAGCAGCGCTTCGGCGAAATGGTCGATGCCTTCCACCACGTGCTCCGGCAGATCGAGCTTGCCCTCCTGCATCAGCGCGACAATCTCGGCATTCGCTTCGGGGAAACGCGCGGCGTAGTGCGTCACGACGAAGCCCTTCATCGTCGCGTTGCGCTCGGCCAGCTTGAGATAGTTCCTGGGGCCGCGCACGTTGGCGAGGTCCGAGTATTGCGAGATCGCGCCGCAGATCGCGATGCGCGCATCGGCAGGCGCGAGGTTGGCAAGGGCAACGTCGAGGATGTCGCCGCCGACATTGTCGAAGAACACATCGATTCCGTCAGGCGCGGCGGCGGCGACTTCGGCGGCGAGATCGGCGTTCTTGTAGTCGAGGGCGAGATCCGCGCCGAGCTTCTCCGTCAGGTAGCGGCACTTCGCCGGGCCGCCGGCAATGCCGATCACGCGGGCGCCGCGCGCCTTGGCGAGCATGACGACCATCGAGCCGACTGCCCCCGCCGCGCCCGAGACGAGCACGGTATCACTCGCCTTGACCTCCGCCACCGCGACAAGGCCAACCCATGCGGTGAGCCCGGTGGTGAGGCCAAGCGGGCCGACATAATCCGCAGGTTTGAGGCTGTTCGAAAGGTCGAGTCTGGTCAGCGCGGCCGCAGGGGTGAGCGCATGAGTCTGCGCCGCCAGCATGCCGTAGACCCAGTCGCCAACGGCGAGCGCAGGATCGGCGCTTTCGACCACCTGCCCCACCCCGAGCGCGCGGATCGTCGTGCCGAGACCTGCCGTCTCGTGGAAGCTGCCCGGGGTCAGCGTGGTGCGGATCCACGCGTCCATCGAGAGCGTATCGACTTTCACCACAACGTGACCTGCCGGAACATCTGCGATTTCGCTGTCCTCGACGCCGAAGTCTTCGAGAAGCGGCAGGCCCTCGCGGTATTGCTTCAGGAATATGCGGCGGTTGGTGTGGGGCATCGCTTGCTCCGCTTGGCTTGGCCTGTGCGCCGAGAGCTAGGTGCCCCGACCGGGCGGTGCCATTGCCATTTTGACTAGCGAACCCGGCGGCAGCCCTGCCGCAAGGTGCAGGCGCCCCCTTGCCCGAGGCGCCTCGCGGCGGCAGACTGGCCGAAACGGGACGGGGACAAGACCATGCGCGCAAGGATGTTGATACCAGGTGCGGGCATCGCCTTGGCCGTGGCAGGCAGCGCCGCTGCGCAATCGGCGCAGGATGCGGGCAGCATTCTCGGCGCCATTCTCGGCCGCCCGGCCCCGTCCGCCAGCACTGCACCGACAAGCACCGCGCCGCCGCCCGGAGTGACCGACAGCAAAGCCTCCAGCGGGCTCAAGCTGGCGCTGGGCAAGGCGGCGGAAAAGGTCGTCGCGCAGCTGGGCCGCCCGGGCGGGTTTGCCGATGATCCGCGCGTGCGCATCGGGCTGCCGGGGCCGCTCGGCAAGCTGAACGGGCTGTTTCAGACGCTCGACCGCGCCGGGGTGGGCGGCGGGCTTTCGGCCAAGCTCAACGCCGCTGCGGAAGGCGCGGTGGGCAAGACACTGCCGCTGCTCAAGACCGCGATCACGCGGATGACGGTGACCGATGCGCTCGGAATCGTGACCGGCGGCGATACCTCGGCCACCGACTATTTCCGCCGCACGATGGGTCCGGACCTGCAGACGGCGATGACGCCGATCGTCTCCAAATCGCTTTCGGGTGTGAAGGCGTTCCACGCGCTCGACAGTCTCACCGCGAAGAACAGCCTGATCGCGGGCCAGTTCGGCGCAAAAGACCTGACCGACTATGTAACGCAGAAGGCGAGCGACGGGGTGTTCCTCTACCTCGGCGAGCAAGAGCGCGAGATCCGGCGCAATCCGTTGGGCACCGGGAGCAAGCTGCTGGGCCGGATCTTCGGGAAAGGGGCTTAGCGCTCAGCCCACCTTGCGCTGGTTTGCGGCGGGATCGGGCAGCGGCGCCAGGGTGGACCTGATCGCCACCGCGGCGATGCGGCCATCATCATCAAGGCGCAGCGGCTGCGAGAACTCGACCCCCATGCGGTCGTCGCTCGCCCAGCGGCAGGTGGCGTTGACGGTGTGGCCGTCCGAAAGCTGGATCCGGAAGATGGTGCCCGGCGGCACGTTCCACAGACCCTCGATCAGCGCGCCCGTAAGCGACATGTTGCGCACGGTGCCGTTGTAGCGATGGCCGCCGTGATCGAGCACGACACGGCGCAGCATGGCCTGGCGCGCCGCGCGGGCCGAGCGGGGCCCTCGCGCGATGGCCATGAGGCCGGTGGCAAGGCGCGACTGGGTGGCGGGAGCGGAGAGCGGGCGTTCGTAGATATAGCCCTGCACATGGCTGCAGCCGAGCATGCGCACGAGATCGAGCTCGTCGAGCGTTTCCACGCCTTCGGCGGTGGTTTCCATGCCGAGCGCTTCGGCAAGGCTGACAATCGAGGAAATGATCGCGCCGTTGCGGCTGCCGGCCTGCGTGGCGCCGCGCACGAAGGACTGGTCGATCTTGATCTTGTCGAACGGTGCGCGCTTCAGATAGCCCAGCGAGGAATAGCCAGTGCCGAAATCATCGAGCGCAAGGCGCACGCCGATGCCCTTGAGCGCGCGGAACATCGCTTCGGTCGCCTTGTCGTCACCAAGGAACACGCTTTCGGTGATCTCGAGTTCGAGCCGGTCGGGATGGACTGCGGCGGACGCGAGCGCGCTGGTCACCATCGAAGGCAGCGCCGGATTGGCGAACTGCAGCGGCGAGACGTTGACTGCGACGCGCACGTCATCCGGCCACTTGGCAAGATCCTGGCAGGCCGTGCGCAGCGCCCATTCGCCGATCGAGACGATGAGCCCGGCGTCTTCCGCAATGGGCACGAACTTGGCGGGCGAGATGAAGCCGTGGACGGGGTGGTTCCAGCGCAGCAGCGCCTCGAAGCCGGTGATCCGTTCGGTCGCGGTCTGGACGACGGGCTGGTAGTAGAGCTCGAGATTGCCATGGGTTATCGCGTCGCGCAGGTCTTCCTCGAGCTGGCGGCGCTCCTCGGCATCGCTGTGGAGATCGGCGGCGTAGAAGTGATAGCGCCCGCGCCCGGCGTCCTTGGCGGCATAGAGCGCAAGGTCGGCATTGCGGATCAGCGCTTCGCTGGTGACGCCATCGTCGGGCGCCAGCGCGATTCCGACCGAGGCGCCGATCATCACGCGGCTGTTCTCGATGGAATAGGACTGGCTGAGCGTCTCGATGATGCGTTCGGCCAGATGGGCGAGCTGTTCGCGCGCGATCTTGCCGGCAAGGATGACCTGGAATTCGTCGCCACCCAGCCGCCCGACGCGGCCGACGGTGCCGATCACGCGTTCGAGCCGCTGCGCGACCTGCTTGAGCAGCGCATCGCCCGCCGGGTGGCCGAGCGTATCGTTGACCTGCTTGAAGCGGTCGAGATCGAGAAGGAACACGGCGCAGGCACGGTTCTGCTCGTTGGGCGCAGTGAGGATCTTCTCCAGCGTCTGAGACATCTGGAAGCGGTTCGAGAGGCCGGTGAGCGAGTCGAAATGCGCGAGGCGCGAGGCATGCTCCTGCGAGCGGCGCTTTTCGGTGAGATCCGTGCCCGAGCCGCGGAAGCCCTGGAAGTTGTTGAACGCGTCGTAAGTCGGGCGGCCGGTGACCGACCACCAGCGCTCCTCGTCGAAGACGGCAGCGCGCACCGCCAGTTCGCTGAAGCTGGAGCGGGCGGAGAGATGGAAGGCGAGCGTGCGCTCGCCCTCGCCTGATTGCTCGGAGAGGTTGAACAGTTCGGCAAAGGGGCGGCCGATGATCTCGTCCACCTTGCGGCCGAGAACATGCGCGACCGGGCGCGAGATATAGGTGATGAGGCCGCGACGGTCGGTTTCCCAGAACCAGCCCTGCCCGGTCTCCTCGTAATCGGCGAGGATTTCCTCGGCGCGGGTCTGGATGCGCACGCCCTCTTCGACCGCGATGCGCACCTTGAGATCGATCTCGCGCTGGCGGAGATAGGCCGCGACCGCGATCACGCCGCCGATGACGAGCGAGAGAATGCCGCCGCCGAGATGCGTGACCCAGGTGACGCCCGACCACATCGCGACTTCGGCGGTGAGCATGCCGGCAAGGCGGCCCGATTCGGTGACCGTGGCAAGCAGCGAGATCGTGACAAGCAGCGCCAGCGCCTGAACCCACGGCACCACGCCGCTGTTGGCCCACATGCCGATCGCGTAACCATAGATGAACAGCGGAATGCCGATCGAGGCCGCCATCAGCGCCATGCGGACAATGGTGGGATGGTCGCGGCTCTCCTCATAGGCCGAGGTGAAACGCGCGACGAACAGCAGCGCGGAGGCGAGCAGCGCGAGGAGCGGCGCGATGATCGGACGGATCGAGAAATTGGCGAGCGCAAGGCCGAGCACGCCCAGCACCATCGGCAAAGCCATGTGCGGCCATTCGCGGGCGATCAGACCTCTGCCCGGCCCGGTGCCGAACAGGAACGCCGTGCCGGCGACATCGGCCCGGCTCACCGGCGCGGTCGGCACGCGGTCTCGGCGCCGCTGCGTGCGCGCGAAATCGCGCACCGCGCGCGTCGGCTCGGCCTGCGAAGCAGCTGGGTCCCCGGTCGGTTGGCTCATCACCCGTCAATTGCGCTTAACTGCTTTGAGAAACCGTTAAGCGTGCCCCCATTCCGGACTTTTTTCCGCAGATTTCCTTGGGTTTGCTTTTGCTTGCCACAGTGCGGTGCTAGGGGCGACGGCAAGCCGTTGTTTTACCAGAATTGCGAGGATTTCGCGTGGCCACGACCGCCAGTTTCACAATGATCGGCGTTGCCGGACGGCGCCTGCGGGTGGGGCAATGGCATGTCCAGCCGGTGCCGGGAGCCAAGGCGCCCGCGCCGCGCCCGCTGGTGATCCTGAGCGGGATCGGCATGAACATGGAAATGCTCGAGCCGATCGCGCGGCGCCTGCCGGACCGCCGGATCATCAGCTTCGACATGCCGGGCATCGGCCAGTCGCCCGATCCGATCTTCCCCTACACGATCCCGCATATGGCGCTCACATTGGCGGCGCTGCTCGACCGGCTGCGCATCGACGTGGTCGATCTGCTCGGCATCAGCTGGGGCGGCGCGGTGGTGCAGCAGTTCGCCTTCCAGCACCGTGCGCGGACCGGCAAGCTGGTCTTGGCGGCGACCTCTGCGGGCGGGACGATGATCCCCGGCAATGCCTCGATGATCAGCCAGATGCTTGATCCGATGGAATATTCTGTCGAGAAGACACTGCGCCGCAACCTGGCGATGTTCTACAACGGTGGCGGTGCGGACCGCGTTTCGCTGAATGCGGCGACGGCCCCCTCCCCGCTCGGCTGGAGCTGCCAGCTGGCGGCCTTCGCGGGCTGGAGCAGCGCTGCGTTCCTGCCGCTGCTGGGCATGCCGGTCATGGTCATGGGCGATGCCGATGACCAGCTGGTGCCACCCGCCAACGCGCATTTCCTCCACAACGCGATCCCCGGCAGCAAGCTGGAGATGACCGAAGGCGGCGGCCACTTGTTCATGCTCGCGCAGCCCGACGCCTTTATCGGCAAGCTGACCGGCTTCCTCGACGCGTGACGATTGACCCGCAGGCCAACCTCTGACTTAATCGCCCAGTTAAACGCGTAGGCTACCGTTAACGAGTCGGCCGCGCGGGGATAGAGGAGCCTGCTGATGCCGACTTATGATCTCATCGTGCGCGGGGGGACCATCGTCGATGGCACCGGCCGTCCGCGCTTCACAGGCGACGTAGCCGTCCGCAATGGCCTCATCGCCGCCGTCGGTACCGTGACGGGCACTGCCACCCGCGAGATCGATGCCACCGGCAAGGTCGTCGCGCCGGGCTGGGTCGACATCCACACGCATTATGATGGTCAGGCGACCTGGGATCAGGAGATGGCGCCGAGTTCCTGGCACGGCGTGACCACGGTGGTCATGGGCAACTGCGGCGTGGGCTTTGCGCCCGCCGCGCCCGACCGCCACGAGTGGCTGATCGGGCTGATGGAAGGCGTCGAGGACATCCCCGGCACCGCGCTCGCCGAAGGGCTCAAGTGGGACTGGGAAAGCTTCCCAGAATACCTCGACGCGCTGGAGCGCCTGCCGCGCTCGGTCGACGTTGCGACCCACGTTCCGCACGGCGCGGTGCGCGCCTATGTGCTGGGTGATCGCGAGCGGCCGGGCGCCGTCCCGACCGACGAAGACATTGAGAAGATGGCGCAAATCGTCGAAGACGGGGTCCGCGCAGGGGCGCTGGGCTTCTCGAGCAGCCGCACCATCATCCACAAGAGCGTTGACGGCGAAGTCGTCCCCGGCACCACCGCCACCGCCGACGAGCTCATCCGCATCGGCCGCGCGATGGGCCGCGTCGGCCACGGTGTGTTCGAGATCGCCAGCGACATGAAGCGCGAATGGGACGAATTCGGCTGGATGGGCGCATTGAGCCGCGAGACAGGCCTCCCCGTCACCTTCGCCGCGCTCCAGTCGATCGCCAAGGAACTGCCGCTGTCGGAGCAGATCGCGGAAATGACCCGCCAGAACGCGGCCGGGGCCAACATCGTCGCGCAGATCGCACTGCGCGGGAACGGCATCGTGATGAACTGGCGCGGGACGGTCCATCCGTTCCTGTTCCGCCCGACCTGGGCGACCATTGCTGCCATGCCGTGGGAAGATCAGCTCGCGCACCTCGCTGATCCGGTGATCAAGAACGCTATCCTCTCGGAAGCGAACGTCTATCCCGATACCGATATCGTCCACCTCTACCGCGTGATCGGCGAAGGCTGGGCCAACCAGTACGAAATGGATGCGAGCTTCGACTACGAGCCGCAGGCCGATGCGAGCATTGCCGCGCGTGCGGCGGCGGCGGGCGTCTCGCCGGAAAGCTATGCCTATGACCTGATGCTGGCGGATGGCGGCACCGGCTTCATCTACCTGCCGATCCTCAACTACGCCGACGGAAACCTCGATTTCCTTGAGGAACTGCAATCGCGCGACGACTGCGTGAACTCGCTGTCCGATGGCGGCGCGCATTGCGGCACGATCTGCGACGCGGCTTCGCCCACCTTCATGCTCCAGCACTGGGTGCGCGATCGCAAGCGCGGCGGGCGGCTGAGCCTCGAGCAGGCGGTGAAGCGGCAGTGCCACGACACCGCGCGGCTCTATGGCATGAACGACCGCGGCGTGATCGCGCCGGGGGCTCTCGCCGACCTCAACGTGATCGACATGGAAGCGCTGAAGCTTGGCAAGCCGTGGCTGGCGTTCGACCTCCCCGCGGGCGGCAAGCGGCTGCTGCAGAAGGCGGAGGGCTATCTCTACACGATCAAGTCGGGCGAAGTGACCTTCGAGAACGGCACCTGGACCGGTGCAACGCCGGGTGTGCTGGTGCGCGGCCCGCAGCAGGCCGAGATGCTGGAGGCCGCGGAATGAGCCCCAATGGTTCCATTGCCGCGATCCGCATCGGCGCCCCGGCGTCGCTCGACACCCTGCATCTCGATCAGCTCCCCGACTGCGGCGATCCCGGTCCCGGCCAGATCCGGGTGCGGCTGCGCGCCTCCTCGCTCAATTACCATGACTTCGCGGTCGTGACGGGCATGCTGCCTGGCGAGGCCGGGCGCATTCCGATGTCGGACGGCGCAGGTGAAGTCGTCGCGGTTGGCGCTGGCGTGACTGCCTATGCCGTGGGCGATCTCGTCGTCTCGACCTTCTTCACCAACTGGGACGACGGTGCGCCGCCCGCGACGGCGTTCACCACGGTGCCGGGCGACGGGATCGACGGCTATGCCCGCGAGGAGATCGTCGCGCCGGCAGGCTGGTTCACCCGCGTGCCCAAGGGCTATTCCGCTGCCGAAGCGGCGACGCTGACCTGCGCTGGCCTCACCGCATGGCGCGCGCTGTTCGCGGACGGCAACGTGAAGCCGGGCTCGACCGTGCTGGTGCAAGGAACCGGCGGCGTTTCGGTCTTCGCGCTGCAGTTCGCCAAGGCGGCGGGCGCGCGGGTCATCGCCACGAGTTCGTCGGACGCCAAGCTGGAGCGCATGCGCGCGCTGGGGGCGGACGAACTCATCAACTACAAGGCGGTGCCGGACTGGGGCGTCAAGGCGCTTGAGCTGACCGGCGGCGTGGGTGTCGACTGCGTGGTCGAAATCGGCGGCGCGGGCACGCTGGACCAGTCGATGGTGGCGTCGCGCGTGGGCGGCCATGTCGCGCTGATCGGCGTGCTGGCCGGATTTGCCGGACCGGTGCAGACCGCGGCGCTGATGTTCAAGAACCTGCGCGTCCAGGGGCTGACCGTGGGCAGCCGCGCGATGCAGCTTGACATGATCGCCGGAATTGAAGCGAACGGCATCAAGCCGGTAATCGACAGCCACTTCCCGCTGGCGAGCCTCGCCGACGCCTTCCGCCACCAGGCGAGCAATTCCCATTTCGGCAAGATCGTCGTCGATATCTGACGCGCAGGAGCGCGCTGCCTGCGGTCAGGCGGCGCGCTTCAGGGCATTCACTTTTCCGCCATGCTCCAGCTTGAAGAAGCTGACGAGGCTGGCCATGCGGTCTGCCTGACCCGCCAGACTATTAGAGGCGGCGCTGGCTTCTTCGACCATCGCGGCGTTCTGCTGCGTCATCCGGTCCAGCTCGCGCACGGTTTCGCGCACTTCGGTGATGTTGGTCGCCTGCTCGCTGGCCGCGCTGGCGATCGTGCTGGCAAGCTGCGCCACTTCGCCGACTTTGCTGACAATGCGCGCGAAGGTATCGCCGGTCTGGCCGACAAGCTCGACCCCGCGCTCGACCTGGCTGGCGCTTTCGCCGATCAGTTTCTTGATATCGAGCGCCGCATCGGCGGAGCGCTGGGCCAGCGCGCGGACCTCGTTGGCGACGACCGCAAAGCCGCGCCCCGCTTCGCCCGCGCGGGCAGCCTCGACTCCGGCGTTGAGCGCCAGCAGGTTGGTCTGGAAGGCAATGCCGTCGATCAGCGAAATGATCTGGCCGATCTCCTGCGCGGAATCCCGGATATCCTTCATCGCGCTGACCGCATCCTCGACGACGGCGCCGCCGGCCCGCGCTTCGGTGTGGGCCTGCGCGATGGAATCGTGCATGTGCGCGGCGTCCTTGGCGGTGCGCGCCACCGATTCCGAGAGATTGGCGGTGGCGGCATTCGCCTGCTCGAGGCTGGCGGCCTGCTGCTCGGTGCGGCGCGAGAGATCGGCTGAAGCCTGACGAATATCGCGCGCGCCGACATCGACGGCGTCTGATGCTGCGCCGGTCTGCATCAGCGCATCGCCCACCTTGCGGCGCATCTCCTCGAAGTCGCGGTGCACTTCCTCATAGCCCGGCCCGAGCGCTTCCAAGGGTGTGGCGAAATCGCCTTCGGCCATGCGGCGCAGTGCGGTGCCGAGCGTTTCGGTGACCAGCGCGCGGGCTTTCTTCTCGGCGGCCTCGAAGTAGGTCGAGAGCGCGATGTCCATATCGAGCATGGCCATCTTGATCAGCGTGCCGATCAGCCGCGCATGGCGCTTTCCGAGCGCACCGGACATTGCGATCACGACCTCGTCCAGCACCGCGGCGTAAGCGCCGATGTACCACTGCGGTTCCAGCCCGATGCGCGAGTGCACATGGCCGATCTTGGCCCCGCTTTCGAACGTATGTGCATCGACCCGGCGCGAGAACATCTCGGCCCAGTGCTCCATCTGCTTGGCCTTGGCGTGATCCATCAGGCCGCGCGAGGAGAAGAAGCCGGCGGTCTCGGGCGTCGCCGCGATCTGGCGATAGAGCCGTTCCAGCGCGGCGGGCGCATGGCGTTTGACCTGCTTGCCGACCTCGGCAAAGCGGGCGGTATCCTGTTCGTCGATATTGAAGAACGCGATCTTGCGGCTGACATCCTGGTGATTCATCTGGCTCATCCCAAGGTTCAATGCCCCTCGGTCCTAGCGGAAATGTCCTGCCACGATGGTTCGGTCCACTTCGGGGAAATCCCGGATCAGACCGATTTGGTGGAATTAAGAATGGGAGTTCATGCAGCCTGCCTGAAGGACACCTCGCCGGGATCGCCATTGGCCAATGCGAAGCGGCCGACCAGCGCCGCCATGCGGTCCGCCTCGCCCGCAAGATTGCGCGAGGCGGCGGTCGCCTCTTCCACCATCGCCGCATTCTGCTGCGTCATGACGTCAAGCTCGCGCACCGTCTCGCGCACGTGGCCGATATTGGTAGCCTGCGCGCTGGCGGCAGAGGCGATGTTGCTGGCAAGACCCGCGATCTCGCCAACCTTGCCGACGATGCGGGCGAATGTGTCGCCGGTCTGGCCGACCAGCGCGACCCCGCGCTCGACTTGTACCGAGCTCTGGCCGATCAGCGTCTTGATATCGAGCGCCGCCTCCGCCGAGCGCTGGGCCAGTGCGCGCACTTCGTTGGCGACGACGGCAAAGCCCCGCCCGGCATCCCCGGCCCGTGCAGCTTCGACCCCGGCGTTCAAGGCCAGTAGGTTGGTCTGGAAGGCGATACCATCGATCGTGGCGATGATCTTGCCGATTTCCTGCGCGGAATCGTGGATGTCGGTCATCGCGTGGACGGCTTCCTCGACCACGCTGCCACCCGCCTGCGCGTCACCATGCGCGGCCTGGACGGAGTCGTGGAGATGCGCGGCATCGCCGGCTGTGCTGCCGACGCTGGCGGCGAGCGAGGACATCGCGGCAGAGGCTTCCTCGAGACTGGCGGCCTGCTGCTCGGTGCGGCGAGCGAGGTCATCGGAGGCCTGGCGGATCTCCTGCGCGCCGAGGTCGACCGCATGCGAGGTCTGCGCGACATCGCCGAGCGCGCTGCCGACCTGCGCGCGCATCGTCTCGAAGCTGTGGTGGTTTGCGGCGAACTCGGGGGGGAGCTGTTCGAGCGTGGTGCCGAAATCGCCATCGGTCATGCGCTGAAGCGCGGCGCCGAGCGCATCGATCACCGCGCTACGGCGTTCCTCTTCGACTGCAAAGTACGT
>Ga0310345_10004001_pt1 | contig 13636 bp, 5 predicted proteins | sample HC15DNA20500_MG_FD_204667 | JGI IMG/M metagenome (GOLD analysis project Ga0310345, IMG submission 204667) | Marine microbial communities from station ALOHA, North Pacific Subtropical Gyre - HC15-DNA-20-500_MG | ecosystem: Environmental > Aquatic > Marine > Oceanic | place: Pacific Ocean: North... | reverse complement strand
ACCTGCTTCCTGCGGGGGATTATTTGCTGATAGCCGGGAGCCGGCTCACGGATGAAACCACGCCGCCGGTCGGTGATTATTCCTTAACCTTGTCACCGTCGTTGTCAGCAAATGAAGTTCAGTCAGTTTGTACCTCACCCACGTTCATTATGCCTGGACATTTACTGACAGGTGAATTAAGCACGAATGATTGTCGAGATACCTCGGTGGTGGATGACGAGACAAGTCCTTATCAAGATGCATTTCAGTTCATCTTGGGTGAGGGACAGATTGTTTATCCGTTCGTGGAAACTGAGACAGCGGTTCGCCTGGTTCACTGGTTTGATGGTGCCTTTCATCAGGATTATGAAATAAGCGCTGGCGAGGATATTCGACTTTCATTAAACCGGGAGGGCTCACACCTTTTTTATCTTTCCGGGCAGACAGTGGATGATGTGGGCAATTATACGTTCAACATCCCGTTGGATCAGCCTGACCTGGAGACAGTGCCAGTTTCCATTATTTATGAATTTTCCAATTACCGTAATGTCGTCGATGGCCAGGTTGAGACAGGCCCGTCCGACCATGTCTTGCGAGCAGTGGTTGATGTTGTTTTTGCAGAAGATAATGATATTTTCGAGGTCATTGATATTCAGTCAGCTTCGCTGGATAGCAACGAACTGACCGTAGGTTCTAGCCCGGGGATTGTCTCGTTGCGTGCGGATACACCGGCATTACTCAGTCTGTCAGGTAACTTGTTGGATACCCTGGTCTGTCCGGATGGATTCACGGGCAACCGGGATTGCCCGTTTGGTGCCGAGGGTGGATTTCTACTGAGTGATTTTTGGCCGTTAACAGGTGATCTTGCAGGCCAAAGCGGCGCTGTAGCGGGACACCCGGACCTGGGTAACAATTACCGTGATATCAATATACCACTGAATAAAACGGCCTGGAGCGCGCAGATAATCAATCACAGCCCACAGCGGGATGCTTTGTTGTCCCTTTATAATGCGACGGGTGGCAGCAACTGGACGAACCAGGAGGGCTGGCTCGGCGAAGCCGGTACAGAGTGTGACTGGTATGGTGTGTCCTGTAATGAGCACGGCAATATTGCTTATCTCGACCTGAACAACAACAACCTCTCGGGTACGATTCCGTCAGCGCTAAGTAACCTGGTAACCGCATCACCCATTGATCTCAGTAATAATAAACTCACTGGTGAGGTACCTTCTGATGTCCTTGCCATGGATGTCGTGAATTTATGGGGTAACCCGGAACTGACGGGAGTCGAGTTTGGAGGTGAGGCCGCCTGTGATTCACAAACACCACTGGCACTGGGAGTCTCAGTGAATGGTGAGTTAACGCCTTTTGAGGATTGCTACTTTGTTGATGACCGCATCATGGCGGATTTTTATCGTCTGGACCTGAGCGGTGAAACAGGTGTCACGGTCTTTACTGTGGAAGCACATGCGGATAATTTTTATCCGCACATGGGCGTGTTGGATGCAGCCGGTCATGAAGGGCAGGACATTGTGGATACGCAGGTGCAGAGTAATGACCTGGCTTTTGAAGTCGCGCTGCCACCAGGCGAGTATGTACTCTATCTTCATGGTGGTACTTATCAGCCACAGAATGTTGCTGCAACCGGCAGTTATACGCTGAGCACATCCCTGACAAATGAAGCCCAATCAGGCTGTATGATGCCTTCATGGGTGATGAAGGGGGTAGCACTTGACGGCACAATCAGCAGTGATGACTGTCTGGATACCTACAATGATCCCGACAAGTATTATGACAGCTATGCAATCTGGCTACCTGAAGGAGACAGTGTTCTTGTTCGTGTGACATCTGATATATCGTCGCAGCTACTGCACTTTATCGCCTACGATTTCAACGCGGCATCGCAGCCAACACCGGCAGGTCAGGAACATGCGTTAGCATACACCGCCACTGAATCAGGATGGCACCAGTTTGCGGTGTATAACACGCCTGATAATCCGGTCGAGGAGGGAAATTACGAAATTACTTTCGACGTTTTGCCCAGCTATGGTAATCCTTCTGCCTGTGCCAATCGTCCGATAATTGTACCTGGCGATGATATAAATGCGACGCTTAGCCAGACTGATGATTGTTACAACCCCCAGGGCAGGTTGCTCGATTTTTATGCGCTGAACCTGGAGAGTGACACCCTGTTCCGCGTCGTCGCAAACACTGAGGGATTTGATCTGTCTTTGGTGCTGTACACTGATGATGATCCCCAAACGGCTATTGCAGTTCGCGGTGCCTATGAGCATAGCAGCCAAACCTATGAATACTCCCTGGCAGCGGGGCAATATCGATTATTGGCAACAAGCCGGATCGCCAACCCCGCATCACCGGTACAGGGTGACTATACGCTGTCTCTTTCTGATGGACTGACGACAAACAATATTCAGGATGGTTGCCTGCCTCCAACCGCATTGTTGCCAGGAGCCCGTGTCGATGCCGAGTTAAGCCTGGATGACTGTCGTGATACCAGTGAAGTGAATGATGAAACGAGCCCTTATACAGATGGTTATCAGGTCTACTTAAGTGAAGGTCAGCTCGTTTATCCCTGGTTCTACACCGATGTTTCCGCTCGATTGAGACATTGGTTCAACGGCCAAAAGGTGGGGGATTATACTGTGGGGGGTAACGAAGACCTTCGACTGTCTTTAAACCGCAGTGGTATGCACACCTTTGAGGTTGTCGGACAGAATGCGGATGATCTTGGTAGTTATGAGTTTGATCTGTTGCTTCGTCAGCCCGAGCTGGAAACGATACCCGTTGCGTTCTCGTTTACCTTTGACAGCTACAGGGATGTGGTAGATGGACAGAACCAGATAGGTGCTGCAGAACACGTGTTGACTGGTATCGTTGATGTTGTATTTGCTGATGATGATATTTTTGAAGTGATCAGCATTCAGGAAGCCATGCTGGATGGTCATGCGCTCACAGTGGGAAATACACCTGGCATTGTTGCAACCAGAGACAACACGCCCGCACTGTTAAGCTTGTCTGGTGACCTGCTGGATGTGCTGATTTGCCCGAACGGTTTTACCCAGCAGCTGGATTGCCCATTTGGTACGGAAGGCGGATTCCTGCTGAGTGATGTTTTCCTGGAAAGTGGCGACTCTGTTGCCCTGGCAGGGCATCCGGCCCTCGGTGCAAGTTATCGGGCGCGAAGCTTCCCGATTAACCGGGAGAACTGGAGCGCCAGTATTATCGGGTATGGTGCGCCAGAAGGTAGTGACAATACCATCATGATCAATGAAGACCAGGTCTATTCGTTTGCTGAGGAAGATTTTGGTTTCAGCGACGCTGATGATAACGCCTTTATCGGGGTACGCATCACCAGTCTGCCCACCGCAGGCGATTTAACGCTGGATGGAACCGTTGTAGTGGCTGGACAGGAAATCGCTGTCGAGGATATCGCTCAGTTATCCTTCACACCGGCAGCCAATGCAAATGGTGACGGATACAGTTCTTTCTCATTCCAGGTGAAGGACAATGGTCTGGATGATAATGACGGACGTGCCAATAGCACTGATCTGGATCCATCGCCGAACATGATCGTTTTTGATGTCTCGCCTGTGAATGATGCGCCAACGGGGAGCAGTCTGGTTGTTGATCTCGCTCCCAATACCAACTTCACGTTCTCACAAGCTGCGTTCGGTTTCAGTGACGCTCTGGACGCACCCAGCCCTGATGTCTTTGCAGCGGTGGTCATTGACGGTGTACCGGCTGAAGATGAAGGAGAGCTATTGCTGAACGAGGTGGCGGTCACTGCTGGTGATGTTATTGCTGCAGCTGACTCCAGCAATCTGATTTATGTCCCACCACAGGGTGTAACCGAGAATGATTTCACCCGCGTAACCTTCCGGGTCAGAGACGATGGTGGCCAGGATAATGGTGGCATAGATACTGATGAAACGGCGCGTACAGTCACGTTTAATGTGGGTGTGGTACCACCGGTTGTTGTGGACCCCGATCCGGATCCGACACCTGATGATGTAGCTGATGAACTGGATGACCTTAACAATGAACTGGACGATATTGAGTCGATTCCTCTGCAAGAGGGAGAGCCAGTCAGTGATGAGGTTGTCAACCAAGTCAGTAATGCCCTGGAGCGTAGCAATGCACTGGCACAACAGGTGACACAGTCATTGCCCGAAGGTGAGGCTGGGGTGAATGTTGCCCTGAATGCTCTGAATACCATGACCCGGACTTTGTCTGCGTCAGCCAGAGTCTCAGCGAACGGTGGTGCGGTGTCCAACAGCTCAGCGACCAATTCCATTAACAGTGTTGCTACCGTGTTGAACTCACTCGCTACCCGCAGTGAGAACATCACGGCTGAACAGCGTACTGCTGTACAGACAATGGTGACCAATACGGTGACGAACTCCAATGACCTGATCCGCAACGGTGCCAGTAATGATGAACTGGTGTCCATGGTGGCTGCAACCAGTGCGGTTATTAATGCGGCATCTGCTGCCGGTGGTGAGTTAAATAGCGATCTGGTTACTCAGGCAGAAGCGCTGGTGACCAAAGCGGTGAAAACCGGTCTGACTGCTTTTTCGGCGGATATTGATGTGGAAGATCCAGCACAGGTAGAAAGTCTGCTGAGGGACAATCCCGAAGCGCTGGAGTTTGCCATTGAAGCGTCTGTCGCTGTGAAGTCCCGTATTCAGCCTGACAATGATGCTGTCGAGGAAGCACTCAGTGACCGTGGTATAGAAGGCAGTGCCAGTGAGCGTTTCACCCAGGTGCTGAGCGCTGTTTCAAATCCGGAAGGTGTGTCTGTTGAAGGCAGTAGTGGCAGTGAGATTCTGCTCTCTGCACTGGTGAACTTCCTCACGGGAGGAAGTGAGGCGCTGACTTTAGAGGATGGCCGGCAGGTGATGGCGCTCACAGCCGGTGACATTGATCTGACTGTTGATGCGTTGACAGGCACCGCCCTGATTACAGCACCGGGAGAAACGTATTCAGCAGCTGTGGTCAACACCCGTATTGTCTCTGCCAGCGTACCAGAGGGGCTGAGTTTTATGCGCGATGGCAGGGCCTTGATTGTTTCTGATGGTGTCGCTATTGAACTGGCACCTATCGCCCTGGACCTGATTGGCTTTACTGACACGGTTGAGAAAGCCGGTTTTGCGTTGACTCTGCGTGATGGTGGTGTCCTGGATATTAGCCTGAGCGAACAAGAACGCTTTGTGGGTGTCTTTGCCTTTGACAATCTCAGTGGCACTGTCAGTGTTGCTGACAGCGGCAGTCATAATCGTTGCGATGCCACAACGCTGATTGCACCGGTCAACGAGGTGAATGCTCCGGCGTATGCTTTTGGCGTGCAGTGTGACAATGGTGCCATCCAGCGGGTTGTGCCTTTTGTGCAGGATCCAGTGTTCTATCGATCCATTGTGGATTACGGACTGGTTGCCAGGACCGATCGCAATACTGGTGTCATCAGCATATCCAACACCGGCAAGTTTAAGCCCGGGTTCTTCGTCAGCGCGCCAACTGCAGACGATCTGGCATTTCTTGATGCGAACAAGGATGCGCGCGGTGTTGCCTTCCGCTTCCTGGACCTGAACAGTGATGGTCAGCAGGATGCTTTGTTCTATACCTCTGCTGGCGTTCAGCCCATGTATGGTGTCATGCCCTAAGCGGTTGTTCCTTCCGCTGGCACTGGAGGCCCTGGTCGTTTGACCAGGGCCTTTTGCTTTTTATGGTATGAGGATTCCTGGCAAGACAGTCGCTCATCGCTTTTACATCATGGCAACAATCAGTATGATGACCAGGCTCTCGATAAGCCAATCATCACTTGGGATGCCATGTACCAAAAACCATCCACACGCCCCCGTTTTTTAATCCGCAGTGTACTGAAGCGCATTATTGTGGCAACGACACTCGTGGTTGCAGCCCTGACAGCCCTGGCATATTCCTTTATCTATAACACCACAGAAACCCGCATGCTGGATAACCTCAGCGACTGGGTAGTAGAGAGAGCCCGCAATGACGGCGTGATATTTGAGCTGGCACAGGAAAACCTGGACCGCTTCAGTGATGAGTTTCTCCGGCTTTATACCTCCGATGTTGAAGTCAGTGAAGACACGTTCTGGTCGTACTTTCAGGCAGGTCAGGATGGGGCTGTGCGTATGCACCCTGATTTCTATGACGGCATCTATGCTGATGATGGCCTTTACTATGAATCGGTGACCAGCTTTGTCGGCAACAACGAACCGGTTGCCGATAACCCGGACCTGCAACGACGGCTTGTGTTGTCTGCCCGCTTACTGGCACAACTGGGGCCGGCCTGGGTCAATCGCTTTGAGAATGTCCATGTCACCTATCCGGAAAATGCGATTGTCCTTTATGCGCCTGGCACACCCTGGGGGCTGGAAGCCGAACCGGACCTGCCGATGAATGAGCTGGGTGTGATTCGCGCCATGCAGCAATCCGAGAACCCTCAACGGCTGCCCAGCTGGACCGGACTGTATTTTGACGAAACAGCGGAAGAGTGGATGATAACGTATCAGGTGCCGCTTGATTTCAATGGCCGGCATCTGATCAATCCCAGTCATGATGTATCTCTGACCGACATGATGGACAAACTGGTACGGGATACCCCTGAGGGTGGTTATAACCTGATATTTCGTGAAGATGGTTATCTCATTGCCCATCCGGCAGAACCGGCATCGGATCGACGTTGGGTGGGAGAGATGACCCTTGATAGTATTGATGATCCCGAGATTGTCCGTATCTATGAGCGCATTGCCGAAGCCACTGGAGGGAACCCTGGCACAATCTCTCTCGTAGAAAACGAGACCGATGGTACCTGGCTGGCAGTCAGTGAATTATCAGGGCCGGGCTGGTGGTTCGTGTCGGTCTATCCTCAGTCCCTGATCAGTACATCTGCCAACCAGGCCGCAACGGTGATTGCTCTGGCTGGTCTGGTGTTGTTGCTGTTATTGATAGGTATCATCACTTATATCCTGCGACGCGATGCGGAAAAGCCACTGGCACAATTACATGCTGCTGCAGAATCTGTCCGTGAAGGTGACTACGCGAGTGTGGCAGAGGGGCGGGTTAAGTTGCCGCGCGACCTGGGCAACGAAGTGGGGCTGCTGGCCAATACCTTCTATGACATGACAGTCAGTATTCGTGATGCCCAGGCGTCACTTGAACAAGTGGTGTCCGAGCGTACCCAGGCGCTTGAAGCGGCCAACAGCAAATTGCGCGAGTTGAGTTTGCTGGATGGTTTGCTGGGAATTCACAATCGTCGTGCTTTCGATCGCGACCTGATGAGTGTATTTGAAGAGGCGAGTGAGGGGAAAGGCGGTTTCCATCTAATGCTCATCGATGTCGATTATTTCAAACGCTTTAATGATACTTACGGCCATATGCAGGGTGATAATGTGTTGAAACGAATCGCCCTCGCTATTAGCGAATCCGTCCGTGCCGAGGATAGAGTTTATCGTTACGGTGGGGAAGAGCTGGCAGTAATATTCAATGGCAGTGATGCTGACTCAGCCAGCAGTGCGGCTAATCGGGTGATGAGCGCTATTGAGCAGCTGGCCATTGATTTTCCTGAATCCGACTACGGTATTGTGACTGTCAGTGCAGGGCTTGTGCACTGCAGCAACGGTTACGACAGCGTTTATGATGTTGTGACCGATGCTGACAGTGCGTTGTACGCTTCAAAGCGTCATGGGCGCAATCGCTTGACGGTGAGTGAAGTGAATTCAGTCAGTTAGTGTTGTTCGGGGGTATATTCTTCGTTACTGCCATTGAAGTTTGTATCATTCGTGCATAGGTTGCCAAAAAAACCATTGATGGTGCAGGTTTGCTTGCTTGACCCATTGACGGTACTTTCTCAACTAACATCTATATCTTGGTTTTAACACATCAGGGCAGGAGGTGGCAGGGGCGGATTGGTTATGGGCAAAAAGACAAGCCGTATTGATGGGTGCCCTGATCATTTCACAGGCTGGGCAAGCACAACTGGATGATGAAACGATTGCTGAAGTCAGGAATTCCTATATTGGCAGTGAGCTAAAGCCTAAGGAAATCGGTGCCAGTTATGCTGCCTTGGTCAGCTTTGCCGTCAATCCGGAAATTGCCACGGCCAAATTTCATCCCGATACCCCAAACAGTATTTCTGAGACCTCGTTGAAGGCTTCACGGTTACCTTTCAGATTCTCACTCAACTCGCCAGATGACGGTGACCCTTTGTATTTTATGCAGGGGTTACTGGCACGGGAAACGATGGATGCAACGATTCGGGTGACTCCTGATGAGTACATGCTCTCACGCTGGGAAACGTTTGGGTTGTCTGTGACAGGTGGAGCTGAATTTCCGTTGAATGAGAAATTGTCTTTGATTACCGCCGGAACGGTTGGTGTCGCGCACCTGCAGAATGATACTAGCTATCGGGGAGAGCAGGTGGAGAGTGTTATCCGGCCTATCTTTGATAACTTTCTGTTAAATTGGAACGCCAGATCTGTACTTGTCGGAGCATCGCTGGCACTGGATTATCAGCGAACCTGGGATAGTCATTACCTCGATATTCATACTTCGCTGTCCCATAATCAGCTCGATTCGTTCAATGAGTCCGGTGAACTCATAAAAATTCAGGGAGGGATTACGACCCTGGATGCCGAAGTGCAAAGTATCCATCCATTGCAATATCAGTTGGCAGATCATCCTCTTTCCATAGTTTTCATTGGCGGTGCCACGGCATTCCTTGGGCCAAATCGAAATGCCTTGGGTTTTAATTCTTTTGCTGAAGCCGGGGTCGGATTGCAGGTCGATGTGACTGAATATCATTGGGGAATCAAAGCATTGCGCGTTGGATACAAGCGCATCGTAGGAAAAAAGGTAGATGGTTGGGCGCTTATTATCAGCCCTCAGTTCTGATAATAAGTCAAATCATATCCTTGCCAGAGGCTTAGGCATTTATTTTGGTAACCAATCAAAGCAAATGGCTCTCGTTGTGGGTGTAGTATGATTTATTCAGTCAAAATTGATATCTCCATCAACGAGAGGACTTATTGTGATGAAACATATCATTTCTGGTCTGTTATGCATTTTCCCCTTAGCCTGTACATCTTCAGAAAATACAACGTTAGATGAGGTGCTGCTACTTCAGCTGGAAGGCAATATGGCTGATCACAGGACAGTGCTCCATGATTTAAACGCTGACGGTATTGAGGATGCGATTGTGTATATGACTGACCCGTATTATTGCGGCTCAGCTGGATGCACGATGCTTGTATTTCAGGGGACGGAAGAAGGTTATACCCACTTGTCCAGCTCTACTATTGTGCAACTACCACTTTCTGTAGTTGAAACGGAAGAGGGGTGGAAAGATTTGATCGTATACGCCAAAGGCACCGGTTTGGTCAGGCTGAAAGGCTCAGAGCAAGGGTATCCACTGAACCCATCCATGCAGCCCCTCGCTGAAGAAGCTGCTATTATTAACAGCCTCGAATTATTGAATTATGAATAATTTGCTCATCTCCAACGATTTCTAGAGAGAGACTCATGAAACTGATATCCGCAAATTATTTAGGTCTGTTAGCGCTGCTGACAACATTATTTAGCTGTAGCGAGACTGAAATGTCAGCGCCTGCTGTTACGAATAACGAAACACCTTCAGCAGACCAGAACCCAATCAGCGAGGCAGTCATAGGGGACTGGGGAGTTGCACTGGATTCATTGTCAGAAACGGTTAATCCTGGCGATGATTTTTTCCAGTATGTGAACGAAGGCTGGTTGGAGACTGCAGAGTATCCGTCAGGTGTCCCTCGCATTGATTCGTTCACTGAGCTGGCAGTGCAAGCCGAGTCCGATATAAAAGCAATCGTCAACGAAGCTGTTACCAGCCCTGATAACTTTAACCTGCAATTGATATCCTCTTTTTATGAGAGTTATATGGACGTCGAGACGCTGGATGCGCTGGATCTGCAGCCTTTGCAGCCAAAACTTGAGGCCTTGTTCAGTGTCCAGAACCATCAAGAACTTATCAGGATTATGCAGCTGACAGGTTTTACGGCACCGGTTAATTTTGGCGTGGATATCGACACCGCTGATCCTTCGAGCTATATCCTAAAGGTCGCCCAGGGAGGGCTGGGGCTGCCTTCGAGAGAATATTACCTGCTGGAAGAGTCACCTTACCCGGAACACCGCAGCGCTTATCAAGCTTACATTGAAGACCTGTTTACAATGGCAGACATGAATGAACAGCTGCCTTATGTTGCAGATATTGTGTCTTTCGAAACGGCGCTGGCAGAATCTCACTGGAGTAATGCTGAAATGCGAGATCCGGTGAGCATGACGCGTTATGTGACGATATCGGAATTGCAGGAATATGCTCCAGGGATGGACTGGCTGGAAATGTTGAACAGTGTTGGTTTCAATCTGGCCCCTGACACGACATTGGTATTAAATACTGATACTGCAGTGGCAGACGCAGCACAATTATTTGCCAACACATCACTGGATGTGCTCAAGGCCTATATGGTATTTCACTTGCTTGATACGCATGCTTCGCTGATGGGCGAACAATGGAGTGACAGACAGTTTGCCTTTCGAGGGACTCAGTTACAGGGCCTAAACGAACAAAGATCCAGAGAAGATAATGCGGTCATGTTATTGAATAGGCACTTGGGTGAAGTGGTTGGCGAAGAATATGTGAGTCGTCATTTTCCTCCGAGCTATCGTGAGGTGCTGATGACATATATTGATTATTTGAAAGATGCATTTGCTCAGCGTTTCGAGACGCGAGACTGGATGGATGAAGAGACTAAAGCACAAGCCCTGAACAAGCTTTCTATGCTCAATGCTGAAATTGGTTACCCGACCCAATGGCACGATTTTTCAAGCTTGCAGCTGTCCTCAGATACGCTCATTGGCAATGTATGGGAAATTAATGAATGGCATCTGGCGGACACTGTGTCACAACTTGATGAACCGGTACGTCAATGGGAGTGGGGCAACAATCCGCAGGAAATTAATGCCTATTATAGCCCGGCACAAAATGAAATCGTTTTCCTAGCGGCAATTTTGCAGCCACCGTTTTTCGATCCCAATGCAGATTTTGCCGTGAATTTTGGCAGCATACTCGGTGTTATCGGTCATGAAACCAGCCACGGGTTTGATGATCAGGGTAGCCAGTATGATGGGATAGGCCGTCTGAGAAACTGGTGGTCGGAGGAATCAGCAGAAGAATTCAAGCGTCGAGGGGATCTGCTGGTGGCTCAGTTCGACAGTTATGAGCCGCTGCCAGGCGCCCATGTGAACGGCCGGTTAACACTGGGTGAAAACATGGCTGACCTGGGTGGAATTTCTGTCGCGCATCATGCCCTCATGAATTATATTGCGGACCAATACCCGGACGGGGCTCCTGTGTTGGATGGTTATACGGCCGAGCAACGTTTTTTCCTGGCATGGGCACAGATGTGGCGGGGCAAACGCACTGAGGGTTACGCCAGAGAACTGCTGTTACGAGATCCGCACAGCCCTAGCCAGTATCGGGCCAACGGTACCGTAAGAAACCTGGATGCCTGGTATGACGCCTTTGATATCGGCCAAGATGCCGACTTGTATTTACCGCCGGAGGAGCGTGTTACAACATGGTAGGGGCGTCGGTGGCAAACGAAACGAAGAGTGATGATTTTCCCTTCTACAATGGCAGACCGGTTCTCTTAAGCGTTCAACAGTGGTTGCTGGTATTAGCCGCCGTATGCTTGGGGTTTACCTGCCTGGTCGCGCCGATTCCCTTCCTCATGGGGGAGGTCGGCACCGCGATCCGGGTTATCCTGTTTGCAGGGTTACCCTTAGTTGCTCTGCGATGGGTCGCGGGGCCGCACTGGGTGCAGATCTTCCGGCCTCTGCGAGGTAAAGACTGGCTCTGGATAGTATTGTTTGTTGTCGTGAACCTGATCGTCAGCTCACTTGCCGCTGTGTTAGTGACACGATTATTTAGCGTGGATCCTAACGCTGCGGTCAGCGCCATGACAGGCCTCGGTGCCGGAGAGCAGCTGTTATTCTACATTCGCAGTATTCCTCAACTTTTGGGAGAGGAATTGCTGACAATATTGCCACTTCTCGCCTTGATGCAACTTTTTCACCTTAAGTTCGGTGTGGACCGTGGCAAGGCGATCGTGTTTGCCTGGATTGTAACTTCAGTGATGTTTGGTCTGGTTCACCTTCCATCTTACAACTGGAACTGGTTACAGTGTATTATCGTGATTGGCAGCGCCCGCCTGGTTCTGACACTGGCCTATATCAAATCCAAAAACATTTGGTTTTCGACCGGTACGCATATCATCAATGATTGGCTTATTTTTACGGTTGTCATGTTAACCACTCCGTAAGTCACGCGCCGAGCTGCTGTCAGCGAGTTAATGCCGCTCGGCCGTATATTCCTCGTATGTACCTTTGAAGTTAATCACTTCATTTTCTTTTATCTCGATCACATGGGTAGCCAGTGAGGAAACGAACTCCCGGTCGTGACTGACGAAGATCAGGGTGCCGTCAAACGCCTTTAACGCTTTGTTCAGCTCTTCAATGGCTTCCATGTCCAGGTGGTTGGTGGGTTCATCCATGATCAATACATTGATGTCTTGCATCATCAACTTGCCAAACATCAACCGGTTTTTCTCACCACCCGAACAGACTCGCGCTTTTCGGAGGGCGTCGTCTGCAGTAAACAGCAGTCGGCCAAGCATGCCACGAATCATCAGGTCGTCATGCTTGGGGCTGCGCCACTGGGACATCCACTCAAACAGGTTCAGGTCGCAGTCAAAGTCCCTGGCGCTGTCTTGCGGACAATAACCGATGGCAGCGTTCTCGGACCATTTGATTGTGCCTTTATTGGGTTCCAGCTCATTGATCAGGCATTTCAGGAAGGTGGTCTTGCCGGCGCCGTTTTCGCCGATGACAGCCACTCGGGCACCGGCTTCCAGAATGAGGTTAATGTCACTGAACAGGTTTTCTTCGTCATAACCATGCGCCAGGTCTTCCAGTATCAGGGCCTGTCGGTGGAGTTTCTTGTGTTGCTTAAGTCGTATGGACGGTGATACCCGACTGGACGACTTCACTTCCTCGAGCTGAATTTTGTCCAGCTTTTTGGCCCGTGAACTGGCCAGTTTTGCTTTCGAGGCATTGGCAGAAAATCGGTTCACGAATGCCTGTAATTCATCCATCTCCGCACTTTTCTGGGCATTTTCTGCCAGCAGTTGCTCGCGAATCAGGGTGGAAGCCTCAACAAAGTATTCGTAATTCCCAGGGAAGATACGTAGCTCACCATAGTCGATGTCCGCCATGTGCGTGCAGACGGAGTTCAGGAAGTGACGATCATGCGAGATGATAATCATGGTGGACTTGCGCTGATTCAGCACCTCAGCCAGCCACTCGATGGTATGCAAATCCAGGTTATTGGTCGGCTCATCGAGCAACAGAATATCGGGGTTGGCAAACAGCGCCTGGGCCAGCAGGACACGGACTTTTTTGCCCGGAGCCACCTGTTTCATCGAGCCAAAATGGTATTCTTCAGGAATACCGGCTTCAAGCAAAATATCACCGGCACGGCTTTCGGCACTATAGCCGTCCATTTCGGCAAACTCACCTTCCAGAT
>Ga0310345_10004000_pt1 | contig 13637 bp, 13 predicted proteins | sample HC15DNA20500_MG_FD_204667 | JGI IMG/M metagenome (GOLD analysis project Ga0310345, IMG submission 204667) | Marine microbial communities from station ALOHA, North Pacific Subtropical Gyre - HC15-DNA-20-500_MG | ecosystem: Environmental > Aquatic > Marine > Oceanic | place: Pacific Ocean: North... | reverse complement strand
CCTCGAAGGCGATCAGCCGGGAACGCTCCGGATGGCCCTTGGCGAAGTGATAGCGCCGGGCCAGCTTGATGGCGCATTCATTGGCCTCGGCGCCGGAATTGGCGAAGAACACCCGGTCGGCGAAGCTCGCCTCGCAGAGCCGTTCGGCCAGGCGCTCCTGGCCCGGAATCTGATGCAGATTGGAGACGTGCCAGACCTTGTCGGCCTGCGCCTTCAGTGCCTCGACCAGATGCGGATGGCTATGGCCGAGCGCCGTCACCGCCACGCCCGAACCGAAATCGAGGTAGCGTTCGCCTTTCTCATCGAAGAGCCAGGCACCCTCGCCCCGCTCGAACGAGAGTTCGGAGCGCGCATAGGTCGGAAAGAGGGCCGACATCGGCTTTCCCCTCGCTGGCAGAAATTGCTGGCAAAAGCCCAAAACAAAAGCGCCGCCGAACCCGGCGGCGGCATGGAATAGAAGAGCTTTAGGTCTGCCCGCGCTGGCTGTCAATCTGGCCGCTTACGCGGGATTGCGGCCCACGCGGCCGATGTCCTGCACAGGCTTTCCCGCGGCTTCCCCGACTTACCCACGAAACTTTCTTAACAAGAGGTTAACGATCGATTGAGTTCTGCCGCGAGCGATGGCAGAATCTGGCTATTCCGGTGGAAAAAACGGCTTGCAGTCGTGGCGGACGGTTGCTGGTGACCCCCGGAGTTAGTAGGGTTGAAACCGCTCGGCCACAAGATGTTGCGGTGTTCCTCGCGATGTCTGAGCGGTCCATCTCAAATGTACATCAGAGTATGCGTCAGCCGTTTTCGCGGCTGCGGGCGGACTCTGAGTCCAAAAATCGAGGAGGCAAATAATCAATGGCATGGAACGATGAGAGGGTAGAGCTTCTCAAGAAGCTCTGGGCCGATGGGCTGAGCGCCAGTCAGATTGCCGCGCGTTTGGGTGGGGTCACCCGCAACGCCGTGATCGGAAAGGTGCATCGGCTTGGGCTTTCGGCCCGCGCGACGACCACGCGATCCACTGCGCCGCGCATGCGGCGGACGCCCGTGCGGCGGCCGCAGCAGCCGAAGCAGAACACCGTGGTCTACGCGACGCGGGGCGCGACGGCCCTGAAGCCCGAATTCGAGGAAGAGCCGGAGGTGGTGGCGGCGCCGCAGCCGGTCGAGGAGCTGGTCATCCCGCTGCACGAGCGGGCGACGATCCTCAGCCTCAAGGAGCATATGTGCCGGTGGCCCATCGGCGACCCCGGCGATGAAAACTTCCACTTTTGCGGACGCAGATCGCCAACCGGCGTGCCTTATTGCGAGCATCACGCACGCATGGCCTACCAGCCGGTGCAGCGGCGCAGGGATAAGCGGTCCGCGACGGGTTAGAGGGACGGCTGGGGCCGCGCGTTAGCGGGCCCGGTCCAAAAAAGCGGGGAATGAGAAGGCGCCACCTTACCGGGGCGCCTTCTTTTTTGGGTGGGACTTGCTTCTTGGGTGCGAAGCCGGCGCCGAGGCGCAGCGGAGGACGCGACCGCCCGTCGGCGTCCTAGGCCGGGGCGGTCTCGAGCGCGTCGGAGAAGGCGTAGCCCGCGCCGCGCACGGTACGGACCGGGTCCTGCTCTGAATCGTTCATCATCGCCTTGCGCAGGCGGCCGATATGGACGTCCACGGTGCGCTCGTCGACATAGACGTTGCGGCCCCAGACCCCATCGAGAAGCTGGGCGCGGCTGAACACCCGGCCCGGGCTCTGCATGAGGAACTCCAGAAGCCGAAACTCCGTCGGCCCCAGGTGGATGGGGCGGCCGCTCCGCGTCACCCGGTGGGAGACGCGATCCAGTTCGATATCGCCGGCGCTGAGCACCGAGGCGATGCGCTCCGGGTTGGTCCGGCGCATGATGGCCTGCACCCGCGCCATGAGCTCCGGCACGGAGAAGGGCTTAACCACGTAATCGTCGGCGCCGGTGGTCAGCCCGCGGATCCTGTCGTTCTCCTCGCTGCGGGCGGTGAGAAGGATGATCGGGATATGGCGAGAGTCGCGGTTGGTCCGGATGCGGCGGCAGAGCTCCAGCCCCGAGATTCCCGGCAGCATCCAGTCAAGGATGATGAGATCGGGAACGTTCTCGGCAATCTGCAGCTCGACCTCGTCGCCGCGATAGACGACGTCGACGTTATGGCCTGCCGCCTCGAGATTGTAGCGGAGGAGAAGCGCCAACGGCTCCTCATCCTCGACCACCAGGACTTTCGCTCCAGTTCCGTTCGTCATGATCGACCTGCCCGTTTAGCCAGTGGATCTTTGCAGCGGCAAGGTGGTGCTGGTGTAGTCGCCTTTCGGGCGCTCCTCCGTCACCGGCTTGCCGTGGACCAGGAAATATACAGTTTCGGCGATGTTCGTCGCGTGATCGCCGACGCGCTCGATATTCTTCGCACCGAACAGGAGATGGGTGCAGAGCCCAATATTGCGCGGGTCCTCCATCATGTAGGTGAGAAGCTCGCGGAACAGGGAGTTGTACATCGCGTCGATGTCCTCGTCCTTGTACCAGACCTTCAGCGCCGCATCGGCATCGCGCTCGATGAACGCGTCGAGAACCTCCTTCAGCTGCTCCAGGGCCAGCTCGCCCATGTGGCGAAGGCCGAGCATGAGCTGCTTGGGCTGCTGCTCCTCGACGACGGCGAGCGCGCGCTTCGCGATATTCTTGCCGAGATCGCCGATGCGCTCCAGATCGGAGGAGATGCGCAGCGCCGCCATGATCTGGCGGAGGTCGTAGGCCAGGGGCTGGCGCCGGGCGATCATGGTGATCGCCATTTCCTCGATTTCCTTTTCAAGCGCGTCGATCGCCTCGTCCTGCTGGATGGTGTTGCCGGCGAGCTCCGGATCGCGCCCTTGCAGAGCGTCGATGGACTGGCCGAGCACCTGCTCTGCGAGACCGCCCATGCGGGCAATCTTGTTGTTCAAGGACGACAGCTCTTCTTCGTAAGAGCTGACGATGTGCTCGTGATCTTCCATGTGGCCGTTCCTCTTAGGCTTAGGATCCGCGTCGATTAGCCGAAGCGGCCCATGATGTAGTCCTGGGTCTTCACATCCCTCGGGTTGGTGAACATCGTGGTGGTGTCGTCCACCTCGATGATCTTGCCGAGATGGAAGAATGCGGTCCGCTGCGAGACGCGGGCGGCCTGCTGCATCGAGTGAGTCACGATGACGATGCAGAGGCTTTCGCGCAGCTCGTCCATGAGCGTTTCGATCTTGGCGGTTGCGATCGGGTCGAGGGCCGAGCAAGGCTCGTCCATCAGCAGAACCTCGGGGTTCACCGCAATGGCGCGGGCGATGCAAAGACGCTGCTGCTGGCCGCCGGAAAGGCCGGTTCCCATCTCGTCCAGACGGTCCTTGACCTCTTCGAACAGGCCGGCCCGCTTCAGGCTCTTCACGACGATCTCTTCGAGGTCCGTCTTGTTGCTGGCCGTGCCGTGGATGCGGGGGCCGTAAGCAACATTCTCGAAGATCGATTTCGGGAACGGGTTCGGCTTCTGGAAGACCATGCCGACACGTGCGCGAAGCTGCACCGGGTCGACGTCCTTGTCGTAGATGTCCTCGCCGTCGAGCCGGACCTCACCCTTGATCTTCACGAAGTCGATGACATCGTTCATCCGATTGAGGCAGCGCAGGAAGGTCGACTTGCCGCAGCCGGACGGACCGATGAGCGCGGTGACCGAGCTGTCGTAGATTTCAAGCGAAGCATCGTGCAGCGCCTGTTTGGCCCCGTACCACAGGTTCAGGTTTTCCGTTTTCATCTTGAGCGCGTGCTCTTGGGCAGAGATCGCGCCGGGATTCTTCTCAGGCACTGCGGGTGCCCGCTGCTTCATCGCCGATTGTACGTCCACACTGTCCTCCATGACGCGGCCCTACCATTTCCGCTCGAATTTATGTCTCAGATACACCGCGAGGCTGTTCATCACGATGAGGAAGGCCAGCAGCACCATGGTTGCGCCAGCCGTCCGTTCGATGAAGCCGCGCTCGGCTGCCGTGGCCCACATATAGATCTGCACCGGCAATGCGGTCGCCGGATCCATCGGGCTCGACGGGTAATCAGCCACGAAGGCCACCATGCCGATCATCAGCAGCGGCGCAGTCTCGCCAAGCGCCTGCACCAGGCCGATGATGGTGCCCGTCAGAATGCCTGGCAAGGCCAGCGGCAGCACATGGTGCAAAATCACCTGATGCTTGGATGCGCCGACGCCCAGCGCGCCTTCGCGGATGGAAGGCGGAACCGCCTTCAGCGCCGCACGGGTCGCGATGATGATGGTCGGCAAGGTCATCAGAGAGAGCACCAGACCGCCAACGATCGGGGCGGAGCGCGGCAGGCCCAGGAAATTGATGAAGATCGCGAGACCCAGGAGACCGAACACGATGGACGGCACCGCCGCGAGGTTATTGATGTTGACCTCGATCATGTCGGAGATCCGGTTCTTGGCGGCGAACTCCTCCAGATAGGTTGCCGCCGCCACGGCCAGAGGCACCGAAACGAGGATCACGATCATCATCATGAAGAGCGAGCCGATGAGGGCGACGCCCAGGCCGGCGGTCTCCGGATAGCTCGATGCGCCGTAGACGAAGAGGCCGGTGTTGAAGCGCTTCTCCATCTTGCCGTCGTCGACGAGCGTATCGATCCAGCCGATCTGCCGGTCGTCGAGCGCCCGGCGCTCCTCCGGGGTATCGCGGCGGATAGACCCTTTAAGAAGCGCGTCGACATCGTCGGCAGCGAGCAGCCAGACCTCCCGCTTCTCGCCGATGACGGAGGGATCCTCCAGGACGATGTCCTTCAACTGGGTATCGACGCCGCGCGACAGCAGCGCGTTGGCGGCGCGACGCTCCTTCCGGTCCTCTTCGTTGACGCCGAGCGCCTTATACAGCGCCTGGTCGGCCAGCTTGGCGTAGTTCGCCCGCAGCAGCTCGTCGCGGTCGGCGGGATTGCCCGACGGATTGACGATCTCGGGATCGAAATAGACGTTTAGATGAACCGACGTCTGCAAGAAGGCGGTCCAGCCCTTGCCGATGATCGAGCCGAACAGGATCACCAGGAAGCCGAGGCCGAAGGCCAGCGCCGCGATGCCGTACCAGCGGAAGCGGCGCTCGGCTGCATGGCGCTTGGCGAGACGCTTTCCGCTCTCGTGGGCCGCGCTCTTGATGCCGGGGAGCCCGCCTGAACCTACGGTCTGATCGGTCATTATTCGTACTGCTCCCGGTATTTGCGAACGATGTAGAGGGCGTAGACATTCAGGCCCAAGGTGATGACGAACAGCGTGAGACCGAGGGCGAAGGCGACCAGGGTCTGCGGGCTGTTGAACTCGAGGTCGCCTGTCAGCTGGCTCACGATCTTCACGGTGATGGTGGTCACCTGCTCGAACGGGTTGAGCGTCAGGTTGGCAGCGATGCCGGCGGCCAGCACGACGATCATGGTCTCGCCGATGGCGCGGGATGCCGCTAGCAGCACGGCGCCGACGATGCCCGGCAGGGCGGCCGGGAGGATGACCCTCTTGATGGTCTCCGACTGGGTGGCGCCGAGGCCGTAAGAGCCTTCACGGAGAGAGCCCGGCACGGCGTTGATGATATCGTCTGAGAGGGACGACACGAACGGGATGATCATGACGCCCATGACGATGCCGGCGGTGAGCACGCTCGATGCCGAGATGTCGAGGCCGACGGCGGCGCCGGCGTCCCGCAGGAACGGGCCGAAGGTGACCAGGGCGAAGAAGCCGTAAACAATGGTCGGGATGCCGGCCAGGATCTCCAGCAGGGGCTTGGCGACGGTCCGCACCTTCGTGCCCGCGTATTCGGACATGTAGATCGCGGCGAAGAGGCCGACGGGGACCGCGACGAGAAGCGCGACCAGCGAGATATACATTGTGCCCCAGAGGAGCGGCAGCAGGCCGAACTGGCCTTCGCTGCCCTCGCTGCCGGCGGCCGAGAAGCGAGGATCCCAGACCGTGCCGAAGAAGAAGTTCATCGGCGACACGTGCTGGAAGAAGTGGATGGTCTCGAAAAGCACGGACAGAACGATGCCGACGGTGGTCAGGACGGCCACCGTGGATGCCGTGAAGAGCGCCGCCGTCATGGAGCGTTCCACATAGGTGCGGGCGCGCAATCTCGGGGAGATGTTGCGGAAGCCCCACGCGAAACAGGCCGCGGCGAGCGCGAAGCAGGCGATGGGCAGGATGATGCGCGCCCAGGAGCGCAGATCGGCGAGATAGACCGCAGCATTGACCACCTTGGGATCCGGCGCGGAGCCCAGGATGACGCCGTGATCGGCGAGCACGTCCCTGGCGGTCTGATCGGTCACAAAGCCGTAGCGGGCCTTGCGGAGGACCTCCTCCTCCCGCGGGGTCAGGCGCGGCAGGCCATCGGCGATCGACTCCACCACGTTCATGGTGAGCGACTGCTGCGCCTCGGATTTCTCCTGATAGGACTCGGGCAGCTGCTTGGCCGTGAAATACTCGAAGATCGGGTTGTCTGCGGCGGTCCAGGCGGCGAGCAGAAGGGCCGCCGGAACGACGGTCCAGATGGCGAGGTAGGCGCCGTGATAGGAGGGCCGGGAGTGAAACCCGGTGGTGTTGCCGTTGGCAACCTGCACGGAGCGGTACCGCCCCACCAGGTAGGCCAGCACCGCCGCGGCGGCGAGGATGGCAAGGATGGTCAGATTGGACACGCGCGCCCCACTCTCAGTCTAGGTAAACCTGTTGCCCCATCATGAGGGGGCGGACTTCCGGCCTTGCGGCTCTCTCAGCCCGCCCCTTCGATATCTTGCAGTAGGCGATCAGCCTACATGCCCATGGTCGTGCCGTTTTCGATCTGCTCCTGCAGAGCCTCGAACTCGTCATCCGGCAGCGGAACCAGGCCGTACTCGGCGAGCGGGCCGTCGGGGCCGATCATCTTCTCGGACGCGAAGTAAGCCACGTAGTCCTTGAGACCGGGAACGACGTCCATGTGGTCCTTCTTCACGTAGAAGAAGAGCGGACGGGACACCGGATACTCGCCGCTGGCGATGGTATCGACGGAGGGCTCGACACCGCTCATGGTGGCGACCTTCAGCTTGTCGGTGTTGTTCTCGTAGAAGGAGAGGCCGAACACGCCGATGCCTTCCGGATTGGACTGCAGGCGGGCCAGGGTCTCGGTGTAGTCACCGTCGATGTCGACAGCCTTGCCGTCCTTACGGACCTTGATGCAGGCGTCCTCGATGGTGTCTTCGTCCTTACCGGCCTCTTCCATGATCTTGGTGGCGCCGGCGCCCTCGCAGCCAACGGCCAGGACCTTCTCTTCGAAGACTTCACGGGTGCCGTGCTTCTCGCCGGGAATGTAAGCGGCGATTTCCCACTTCGGCAGGTCGGGATTGACCTCGTCCCAGGTCTTGTAGGGGTTGGCGACCATCTTGCCGTCGACCGGAACCTGCTCGGCGAGAGCGAGGTACATGTCCTTCGGCTCCAGAGCCATGTCGGGGCCGCTCACGTCGCTGGCGAAGACGATGCCGTCATAGCCGAAACGGACTTCCATGATGTTCTTCACACCCGCGTCGGCGCAGGCTTTGACTTCTTTTTCTTTGATCGCACGCGAGGAGTTCGCGATGTCGATGGTGGACTCGCCGAGGCCCTTGCAGAACTGCTTCAGGCCAGCGGAGGAGCCACCGGACTCGACGACCGGGGTCGGGTACTTGCCGTAGCTCTTGCCGAAATCCTCGGCGACGATCTGAGCGTAGGGAAGGACGGTCGAAGACCCGGCGATCTGGATCTGGTCACGGGCAAACGCGGGGCCGGCCGTGACGCAAGCGCCGACGGCAACGGCCGACGCCATGATGAAAAACCTGTTCACTGTGCTCTCCCTTAGTTGGATGCGAGCTTTTCGTTTCTGGATTCGAGCCTCAAAAGGCGATATCTGCCGCGAGCTCGGCGGCACGCTAGTCGCCAGCGATAATGCTTTTATGACAGCCCGGATTCCTCTCTATGACAGCCTCAACGGGCTGAGATTCCTAGGGCGCGGCGGCAAGAGGCTGTGGAGAAAACTGGGCGAGAGATGCCCCGCATTACGGCACGACAGCCGCAGATTTCCGGCCTCTGTTGGCTCACGCGGCGTCAGCTCCGCCAAGCGCTTCCGATAAGCGCCGGCCTCCAGGCTCGTACGCCTGGGTGAAGCCCTATGTCAGTTATGTGACAGTTCGATAACAGTCCGGCGGCGCAGTTTGCCGCCCTGTGAATCGCGTGGAAAATCCGCGCGAAACGCTATTCGGCCGCCTGGGAGGGGGCCGACTCGTCCTCCGGCTTCTCCGCGGCCTCGAACAGGACCGTGAAGGTGGAGCCCTCGCCGGGCTTGGAGGAGATGGTGAGCTCGCCGCGATGGCGATTCATGATGTGCTTCACGATGGCAAGGCCGAGGCCCGTGCCGCCGCGCTCGCGGCTATAGGCGACATCCACGCGATAGAAACGCTCGGTGAGGCGCGGAAGGTGGTCGGACGGAATGCCCTTCCCCTCGTCGATCACGGCGATGGCGTAGCGGCCGTTGCCACGCCCCTGCGCCGGCTTGTAATTGCCCTCGATCCGGACGACGCCGTTGTCGGAGCCGTATTTGAGAGCGTTGGTGACGAGGTTCTGAAGCACCTGCACCAGCTCGTCGTGATCGCCGCGGACGAGGGCCGCTCCATCGAAGCGGCGCAGGCGTAGCTCGACCTTATGCTCCTGGGCGAGCGGCTCGGTCGCGTCGCGCACATGGTCGATGACGTGGTTGAGATCGATCAGGTTGCTGGGCGCGACATGGACGTTCATCTCCGCCCGGCTCAAGGAGAGGAGCTGATCGATAAGGCGCGTCATGCGCGCAGCCTGCTCGGCCATGACCTTCAGGAAGCGCTCGCGGGCGCCGGCATCGTCCTTGGCGCTCAGCTGCAGGGTCTCGATGAAACCGCGCAGGGAGGCGAGCGGCGTGCGGAGCTCGTGGCTCGCATTGGCCACGAAGTCAGAGCGCATCTGATTGATGCGTTCCGATTCGGTGAGATCGCGCAGCAGCACGAGGATATAGCGCGCGGGCCGGTCGGCGCGGCTCAGCGGCGCAACGGTCACCGCCATGCGACGCCCGACGGGCAGGACGCGCTCCGAATAGCTGACCGTGATGGGCCGGCCGCGCTCGGGCGCCGCGCTCAGGGCATCGAGAAAAGCGGGGTTGCGGATGACGCTGGAGATATGTCCGCCTTCCCGCAGCGAGGTGAAGGCGGCGCGGGCGGGGCCGTTATAGAAGAGCACGTGACCGGCGCTATCGAGCAGCACGGCAGGATCGGGATAAGCCTCGGTGATGAGATCGAGAGGAACCTGGGCGGTGCCGGACTGGCGCTTGCGCGGTGTGGCGGCCGGCTCTTCCTCAAGGGAGAGATTGCGCGGTGCGGCGCCCACGCAGACGAGGAAGACGAGGAATCCCGCAAGTCCATAGAGCAGCGGAAGCTCGGTCTCCACCACGAGGGTCGCCAGAATCGCGGCGACAGCCACGATCTGCCAGATCGCTGCGCGGAAACGGACTCCGAGTTCGTAAAAGCTCTGCATGGGCTTCAACCCTAGCGCCTTCAATCAAGCCGCGAAGCAATAAAGCAGTTCGGCCCCGCGCAATAGCGGGAATATACGCCCTATTGCGCGAATCGCTCGCGACCAACTCGGGGCCGATACTTGCGGGCGCAATATCACCGTTTCGCGACATCGGACGGTGCTATGATCGTTCCGTGCCCAAAGGCACATATGGATACTCAGGGGTCGGGAGGAAAGTGTGCGCGGGTCTTTTCTGCTTGAAGAGGTGGGCAAAGGCGACGAGCTGCCGGGTTTCGATATCGATGCGCCGGAGCTGCCGGAAGAGATCGAGCGGAAGGCCTTCCGGAGCGGCGACTATCCCTATCACGAGCCTATGAAGCGCAAGCGCTACGACGCCGAGCTGGAGGATCTCCAGATCGAGCTTCTGAAGCTGCAGCGTTGGGTCGAGCGGGAGGGGAAGCGCCTCGTGATCGTCTTCGAGGGCCGCGATGCCGCCGGTAAGGATGGCTGTATCAAGCGCTTCCTGGCCCATCTGAACCCGCGCCACGCCCGCCAGGTCGCCCTCTCCAAGCCGACGGATGCGGAGCGCGGGCAATGGTACTTCCAGCGCTACGTGGCGCAGCTGCCCACGGCCGGCGACCTGCTGATCTTCAATCGCTCCTGGTACAACCGGGCGGGGGTCGAGCCGGTAATGGGGTACTGCACGGAAGAGCAGTATCACCGCTTCATGGATGCGGTGCCCCAGTTCGAAGGCGGGCTGGTGCAGGACGGGATCATTCTCGTGAAGCTGTGGCTTTCCGTCGGCCGGGAGATGCAGCTGAAACGCTTCCACTCCAGACGCCACGATGTCCTCAAGCGCTGGAAGCTGACCGACAACGACATCGACGGGCTGGCGCGGTTCGACGCCTATACGGTGGCGCGCGACCGGATGTTCGCGAGAACGGACACGGATTTCGCGCCCTGGCTCGTGGTGCTCTCCAACGACAAGCGCCGGGCGCGGCTGAACGTGATCCGCGCCGTGCTGCACGGGCTCGACTATGACGGCAAGGACAGGGAGGTCGCCGACGCCCCCGATCCGAAGATCGTCGGGCGGCCGTCGAAATTCTTCAAGAAGGGCTGATCGGCAGTTGGCGAGCCGGCCCCGCGCGCCACAAGCCGTAGGGGCTTAGCGCGTGAGGCCTTGGCGGCTCAGCTCCTCCAGGTATTCCTCCCAGCGTGCATCCTTGTTCTCGCCGAGCTCCTTCAGATAGTCCCAGGAGAACAGCCCGGTGTTGTGGCCGTCGCTGAAGACGATCCGGACCGCGTAGTTCCCCACCGGCTCCAGACGGGAGATCTCCACGTTCTTCTTGCCGGGCACCGTGACGCGCTGGTCGGGACTATGGCCCTGCACCTCGGCGCTCGGGCTCCTGACGCGCAGGAGCTCGGCGGAGAAGTCGTAGCTGGTCCCGTCGTCGAACAGGACGAGCAGGTTACGGCGGTCCTTGGCCACACGAAGCTCGGTGGGCCACGGTTCGGCATTCTGTTCTGTCATCGCGGATCTGAAGAAGCTTTTGGGTGTCGAACGGGCTTCAGCCTTAGCCGAGATCGATCTCGCCTTCCACGACGTGATCGAGGCCGGTGCCTTCTGCGGTGAGGACCGCCTTGACCTTCAGCTTGCCCTTTCCGCCGAGATCTTCGGCCCGCACCGTCTCCTCGATCGCCTGCTGGGAGGTAACGCCCACCTCCTTCAGGAATTTGCGCATCGACATGTTGAATTTCTGATCGTCCATGGGCTGATCGTCCATTTCGGTGCCTCCTGCTTTGTCTGTGGCCGGATAAAGTGGATGAATGTACCATCCAATCTCAATGTTGGTCGGGCCGACCGCTCCGGTTAGCGCCCTCTACCCTCACAATACCGCCTTGGATGAGAGTATCTTCGGTTTCCAAGCCCTTGGAATACCCCTTGGAAGAGCCCTTCGATCAGCCAGGCGGCCAAGAGCATGAACAGATGTACGCGGCCTCGCTTATGGCCAAGAGAAAACGCATAACAGGTCCGGGCGATGCGAAGAAACGGACGATCAAACGCCGCAGCGCAGTTGCGGCGGCCTTGAAGACGCCTCGCTATCGGCCCCAGGTTATACGCAACGCCAAGCAATACAGCCGGAAGGGCAAGACGCCCTCCGCGGAGGAAGAGTAGACGTGTCTATTTGGGAACCAACGCCGGCGATGGTCGATCCGTTCGGCCGTCAGATCACTTACCTGCGCGTTTCGGTGACCGACCGTTGCGACTTCCGCTGCGTCTACTGCATGGCGGAGAACATGACGTTCCTGCCTCGCAAGGATCTGCTCAGCCTGGAGGAGATCGACCGGCTGATCACCGCATTCATCGATAAGGGCGTGCGGAAGGTGCGGCTCACCGGCGGCGAGCCTCTGGTCCGCAAGAACATCCTGTCGCTGTTGCGCTCCCTCTCCCGGCACCTGCGCTCTGGCGCGCTGGAAGAGCTGACCATGACCACCAATGGAAGCCAACTGGCCCGCTTCGCCGACGATCTGGCCGCTTGCGGCATCCGGCGCATCAACGTCTCCCTCGATACGCTCGATCCGGATCGCTTCAAGGCGATCACCCGCTGGGGCGATTTCGACAAGGTGATGGAAGGAATCGCCGCGGCGAGCGCGGCCGGCATCAAGATCAAGATCAATGCCGTTGCGCTCGCAGGCGTCAACGAGGACGAGTATGATCGGCTGATCGAATGGTGCCACGCGCGGGGCCACGACCTCACGCTTATCGAGACCATGCCCATGGGCGATATCGACGGCGACCGGACGGATCAGTATCTGCCGCTTTCGAAGGTGCGCGAGCGGCTGGAGGAGCGCTGGACGCTGACGGACATCCCGTACCGGACCGGCGGCCCGGCGCGCTACGTTTCGATCGGCGAGACCGGCGGACGCCTCGGCTTCATCACGCCGATGACCCATAATTTCTGCGAGTCCTGCAACCGTGTTCGGGTGACCTGCACGGGGCGGCTCTATCTCTGCCTCGGCCAGGAGGACTCGGCCGATCTGCGAGAGCCGTTGCGCGCCTCGGAAGCGAACGAAAGGCTGAACGCTGCGATCGACGATGCGATCGCGCGGAAGCCGAAAGGGCATGACTTTGTGATCGGGCGCGACAGCAAACCATCCGTACACCGATACATGTCTACAACCGGAGGCTGACGGCGACCGTGTAGTGTCTCGAAAAATCCTTTTTTGTTAGGCGGTTGTCATACGCTAGCATCGTTTTGTTAAGCACGCTCATTACGCTGATCTTAACCGGCCATTCCTATGGTCGCCGTCGCTAGGATGGGAAGTTGCGGCCAATCTCGATGATTTCGATGGCAACGCTGAATAAGAACGGGCACTGGTTCGCGTTTGCGTTCCTGGCGCTCCTGATTTGCGCGATCGCCTTTTTTGCGCCTGCCCGCGTCAGCTCCATGCAGCTGGAGCGCGAAGCGCATTCGGCCGCGGCAAGCATTGCCTCGGAGATCGAGCAGGAGCCCGGCTATCTGTTCGATTCCCTCGCCAAACGCTCGCTCGCCCCGCGCATGGGGGAACTGCTGGAGCAGATGGGATACGGCCACCGCATCCTGCGTTACGAAGTCTACGACAAGAACGGACGGCTCGCCTTCACCAGCGGAGATTCCGGCCTCGACCTGAAGAGCGATGTCGAACCGAGCGGCCCCAGCAAGAAGGCCACCACGGCAACCTCCGGCCCGACAGTCCGGCTGTACCGCGGCGTGGGCGATCAGACGCCCGACTATGTCGCGCGGCTGGCCATTCCGATTTCGTTCGGCGGCGAGCCGCAAGGGCAGCTCATGGTCTATCTCGACCAGAGCGAGCAGGCGCGGGTGCTGGCCGAGTATTTCGGCCTCATCGCCGTGGTCACCATGCTGCTGCTGGCCGTGGGCATCGCGACGCCGGTCGCCTTCGCCTGGATCCGCAGCAAGGAACGCCATCAGGCCGAAGAGCAGCTGCGCTTCCTGAAGAATCACGATGCGCTGACCGGGCTGCCCAACCGGGCCGCCTTCACCCGGCTCCTCAGCGATGCGCTGAACCACATGCACCGGAACCGCACCCATATCGCGGTCCTCTGCGTGGAC
>Ga0310345_10003998_pt1 | contig 13643 bp, 12 predicted proteins | sample HC15DNA20500_MG_FD_204667 | JGI IMG/M metagenome (GOLD analysis project Ga0310345, IMG submission 204667) | Marine microbial communities from station ALOHA, North Pacific Subtropical Gyre - HC15-DNA-20-500_MG | ecosystem: Environmental > Aquatic > Marine > Oceanic | place: Pacific Ocean: North... | reverse complement strand
GCTCGAGACGATGGGGATGTCGAGCTTGTCCTTGAAGATGCCCATCAGCAGGTCCAGGCAGAGTATCACCTGCCTTATCTGTCTCACGCCACCATGGAGCCCATGAACTGCACGGTCCATGTTCAGCTCGATCGTTGCGATATCTGGATCGGTACGCAAGGCCAGAGCAGGAACCTGGATACGGCGGTTGAGATCACGGGATTGAAGCCGGAGCAGATCCACGTCCATGCCAAATACCTGGGCTGTGGACTGGGCCGCCGCGGCAGAATCGATTTTGGTCACGAAGCACTGCAGATCGGCAAGGCGGTGGGAGAACCGGTCAAGGTCATCTGGAGCCGGGAAGAAGACATCGCTTACGATCTTTATCGTCCCGGCAACTCCACCCGAATCAAGGCGGCACTGGACGGCCAGGGAAATGTCACGGCCTGGTCTCACAAGGTGGTGGCTCCCCAGTTTTCGGTCCGGGAGGGCTCGACCATCGATTCCCAGGCCACCTCGGGTCTTACCCGGCTGCAGTATGAGATCCCCAAGGTCTCCGTCGACTGGGTTCGGCTGGAGAATCCGATTCCGGTCACCTTCTGGCGCTCGGTGGGCAGCTCCCACAATGGCTTCACGGTGGAGAGCTTCATGGATGAGCTGGCCCATGCTGCCGGCAGGGACCCAGTAGAGTTTCGTCTCCAGCATCTCAAGGAGAACAAGCGGCTGCACGGAGTTCTGGAACTGGTGGCCGAGAAGGCCGGCTGGGCCAAGCCTCTGGCGGGGGCCGAGGGACGCGGTGTGGCAGCCTACTACTCCTACCGCAGCTATGTCGCTGAGGTTGCCGAGGTCTCGGTGGACCGAAAGACCGGAAAAGTGAAAGTCCATCGGGTGGTGTGTGCCGTTGATTGCGGTCCACATGTCAATCCCGACACCGTCAGCGCCCAGATGATGGGAGCCATCCACATGGGGCTGAGTGCGGCCTTCAAGGAGAAGGTCCAGTTCGCCGATGGCGGCGTCAAGTCGGTCAACTTCTTTGACTACCAGCTGCTGCGCATGAGCGAGTCCTTCCCTGTAGAGGTGCATATTGTGGACAGTGACGAGGCCATCGGCGGCTGTGGTGAGCCGGGACTTCCCCCGGCCGCACCAGCCGTGGCCAATGCCATTTTTGACGCCACCGGTGCCCGGGTACGACGTCTGCCCATGACACCGGACCGCGTTTTGCAGGCCTTAGCCTAGTGGCGACCCTGTTTTTCAGGTTGATCGGAACCCTGCTGCTCCTGCTGCTGGGTTTCTTCAGTCCCCATGGGCTGGCGGCTCAACAGACCGGTGGAACCGTCACTCGGGTGGAACTGGGCTTTGACCAGTCGGTTCCGGGGGAGCAGACCTTCATTCCCATTGCCCTCAAGCCCGGGGCGGAAGCAAAAATCGGCAAGATCATCACCGAGATCGTTTTCGCCACCAACCTTCTGTCCTTCGAGGAAGCCAGGAAGGGCACGCCCCTCAAGTCGATCGATGCCGAGGTTAGCACCCGCATCAAAGAGGATGAGGAGAACAGTGAAAACTCGATCCTGGAAGTGATCATCACCAGTCCTACAGGGGAAGCAATTCCCGGCGGAAATCTGGTCTTTTTGACCTTCAGGATCGCGCTGGAGGCTCCCAGAGCACAGATGATCCAGCTGGAAAACCGAACCCGGGCGATGAGCACCAACGATCCGCCGGAACCCGTCGAAGTGGCCACAGCCGGCGGAGAGATCGAGAACCTGGATATCGCTGCCGTCTTCGCCTGCTTCTTCTATCTCCATTAGCCCGTCTCCACCACCAAGAAATCTAACCACTAAGACACAAAGGCACAAAGCAGACTGTCCCAGGGCGGGGCTCCCTGAGCCAGGCTCCGTCGCTCCTTTGGAGCGATGCCGGAGATAGGCGAGCTATTGTAGCGGCCGCTCTATGAGCGCCCTGGGTAGGCCATAACGCAAAGTCACAGAGTAAGTAAAAAGGCCAGGCACAAACTTTTTGTGCCTGGCCCTTTTACTTGGTCTTCTTTGGGCCTTAGTGGTGAGTTGATTCCCGTGCCTTAGTGGTGAACCTACACCTTGCGCGTGCGCATCTTGGCGCCGCTGATCGGAGGTGTCCAGGGGTTGTCCGCCCAAAGCGTGCTGGGACGGGCGACCTGGGCATCGATCAGGTACGGCTTGCCATCGCGGGTGGACTTCCGCGCCCGGGCCAAAGCTTCTTTCAATTGATCCGGGGACTCCACCACCTCGCCGTCCACTCCGAAGCCCTTGGCGATGTAGGCCATGTCCATATCGGGATTGCCCAGGTAATCATGCACGAAGTGACCTGTTTCGACCATGCGGCCGTTGGGAAGGTTGGAAAAGGCTCGGTTGTGGGGCCCGTTGTAGGCGTGGTTGTTGTAGACCACCACGATGACAGGCAGTTCCAGCCGGGCCATGTTCCAGAGCGCCGTGGGGCCGAAAATAAAGCCGCCATCGCCGGTCATACAGATCACCTGCTGGTTGGGGCGGGCCAGCTTGACTCCGGCCGCCGTTCCCACGCCCGAACCCAGATGTCCGGCATGAGACCGAATGTATTCTCGCCCTCCCAGGGGATTGAATCCAAACAGATGCTTGGGACCGGCCGATTCGGTCTCATCGACAATGATGGCGTTCTCATCGGCAAACTGGGTCAGTTCGTAGGTGACACGGCCGGCCAGCATAGGGCTTTGATCCCAGTAGGGATTCTTGGTCACCAGGGCACTCAATTCTCTGGCTTTTTCCCCGAAGGCGCGAGTCTGCTCGATCCGTTGCTTGGCCTTTGCTCGAAGCTTCGGCGTCATGAGGCTTTCCACCGCTGTGATCAGATCATCCATGCCGTAAGCGACATCGGACACCAGCGGGACATCGGTGGTAATCACATTGCCCATGCTGTTGCTGTCAATCCGCATATCGATGAACTTGATATCTCGCCCCACGATCAGAGAAGGGCTGCCGTGCTGGAGCTTGTTTCCCACGTTGATCGCAACGTCCACGTTTTTTGGGAAGTCGAGACGGCCCACCGAGCGAAGCCGGCCCACCCACAGCGGGTGGTTCTCAGGGAAACTGGAAAAAATCTGGCTGGTCTGGGCCACCGGCATTCCCAGCAGTTCCGCCAGCTTGACCGCCTTGTCCACGGCCTTGGCCTTGTAGATTTCATCTCCCACATTAAGCAGCGGCTGTTCGGCCTCGACCAGCATCTGGGCGGCGCGCTCCACTTCTCTGGGATTGGGGCGCACCCGCATGTTCGGATCCACCTTGTCATGGACGATGACCTCAGCGCGAACCTCCGCTCGATTATAGTCGCCATGCCAGGTGGCGTAGGTGGGACCATAGGGGGGTGTCCAGGCCACCTTGAAGGCGCGGCGAACGGTCTCCGGAATCATGTCGGGGCGCCGTGCCAACCAGCGCCATTTGGTGATGGGGGCAACCATTTCCTCCTGATAGGCGACCTCTTCGAAGCCGTCCCGTCCAGCCGTGGTGCTTCGATCCGCCCGATAGGTGTAAAACACTAGAGGCGTCTGGGACTTGAAGGAGTTGTACATCTGGCCCATCGCATTGACCAGACCCACCACCGCCACCTGCATGACCATGGCGGGCTTTCCTGAAGCCTTGATGTATCCCGCCGCCATGGCTGCACCGGGACCCTCGTGCGGTGTCAGGATGTACTTCAACTGGGGCCGATCCACCAGGGCTTCGTAGAAGTAGACATCCTGGCTGCCCGAGTTGCCAAAGACGTACTCGACGCCCGAGGCGACCAACTGCTCGGCGAACGCTTCGGCCCCCGTGCCTTGAAAGATCTTCACCCCTTCAGGAGGGATCTGATCCGCGCCCTGTCGGTATACCAGCGGCGTGACCGACTCGACGATGGACTGGGCGGCTGCCAGGGATATTCCCGTACCTGCCAGCTTGCTCACGAAGGTCCTTCGCGAAATCGACTTCGACAGATATTGAGCTACTAGTTCTCTCATCCTCTCCTCCTTGACAGGTGATCTTCCTCAAGGTGCATCAGGTCCGTAGACCTGGCCAAAATACTGTGCCATCTGGTTGATCTCTTCTTCTGTCCAGAGAGCTCCTCGACCGACCATGCGGTACATCACGCCCTCCCACTCCCTCTGACTCATCCTCACATGTTTATAGTAGGCGTCCCCGTGACATTGAAAGCACTTGGCCGTCACCACATCCTTTCCCGGGGGATCCGAGGAGACTGAAGCAGGTGAGGAGTCCACTCCGTAGTGCTCGCCCAGATAGTCGATGATGGTATCGGCCTCCGAGGAGGAAAGCGGTGCTCCTCGACCCATCATGTCGTTGACCGTAGCTCGCCAGCTCTGCTGGCTCTTGCTTCGGGTCACCACGGTGTCCAGGGTATGGCAGGCGACACACACGGTTCTGACCATTTCACCGCCCTTGCCCTCGGGCATCGACTCCGCAAGACTTCCCTGTTGTTGTAAAAAGGCGAGCGCCGGGATCATCAAACATGATCCGATCAACAGCAGTGCGCCTGCGACTTTAATCCTGGCTAACATGGCTCACTCCTTGTTTAAAACTGGCCCTGTTAAATGTTTCCCTCAGCTGAACCGGCGGTCGATGATGCGGGCTGCGGCGAACACCGTCAGGGAGGCCTGGGGAGTGCCGCTGTTTCCCGTGGTCACTCGTGGAATCACACTGGCATCGCACACAAATAGATTGTCCACGTCATGCGACTCGAAGTGGGGATTGACCACGGAAGTTTTGGGATCCGCGCCGGCCCGGCAGGAGCCCACCCGGTGTGAGCCCCGGGTGGCTTCGTTAATTCGGACCGGAATGTCGATGGAGGTGATCTTTCGGGCTCCCATCTTTTCCAGTACCTCACGCGCGATGGCCATTCCTTCCTTGGATCTCCGGATCGTCAAGGAGTGATCACCGCTGTAGAAAATTTTTCCGTCCGGGTCCATGGCCCAGCGTCCGGAGCCCTTTCCCACGCTGGGACGTAGAGATCCGGTTCGCAAGATTCCTTTGGTCTGCATGTACTGCTTGTGTTCCCGGCCGAACTCGGGTGCGAAGGTGTTGAGCGCCGCCATGTCGGGCATCCGGTCGTCTCCGAAGTTGGCCCGGAACAGGAGTCTGCCTTCCCCGTCGGCCCGGTCATCATGGATCATGTAGTATCCTCCGATACTCCCCACCTCGCCGTCGCCCATGGGCTCATCAAAAAGCGCACTCACACCCGGCACGCCGGGGTGTCCGTCAATGTGTTTTCCGATATTGGAGTTCCTGACCGTGATCGGGTTTCCTCTCCACTCCGGGGGGCCGTAGCCGGAACGCATCAGGAGCCAGGGTGTTCGAGTGTATCCACAGCAGGCAATGACGTGATCGGCTGTGATCTGGTAGGTTGAGCCGGCACCCTGGCAAATCAGACCGCGTGCCACTCCCCGCTCTCCCTTCTGCTCGATCACGATCTTCTCCACATAGGTGTCCGGAAGAATGTCCACCCCGTGTTCCTCGGCCGCCGGGATATAGGTCCCCAGCGTGCTGGAACGGGAATCGTACTTGCACATTCTCCGCCCGGAACAAAAGCCGCAGTAAATGCAGTTCTGGCGTGAGCCGCTCTGCCGGTGAGGATCGTGTCCCATGCCTTTGGCCACGTCGTAAAAGAGCTGGTTCCCCCGGGTATCGACCTCATCCGGATACTGGTGGATGTTGAAAACCCGCCGGATTTCCGCCACCGCTTCCTTGAAATTCTCCTGGGTCCAATCGACCCCGGTCTCTTTCTGCCAATGAATGTAATCGATGGGGAAGGGTAAAAAGGACTGGGCGGTCCAGTGCAGGGAGGTCCCTCCCACCATTTTGGCTCCACCGCTTTCCCAGTGGTAAACAGGGTTGCTGGACTCCAGGTTGGTGAACCTCTGGCGCCGCACGGGGGATCCGTAACCGGGCCGGGGAGTGCCCTTGAGGTAGGGCCCGGCTTCGATCAGGGCGACCTTGAGCCGGTTTCCGTTCCTGGGGTTGACGCCCTTCTCGGCAATCTTGGCCGCCAGGATCGGCCCCGAAAAACCCGCACCCACGATCGCTACGTCATAGTTGGTTTCAGGCATTGTTTCGACCCTCTTTGGTTGAAGTTCATGTTTCCAGGATCTAGCGGAATTCTATATCTTCCATTTGGGTGGAACAAGTAATGAAACCGAAATCACCAGGGTTCAAAGAATGCCTCTGCGTCTGGTGTAGGGAGTTCTTGATTGCCTTCGCCACTCTGAAGTATTAGCATCGGGGCCTATCAATATAAAAAAACCTGGTGAAAGGGACAGGGATTATGGCTGATCAACCTTATGATTTAGCAATCGTGGGAGCCGGCCAGGCCGGCTGTACCCTGGCCGGAAAAATCGCTGAGAACGGGGTGAATCCGACCACGGGCGAGCCCCTCAAAATCGCGATTTTTGACCGCGGAGCTTATCTCAAGGGAGAGGGACGTCCCGGCTACGGCCACCCTGTGCGCAGGCAGGCGTTCAGCAATGTCTCGCTCGACCATGGCAGAAGATACGCCTACCGAACGGGTCTTCGACCGGGCGGCTCCAGACAGGTCGTCCCCAATGCCGACGAGAGAATTTTTACCCAGAGCGTGCCCTCTATTTTCGGTGGGGGTACCCTGCACTATACGGCCAGGACCAATGCTCCCTTCGAGGTGGATTACCTGTCGTGGGTCCGTGAAACCGGTGCCGACTGGAGCTATCAAAATCTCAAGCCTTATGGCGAACAGATCCATCGGGACTTCAACATTCACGCCAGACCCGATGAGCAGTTGTGCCGTCTCGACTTCCTGTTCCGCGATACGGCCCAGTCGATGGGCTATCACGCCCATGAGGCCACGATAGCGAAACGCAACTGCCTCCTTACGGGTTACTGTGACGGGACCAACATGTGCAAGTACGATGCGCGACAGGGGAGTTTCTTTGCCTATTTGCCCCTGGCTGAAGAGCGCGGCGCGGAGATGATCCCCGATTCCAACGTGGAAAGAATTCTGTTTGGAAAAGTGGGAGCTCAGGTTCGCGTCAAGGGAGTGGAGTACACCCAGGATGGAGTTCGAAAAACGATGGAGGTTCCCAGGGTCATCGTTTCCTCCGGCGACTACGGCAACCCCCCTTTGCTGTATCGATCGGGCTACGGACCGCGAGAACTCACGGGCGGGAATCTGGTGGTGGAGAATCGAAACGTGGGACGTAATACCGACAATCGCCCTCAGGCGATGGGTCCCACAGCAATCTTCGATGAACCCATCACCGACGGAGAATTCAAGCACCACAATGCCTTCTATTGCTACGAGGATACCTATCCGGACAAGAGTCTGGATCGCCTCTCGATGGCCATCTGGCCGGTGGGAGTGGCCTATCCTGATCGCCTGGCCATGGGCGCCCAGGCGCCCCAGTTCGGCCGAGAACACAAGGAGTATATGCGGGACATATGGGATGTGGCGAAGATGACCCCGGCGCGGCGCGATCTCGCCAAACTGGCGCGCAGCCGGGTGGAAGTGGTCCGCCCCGCCAATCATCGCGGCTGGATCAACGAGTGGGGAGAGCAGCTGTTTCAAGGGAATGATCCCGCCATTGTGAAGCCTCTGGAGATGGCGCGGGAAGTGGTGTATGAGATGTTGAAAAAGATGGGCGCCCGCGAAATTCTGGGGATGGATCGGCCCGTTCGCGTCTACCATCTGGAAGCCTTTGTCGGATCCTGTATCGTGGGAACCGATCCTCAGAGGTCGGTCGTCAATCCCTACTTCGAGTCCCATGACATCGACGGGCTCTTCATCTGTGATGCCAGCGTGGTCCCCCGAGCCGCATCCCAGGGCTATGCCGGTACGGTAGCCACGGTGGCCCTGTTTGGAGCCGACCGAATCGTACAACGCCACTTCAAGAGGGGTTAGCCATCGGGAGAACAGTCAACCGATGAGTCAAGACAAGCGAAGCAGTCCGGTCGCCGGCGATTCCTGCAGGGCGCCGGTGCCGCTCTGGTGATTGCCGGCCGAGCCGATTTCTCCTTTGCCCAGGGTCTGCCTCAGGCCGGCCCTGCGGACTGGCCGCGCTTCGGATACGATCTGCACAACACCCACCACAATGCCCGCGAAACCCTTCTGGGCCGCGACAACGTATCGCGGCTGAAACTCAAGTGGACCTTTCAGGCCGAGGGGCCCATTCAAACCACCCCTACCGTGATCGGGGACACCTTGTTTTTCGGATCCCACGATGGGTCCCAGTATGCACTGGATTCCGCGACCGGACAGTTGAAGTGGAGATTCCGGGCGGAGCCCTTGCCCAATCGAGTCCGTTCTTCCTGTCACTACCTCGACGGCCGCACCTACTTCGGAGACAACTACACCCGGGTCCGTTGTCTGGATGCTGCCACGGGAAGAGAGATCTGGAGTACTCGCCTGTCCGACCGACGCGGAATGCAGATGTTCTGCTCAGTGGCCGTCCACGACGGCAAGGTGTTGACCGGATTTTCCTCCAATATGGAAAGCGGGGAAATCGCATGTCTGGATGCCGAGACGGGTGCCGTCAGGTGGTGTTTCCGGGTGGTGCCGGGATCTCAGTATGGAGGAGGGTCGGTGGTGGACCTCCCCGGCCGTCGACGAGCAGTACAACATTGTCTACAACGTCACGGGCAGCGTGAAGGGCTTCATGCCTGCCGGTCCGATGCTTTACACCGAGAGCATTCTGGCCCATGACCTGAACAGCGGCGAACTGCTCTGGTACTACCAGGTCCGTCCCGGAGATCCCTTCGATCTTGACTTCGGGTCTCATCCCATGATTGTCGATGCTCGCGCACCGGCAGGGTACCGCGGGGATGCCATGCGCAAGTGTGTGGTGGCCGGCAACAAAGGGGGCGTTTTCTGCTGGAACCGCTTCACGGGCGAGTTGTACTGGAAAACCATGTTGTACAAAGCCGACCAGATCGGGGGGCCCGAACTCAACAGCACGGCGGTTTTCGGCAATCGGATCTGCCTGGTCTCCAATGCCCGGAATCTCAAGGGGAACATGTCCATCAGTGCGGGTCTCAACGCCTACAACGGCGACATCGAATGGTGGAGTCCCAACCAGGCCCTGGTCTGGGGACCGGTCGCCGCGGCCATTGGTGTTTTCTATCAGGGTTTGTCTGACGGTTCTCTGGAAGCGCTGGATACCGAGGACGGCCGAACCCTGTGGCAGTACTAGTTGCCCACCATCTACCGGGGCGGGACCGCTATTGCAAACGGTGCGCTTTATACCAGCAATGGTGCTCCCATGACGGGTTGGTCGCCTGAGGAGGTGCGATCTCACGATTATTTCGTCCACGCTTTCACGGTGGATGGAGATTAGTCCAGAAGTCCAGGGGAAATGAATCATGTCAAGAAACAGGATCAATCGGCGGCAATTCATGAAGGCGGCAGGAGCCGGTGCCCTGGTGTTCCCGAGTGCGGGATGGATGCGGGTCGGGTCCCAGAACGAGGCCGAAGTCACCGAGATCATCATGGTCAGAAACTACCGCATCGGCCGTTTTTATTTTGATCCCATCGGGCTGCATGTCGAGCCGGGCACGACGGTTCGCTGGACCTGCCGGGCCAATGGTTTGTCGGCCCTGGCCTTTCATCCCGACCACGACAATCATGAGTTGCGCATTCCCGAAGGTGCCAGGCCGTTTGACTCGGGCGGCGGGGATGCCTTTGAATGGACCTTTGAGACCGAAGGCACCTATGACTACTACAGCCGCAATCAGGAAGTGCTTGGAATGGTCGGTCGAATCGTGGTGGGTTCCGCAGGCGGCCCCGGCGAGAACCCCCTGGGCTACGGCGCTCGGGAGGGACACACGCCCCCTTTCAGAGAACTGGTGAGAACCCACCAGGTCATCAACTCACAAGAGATCGTTCAAAAAGGCGCCGTCCGGTATCCGGCCGATCTGCTCGGCCGCAAGCCTCCCCTGCATTGAATCTTTCATTATTTTTTTGGCAACCCACGACCTTGCTGTGGGCGTACGTCTCCCCTGTATTAATTCTTTCGTTCATTTTCTGCAACCAACGTAACCGATTCTTTCGTTTATTTTTTGCAACCCACGTAATAGTGAGTGTAGGGGCGCACCGAGTGCGCCCGCAGCAAGGTCTGAGAGATGGAGGGTAAATGCTAAGGACTCGACGAACGGTTCGCATCCAGGGCCATGACTATTCGGATTCCGGAGAGTACTTTGTGACGATCTGCACCTTCCAGATGCGGTGCCTGTTTGGTGAAATCAAGAAAGGTCAAATTCGGCTCAATCCGTTCGGCCAGATGGTGGAAGAGGAATGGCTGAAAACGTCGAGTTTGAGGCCTGGTGTGAAGCTGGATGAGTTTGTGATCATGCCCAATCATGTGCACGAAATTATTAAATTCGGGGATGTCCAAGCGGAACAAAAACTTGCCCGCGATCAGTTCGGTTGCACGTTCGTGCGATCCTACGCCGAGCACGAGCCTTTTCAACCACGCCGTCATCCCGGATCACTTGGTTCGATGGTCAAGGGATTCAAATCAGCTTGTAACAGACGGATCAACCTGCTGGGTCAGACCCCGGGAAAGCCTGTCTGGCAGCGTATTTATCATGAACATGTCATCCGTGGTGATGAAGACCTCAATGTGGTCCGCGAGTATATTCTGGCTAATCCGCTGCGTTGGAAGCAGGAACATCCACAGGAGGCGTGGCACTGATGAATGCGTCGTTTCTCAGCAACCCACGTTAATGCTGTGGGCGTACTCAGTACGCCCCTACAACAGGCTGCGAAATCGTGCCAACCTGAAACGTGAAACCTGAAACGCGCTGGTCGAAGACCAGCGCCAGACTACATTCCCGCCAGAAGGGTGGTGCGCAGTTTGATTCTCATGCCCTCGCCTTTTCGCTCCATCCAGGTGAGGTAAAGATTCTCCTCATCCGTAGAGAGCATGGGATAGAAGGCATACCAGTCTGGATCGTCATTGACCGGCTGGATCGGACTCCACTCGGTTTCTCCGGTGGGGCGATAAGCCAGGAAAATCTTCGGTTGGTTGTCTTCCAGGTTGACCCATGCGGCATAAAGAGTGTCGTTTTGATCCACCGTGATGTGAGTATGCATGACGATGTCGTCACGTGCCTCGGCTATGAGCTGGCGCGGCGCAAAGCTTTGTCCACCGTCTTCTGAACGGGCATAGTAGATTCCCGCCTCCTGCTTGGTCCGACCACCGGTCCACCACACGGCATGGATGACTTCCTGCTGATCCGCTGCGATGGAAATACCCGCATGAGGGCAACCGTGACTCACCCAGCCGTCGTCGCTGATTGGAATGGGATCACTGAAAGTGTTTCCTCCATCGACCGAGCGAACCATTACATGGTTGCGCACATTATCGGGATCCACGAAGCGATGAGAGAGCGCAATGGTACGACCACCGTCCAGGAAAACAATGTTGGGTCGACAGCAATTGCAGGCCTCTTCTCCAATCTGATAGTTCTTGCTGAAGGTCTTTCCGCCATCTTCAGACACCGCCATGAACAACTCGGATTGGTCCAGATCGTTTCGCCCGTCCACCCAGGATGCGAAAATCCTTCCATCCGGACTGGTCGCGATGTCGGTGAAGCCATGGTTGGCCACCGCATTATCGTCATTCAATCTGGCGACGTTGGTGCTGGAAAAGGGTTCTCCTTTTTCCGCATAGGACGTCATCAGATCACCCGTATGCAGTTCGGAGCCAACCAGGGGCATGATGGCAGTGAGGCTCCCATCCAGACCGATGGTGAATTTGGCCAGATTCTCACCCCCGTGAGAGGAGATGGGTCGATCATTGGCTCGGCGCGGTTCTCCCAGTTCCTGCCCCCCCGCTTTCACCGCCGAAACGAACAGGTCGCGGGTATTGTGTCCTTCTGCCTGAGGGTTGTCCTGGGACCAGCTCACGAACACCTCTCCATCCTGAGACACTTTAAGGTAGGGGTCACCGGGATTAAGTTCGGTGTCGCCAACCAGGATGGAATCCCGAAAGGACAGCCCCTGGGTCACAGAAGGCTCGCCGGCCTCGTCCGCCCGTGTCCGGGCACATCCCGAAAAAACCAGTAACAGGGTCCCGAAAAAAAATAACAGTCTCTTGGAATGAGCATTCATGTGGGAATCTCCCTGTTCTTAATGTGGTGCGTTCGGCGACACCAGTGCGTCGGAGGCATTGAAGGGCACACCGTCGTGATTGCAATCCAGGGTATGCCACCCTCCCCTGGTGAAGAAGGACTCGGCATGGAGAATACGGCGCCGGATTCTTACCGGGACGAAAAGGCTGGTCCCTTTGTCGGCCCAGAACCCCTCCACCACCACTGGAGCGCCGGCGTATTTCGTGAGGGCATGGGGATTTCCATGCTCTTCACTTCTCTGGATCTCGCCTCCGCCCCTTGGATTGCAGGCCAGAACCGCCTGAATTTTGTCCTCATAGAAAACGGCCACCGGTTGCCCCTTCTTCAGTGAGACGCAATCCTGCTGCAGGGTCGCGTTCTCCAGGACGGAGTCAAGGGCCGTGCTATCCCAGGAACCCGTCAACACTTTAGCCGTGGCCGCACAGTTCAGATCAATCACCACGCCTTCCACACTGGCCATCGGTCTTTCGTCTATCGGCAGGTGTTGATCGGTCTCGGGCAAGGGTGCTGCCTGCACCTGATCCATCGGTGGTTCCACATCCGGCCAGAACAAAAAACCGCCGAGCGTCACGGCAGCCATTGTCAGGATAATCAGTCCTAATTTACCCATTTCTTCTTAATAATCCGGTTTCTACCATACTAAACGGACTGCGTCTCTCCGTCAACGAGATTGAGGTGGCCGCAGGTTATGAGAAATGCTGATCAGTTATCTCTCCAATTCACCCGGATGCACCGGTTGCATGGGAGAGTAATGCTGGTGAACGATCTTCCACTGGCCATCCTGCTTGACCCAGATGCGGGTGGCCCGGTTTCGGTGCCGGGTGACGGTACCACTCGGTGAGGTTGATGATCCAGTCGTATACGAGCTTTCAACGGCAAACATTTTGCCGTTGACCCTCACCTCGGAATGCTTGGGCCAGTTGTAATTGCGCTTGAGTCCCCCATCAGCAGTGGCTTGGAAGCTTTGCTTGCGTGCTTCAAGAGAAGTGTGCCTGGAGAGCATTCCACCGCCGGCAGAGAAGATGCTTGATTCGTCCGCGTTGAGTTTGGCGTAGAGGTCGGCATCCCCGGCGTTGAGTGCCACATAATATTCCAATGCCGCCGCTTTCACATCCTCCACATCATCGGCCAGAGCGGCTGGTGTCAGGAACATGCCTGCCTAAAGTAGTATCGTAATGTTTGCTTTCATCGTTAGCCCTCCCTTTGAAAGTAGATGCACACCAAGACCCAGTCCCCCTGAACCTAAATATGGTAAGTAGAAATTTTCTTGGAGTTTGGGGACTTTCCTCTCAAGGATTAGCCTCGAGAGTGTGAAACACAATCCCAGGGGTTTCGCCTTGGATTCTGATAATTTTAGGATGATCAGAAGAGTCCAAGCCAGGTCCTGCAGTGGCGCGGACATCGGATTGTGGTATAAGCTGATCTTTCCAAGAAGGAGATCCTATGAAGCTGAGTCTGTTTTCATTGGCGACGGTTGTAGCAATTCTAGTGGCGGCCCAGCCGGTTCAGGCT
>Ga0310345_10003997_pt1 | contig 13643 bp, 14 predicted proteins | sample HC15DNA20500_MG_FD_204667 | JGI IMG/M metagenome (GOLD analysis project Ga0310345, IMG submission 204667) | Marine microbial communities from station ALOHA, North Pacific Subtropical Gyre - HC15-DNA-20-500_MG | ecosystem: Environmental > Aquatic > Marine > Oceanic | place: Pacific Ocean: North... | reverse complement strand
AGCCCTTTGATCTCGCTCTGGGCGAGCCGCTGACCCTGCAGTATCGCATCGTCGTCCACCGAGGCGCTGTCTCCCCCCAGGTCATCGAAGGGGCGGCCTGGTAGTCCGAGGGACGGCACGTTGTGGGTCACGTGCCTGGACAACACCGCAACCGAAAAGAACTAGGAGGGACACACGATGGGTGAAATGATCTACTACTTCAACGGGGAATGGGTGCCGCAGGACGAAGTGATGATTCACCCCTATGACCGCGGCTTCACCATGGGCGACGTTGTGTTCGACGTCGAGCGAACGTTCGACGGGAAGCTGTTTCGGCTGAAGGAGCACATGCATAGGATTCACCGGTCCTTACAGTACTACCGCATCGACCCGGGAATCTATATGGATGAGATGGAGGCGCTGTCCGAAGAGGCGGTCCGTAGGAACGAGCACCTTCGGCACTTGTGCGGAGACTTCGCAGTACGCCAGACAGTCACGCGCGGAAGAGTCCCGTTGGCCACGCAGGGGAGCCCTCTGGACGAACTGACCGCAACCGTCATCATAGCGGTGGACCCTTTGATCTGGTCTCACGCCGGCCAGTACGATAACGGCGCCGCCGTTGTATTCCCTTCAGTACGAAGCTACTCCAGCCTCTCCCTGGACCCCAAGGCGAAGCACTACAGCCGGGGAAACTTCGTGCAGGCGCAGCTGCAGGCGGCCGACATAGACCCCAACGCGCACCCTGTGCTTCTCGACCAGAACGGCAACATCACGGAGGGTGTGGCCAGCAACTTCTTCATTGTCACGGACGGGGTGATCCGAACGCCCAGTGACAGCGCCATCCTCCAGGGGATCTCTCGAATGACCGTGTTCGATCTGGCGAACCAGCTGAATATCCCCATCGTAGAGGAGGACCTCCAGCCCTACGATGCCTATACTGCGGACGAGGCATTCCTGACCAACAGCGTCTTTCAGCTCCTGCCGCTGGCCACCATTGACAAGCGGCGGGTGGGGGACGAGGTCCCCGGACCCATCAGCAATCAGCTGCTGTCCGCCTGGAGCGAGATGGTCGGACTGGACATCGTTGGGCAGGCCCTCGACCAGGCTAAGAGATAGGCCCACGGATCGCAGATTGAGGATAGGCGGGAGTGCTGGGGTATTACTAATTTCCTGTCTACTATTTCTCACGCTCCTGGTCGGATGCGGACGAGAGGCCTCAGTCCCCATACCGCTCTTATCGCCCCTGCCTCTGACGGCCACGCCGATCGTACACGGCGAGGCTGCGCGACCCATCCTCTACACGGGCGTAGAGCGAGGCGAGATGGTTAGCATCGTAGTCACCAAGGCCGTCTATCCGAGTGGGCGGCAGGTAGGGAGCGTCGTTCGCGCCACCGGGGCGACCTGGTCTCCGGATGGGACTCAGGTGGCGTTCGTTTCACCTACGGGTCAGTCTATGAGCGTGGCCAACCTCCAGGGAGAAGAGCACACGCTCATCAACTCGCCTGGACTGTGGCGACCATACTACGCATGGCCTGCGTGGTCTCCCGACGGGAGCAAGATCGCGCTGATCGAGGTCGGTTGGTGCAATGAAGGGAACCACATATCCGACCTGGTAGTCATCGACGCCGCCACTGGGGTTGCCACCTCCCGCTACGGGCCCCACGACTTCTGGATGGCCGACGGCACTCAGGAAGGCCCCGGCGTATTCTCGATGCCTGAGGCCTTGAGATGGTCTCCTGACGGAAGCAAGTTCCTGATCTCGTGGGACAATACCGTTGTCCTCGATCTCGACACGGGGAAGGTCGAGCGAATTTCCGATGAGCGGGTGGTCGCGGAGTGGGCGCCCGGGAGCGACGCGATCTACTTCTTCGAGGCGGAGAGGCGACCTGGGGGCCGCGCCATTAGCTCATTCAACATCAAGACGCTGGGATCCGAGTCGACTACCATGTTGGCGGACGAGCAGCGTCTCGAGATACTGGGCACGGTCGGAGAGCCCGGGCTCATTCCCGCCCTGTTGGCTCTCTCCCCTTCGGGCGCCACCATGGCGATGGCGACGGGGCAGTCAACAGGTGGGACCGGCAGACTGCAGGTCTATGGTCTCGACGACGGTGGGAGCCTCGCCCTGGACGCGCCGTCTGACAGCTTCCAGGTCGAGGGCCGGATAATTGCGATGGACTGGTCCCCGGAAGAGAACAGCATAGCTGCGCTGGTCGTCGACGGGGATGACTCGTCGACGCTGCAGGTGCTGGACCTCGTATCGGGGACTTGGGAGACGTTGACGACCGTGGAGGTCGACGTGGACGTGGTGGATAACATTCCAACGATGCTGAGTTGGGGACGCTGAACGTCTAGAGCGACCCAACTCAACCGCCGAGACTCACACGTCAGGTCCGCAACCACAATGATACTCCTTCGCAAGAACGATATATCGTTCGATCGCGTTGACATGCTCCACGCGCAGTCATAAACTTGGGATTACCAGGGATTCTTCACTCCAGAGGAGCGACGCGATGACCCAGGAGCCTGCGATTACTCAGGAGATGCTCGGCGCGGTCGGCGTCGAATCGGAGCCGGCCACCCATCTGGTCGAAGCTGGAGCCATCCTCAAGTTCGCCGTGGCCATCGGTGACCCGAACCCCGTTTTTAACGACGAGAAGGCGGCCCGCAAGTCCCGCTACGGCAGCCTGATAGCGCCTCCGACGTTTTTGCGGTCGATGGGGCCCGGGCCGATGAAGGCTCAGGTGCGGAGCCCGTACTCGGCCAATCTGGACGGCGGAAGCGAGTGGGAGTATTTCGAGCCGGTACGCTCCGGGGACCGGATAACCGTCACAGTAAAAGTCGTCGGCATCTCCGAGCGGCAGGGACGTCTGGGCAACATGGTCTTCACAACTCGCGAGACCCGGTACGTCAACCAGTCCGGCAATGTAGCGGCAACGCAACTTAGCACCAGTATAAGCTACCAGCCGTAGGGCCATACTCCGGTTCGGTGGGACTATGCCGGGTCACCGAGCCCGCTCTGGAGCGGACGCAGCGACCGGCATGCAATGGGGGTTAATAGGGGTTAAGGATGTCACAGCAAATATACTACGAATATGTACGCGAGGGCATGGAGCTCCCCGTGCTGGTGAAGAACCCGACGACACAACAACTCGTGAGGTACGCCGGCGCATCGGGAGACTACTACCAGATTCACTACGATCAGGAGTTCGCCCGCGCCAACGGGCTCCCAAACGTGATACTGCACGGGGCGCTGAAGAACGCATTCCTGGGCCATCTGATAACGGACTGGATTGGAGAGCGCGGCACGCTAAAGAAGCTCAGCGCCCAGTACCGAGGCATGGACGTGCCGGGCACGCCGATATACGCCAAGGGCGTAGTCACGAAGACGTACGACGAAGCCGGCGAGCACGTGGTTGAGTGCGATATCTGGCTCGAGAACCAAAAGGGTGAGAAGACGACGCCCGGTACCGCGGTGGTGAGCCTACCTTCTCGGGAGGGTTGACGCCAAGCGCACCCGCAACCGGCAGCTCAAGCGATGTGTTTGGGAACAATAGACATGGTCTATGACAAACGTAGGGGCAGGTTTGACACCTGCCCCTACTACGTTCTACACGTGGCCTGGGTCGACTGTGCGTGACGGGCGCTAGATCGCGTATCGCTTCAGCAGTGTATCGGTGGTCTTGGGGTTGGTCTTAAAGCCGATCTCTTCGATCCGTTTGTGAAAGGTTTCCCGCTCCTGGTTGCGATAGATCACTCCGACGGGAATACCATCTGACCCAGCAACGCTGCGAGCAGATTCGATGTCCGAGGGGTCGTGGTCTTCGTCAACGGGCCACGCCATCGGTTCGATCCCCTTCTTCACGTTGCCCTTGAGCTGCTCGTAAGTATCGTTGTAGGTGGTACAGGGCGATTGGACGTGGACTATCGAGAAGCCCGGATGATCCATCGCATCGGATATAAGCTGCGACATGTCCTTGACCTTGGTGGATATCGCCGATGCGACGAAGGAGACGCCCATAGTCAGGTAGAGCATCAGCGGATCCATGGCCTCTTCGACCTTCCCGAAGGGCGTCGAGGGGGTGACCTCCCCGGGAGAGGTCGTCGGCGAGCTCTGGCCTTTGGTCAGCCCATAGACGGCATTATCCATGACGATCACGGTGATGTCCAGGTTACGAGCGGCCTGCGGCGCGATGTGCTCCAACCCGATGCCGAGGAAGTCGCCGTCACCCGCCACAACGAGTACGTTTAGCTCTGGGCTCGCCATCTTGACGCCCATTGCGATCGGCAGAGACCGGCCGTGGATGCCGTGGAATCCGTAGGGTTGGTTTCCTTCCAGAAGGTGGACCAGGTTTCCGGAGCAGCCGATCCCAGCAACCACCACGTTGTTCTCCGGAGGTTGCTCCGTCTCGATCCTGCGACGTTCAATGGCGGTCTCCAGGGCGCGCCGAACGCTGAAATCGCCGCAGCCGGGGCACCATTTGAAGTCGTATTCGGGATTCTTAGCGCTCATACGGCAACACCTTCTCTCCTGTCGGCGCCGACCTTCTCGGAGATCCGGCCCACAAGGTCGCGTACTTTGAAAGGCAGACCAGTGATTTGGGTGATCGATTCAGCTCGAACGCCATAGGAACGAAGGATGGTCGAGAACTGTCCCTGGTAGTTGAGTTCCGGGACGATGACCAGATCCTTCTTCTTTAGCTCTTCAAGCAGCTCCGGAGGAAGCGGGTGGAGGAACATTGTGTAGCACCAGCCGAGGTCTGCTCCATCGGCGATCAGCCTCTCGAATGCCGCCTGTGCCGGTCCCTTCGACCCGCCCCAGGGCATGATGGCTACCGGGGCCTCCGGGTTGATGGCCTCGTACTCGTCCTCCTCCAGTAGCGCCAACTTGCCGAATCGCCGCTCGGTCATCTGAATGTGGCGTTCCGCCCGATGGGTGGTGTCTCCCATGCCATCGTGCTCGCTGCCGTTGGCAACGTAGCTGCCGACGGACCCGGGTATCGGCATAGGTGACACCTCGGACGCCTCGTACCGCAGGTATCCGTTCTCCCCGCTATAGACACTTCGATCCTGTACGACCAGATCTTTCAGAGCAGGCCTGGGAATGTTTTGTTGGCGCTCTGAGAGGGCGTGCTCGCTCAGGATAATGACAGGTCCCTGATACCTCTCCGCCCAGTTGAAGGCCGTCACGGCCGCGTAGAAGCACTCCTCGACGCTCCCGGGTGCGATGATGGGCAACCTGACGTCGCCGTGTCCCGGAAACATGGCGGACAGCAGGTCCGACTGCTCCGTCTTGGTGGGTAGACCCGTTGACGGTCCGCCGCGCTGGATGTCAGCGATGACCAGCGGGATCTCGGCCATCCAGGCCAGTCCCAGCCCTTCGCTCATCAGGGAGAATCCGGGTCCGGCGGTGGCGCTCATCGCCTTCTTCCCAGCAAATCCGGCGCCCAGCACCGATGTGATGGCCTCCAGCTCTGAGCTGGCCTGGTGTGCGAATTTCCCGGGCCCCGTCAGGTTCTGCTCCATCCACACCAGGATGGTGGTGGCCGGAGAGATCGGGTATCCAACGTAGAAATCGACACCGGCGGCGTGCGCACCGAGGCTTAGAGCGGTGTTGCCGTTGATCAGGAGCTGGTCGCCCTCGACCGGCTCGGTCGCGGCCAACTCACCGACCGTGAAGCCACTCTTTTCGGCCTCGAGGCGGCCCAGCGAGAGCGCCTCGCAATTGGACCTAATGATCTCTTCATCGTTGGGCCTGCCGCGGGTGTAGCGTTTGACCACGAATTCCTCAAGGGTCGCTTGGGCCATCTTCACAAGGTGAGCCAGCGCTCCCAAAACCACCATGTTGGCCGCCCTGCTGTTGCCAGTGGACTTGGCCAGCTCGTCGAACGACATGCCGAAGCTCTTGCCGTCGTCCGGAAGCTCGAATTCCCCGCTGTTGTATATGATGATGCCGTGATCGCCGACTTCGTCCTTGTGGTTGTCGTAGGCATACTGGTTGAACGCCACAAGGACATCCAATTCGTCCCCTGAGGAGAGTATCTTGGTCGTGGAGATGCGGGTCTGGGTCCAGGTTGGACCGCCCATTATTTGGGACGGGAACGTTGCGAAGGTCTGAACGTGGTAGCCTTTCTGCGCGGATGCTTGGGCGAAGCCCTCGGCCGATGTGACCACACCCTGGCCACCCTCGCCGGCGAACCGGACCACGAAGTCGTCCTTCCTCAATTCATCCCTCCAAGAGGCTGAGTCTTCAGGTGTGATGTGCGCCGTGTGTGAAGGAGCATCAGTGGGGTTTGTGGCATTATGACGTCCCCTCTTTGGGCGCCGCCGCCTTGGGCTCCTCTCTACAACTGATGGCCTTCCCGATTGGCGCTGTCGGTAGCGCGAAAAGCTATTTTATTGCTTACTCCCTACTCAAAATATAACAGGTGCAAACTTGGGGTGTCAATTTTGTGAATCCTTGCACAACCCACCGTAAGGCCGTCTAGGACCCTCCGGCTACTCCTCGATCACCAGGGTGAAGGCGACGGGGCATACCACCAGGAAAACAGCGTCGAAGACCACCAGCAATGGAAGCCAGCGGCGCAGGTCGCTTCCGCCCTCGCCGCCTATGACGATTCCGGAGGCCTCGACCGCCGCTACGATCACGGGCAGCACCGCAGGCAGAAACAGCACCGGCAGCATCACCTCGCGAGACCTTGTGTTCGCGGCCATCGCTGAAAAGACCGTCCCGACCGTCGTAATTCCCAGCGTAGCCAACAGGGCCACAGGGATGAGCCCGGGCATTGCTAGAGAGAAGTTGAACAGCACCGCGAAGGCCGGGAACGCGATCACTTCCACAACAGTCATGAACACGAAATTGCCCAGCATCTTGCCGAAGAATATGGTGTCCCGGCTGACGGGGGCCAGCATGAGGCCGTGGAGGTTACCCCCGTCCTTCTCCAGCGCGAACGAGCGCGTGAGTCCCAGCACGCCTCCGAAGGTGAATGCGACCCACAGGATCCCCGGTGCGACGACCGCCACCATCACCGGTGTCGGCTCGATGGCAAAGTTGAAGATCACGATCGCCAGCAGTGCGAACACCAGAACCGACACGACGGTGTCCTTAGTCCTCAGCTCGAGCAGGACGTCCTTCAACAGCACCGCTGCCACGGGACCCAGGAAGCTCCCCATTAGTCCTCCCATCGGCCTTCCGTTAATCCCCACATAATCTCCCCATCAGTCCCCTTCCGTGTAACGTGAGTACGTCTCCTTGAGACTCTCTGCGCTGACGGAGTCGAGCGACTCCTCGTAAGCAATCTTGCCCCGCGAGATGATGGCCATGCGCTGGCCCAGGGCCAGCGCCCTATCCAGATTGTGGGTTGTCATCAGCACCGTGCGACGGACGGTGCTGTCCAGCACGAGCTCCTCGAGCATCTCCAGGGCCTCTTGGTCAAGGCCGCTCTCAGGCTCGTCCATTAGCAGTATCCGTGGGTCGTGAAGCAGAGACCGAGCGATGCTGAAGCGCTTCTTCATGCCGTGGGACAGGGTGTGCACGCGATGGTGGAGTCTTCCGGTCACTCCCATCGTGTCGGCTGCGGCCACAATCCGGTCTTCGAGACGGTCCAGACTGAACATCCGGCCGGAGAACTTGAGGTTCTCGTACACAGAGAGGTGGTCGTACAAAAGCGCGTCGTGCGTGACTACTCCGATGACGCGTCGAACGCTCCGTCCCGCACGGAGTAGGTCTGCGCCTGCAACACGAACTACACCTGCGTCGGGCCTGGTCAGAGTGGCGAGGACCTTGATGAGAGTGGTCTTGCCCGAGCCGTTGGGACCGAGGACGGTCAAGACTTCTCCCCACCGAACATCCAGGTCGAGGCCACGCAACACAGGCGTGCGACCGAAGGCCTTTGCGAGGCCCTTGATCTCGATAGCCAGCCCGTCGGATGCCTTGTTAGTCATAAGACCGGTCCACGCGCTCGCAGATGTGCGCCCGAGGAAGCTCCCCTTTTCATAATCCGCCCGTAACTGTAGTATAAAGTCTACAGTACCCCGCAACGCGGCGCTGCCGCGACTAACGTGGGGTTCTTCGACAAGCTTAGGATCGGGCTTGTCGAATCGGAGGTGCAGAAATGGCGAGCATCCGAGAGCTACAAGAACGCTACGAGAAGCTGGACGAGCGATTCGACTCCGCGCCCGGGGCGGTCGTCGACGCCGACTGCCTCATGGTCTTCGACTACGACTACACGGGACAGGGAGGTGAGGTCGTAGTCGACACCGACGAGTTCACGGCCGTCTGCCCCTGGACCGGTCTGCCCGACTTCGGCACGCTGACGGTGAAGTACGAGCCGGACGGTTCGTGCATCGAGCTGAAGTCACTAAAGTACTACCTTCTGTCCTACCGTGGCGTGGGAATCGTCCAGGAGCATGCGGCGCACCGCATCCTCAATGACCTCGTGGCGGTGTGTGAGCCGGTGAGCATGACCGTGGCACTCGATTATAAGGTACGAGGCGGCCTGCGCACGACTGTGAACGTCCGGTACGAGAAGCCTTAGGCTGCGGTGAGCGTGGCCAGCTTCGGCGTTACGCTGCTGTCCGGCGGGCTGGACTCGACGACGGTGACGGCCTACGCCAAAGAGTGCGTACAGCACCTCACGGCCCTCACGTTCCACTACGGCCAGACCCACAGCAAAGAGGTGGACTGCGCCCGGGACATCGCTCGGATCATGAGGATTGAGCACAAGCTATTGGACGCCTCCTTCCTGAGTGACGTGGCGTGGTACTCTGCGCTGACCAGCCCGGAGCGCTTTCCGATCCCACGAGACAGGCCGCAGCAAGCGATCGGGTTCGGCATTCCGATCACCTACGTCCCTCTCCGCAACACGATATTCCTCAGCCTCTCGGCGGCCTTCCTCGAGAGCCAGGTGCTCCACGCCATCGAAGCCGATGGGGTCGACCCTCAGGAGGTCGAGGCGCGCTTGTACATGGCCCCGAACGCGATCGACTACAGCGGCTACCCCGACTGCCGCCCGGAGTTCTTCGCCCAGATCAAGGAGACCTTGGAGCTTGGCAGCAAGCTGTGGACCGAATACCAGGTGCCGTTCGAAATCGAGACACCGGTCATTGACCTGTCCAAGAGCGAGATCTCCAAGATGGCCGCCAGGTTGAAGGCGCCGATAGAACGCACATGGAGCTGCTACGAGGGCGGCGAAGTGCCGTGCGACGTCTGTGACAGCTGCATCCTGAGGGCGAAGGGGTTCGCCGAGGCCGGGATGCTGGACCCGCTACTGGTGAGACTTGGAAGGGCGTGAGCTAGCCGAAGACGGTCGCTCGAAGCATATGTGACGACGATGGAAGCTCAGGACAAGAATCTCAGAGTCAGCCGGAAGCCTTCGGGGGAGCCGGAGATCTTCTACTCGCTGCAGGGCGAGGGTGTGACCGCAGGCACTCCCAGCGTGTTCCTCCGGCTGAGGATGTGCAACCTGACCTGCACCTGGTGCGACACCAGGTACACCTGGGACTGGGAGACTTACGATTACGAGAGCGAGATCGTTGCCCTTCCGGCGGCGGAGGTCGAGGAGCGCGTGATCATGTTCGACTGCCCCCATCTGGTGATCACCGGAGGGGAGCCGCTGATGCAGCAGAGGGTCCTTGGACCGCTGGCATCGTCATTGCGACGAAGGGGCTTCTACTGCGAGGTGGAGACCAACGGGACTCTGGCACCATCGTCCGAGATGATCGAGGCAGTCTCTCAATGGAACGTGTCGCCGAAACTAGGCAACTCGGGCAACCATCCCGAGCGCCGAGAGGTGGCCCAGCCTCTCCAGGCCTTTCGCGAACTGAGCAACGCCTACTTCAAGTTCGTAGTGGTCGAACAGTCCGACGTTGACGAGGCCTGCGTGATCGTGGACAGGTACGACATCCCTGCCGGGCGCGTGACCCTCATGCCAGAGGGGACGGTCAGCAGGACGATTCAGGAGCGGGCCAAGTGGGTAGCCGACGCCTGCACGAAGCACGGCTTCCGGTTCACGACGCGGCTGCACATCCTGCTATGGGGCGACCAACGCGGACGGTAAGGGGCGCCGTCGCCGTGCCTAACTCTTCCGAGACTCGTAAATGCAGCGCTACGCTGGCCCTACCAAGATGTCGTCGCCCTCCAGTCGAACCGCGTACCGTGCGACAGGCTCAGCGGCAGGCGGAGTGAGGTTCTCGCCGGTCCGAAGGTTGAACCGGCTGCCATGAAGGGGGCACTCCACCTCGTCACCCTCCACGTCGCCGTCTGACAGCGATCCCATGGCGTGAGGGCACTCATCGCTGATGGCATAGAAGCTGCCACCCAGATTGGAAATCAGGACACTCTCATCGCCTGCCTCGACGAGCATCATCTCGCCGTCCGCCAGGTCTGTCGTCTTTGCGACCTTTGTAAAGCCTTCCAACTGACGCCTCCACATCTCCGCTTCATCGAAAGCTATTCCGGGCGAGACCGATGAGGTGCCGTACAACCAAACAGAAGCCCCACTCGCGCAAGACCTCTAATTAGGTACGGGCTAGGCCCATGACCAAAGATTACGCAAAAGCCTCGTGGCTTGTCAACTGCGGTTCGTGCAGGCAGGATTCGGGTGCACTTGCAGGCGTAAAGCACCAGATTTGGGATCGGTCGATACACTGGTCTGGACCGGCGCGATGGGTTAAACTAGGCCCTGTCAATGGCCCTGTCAAGGCCCTGTCAATCTCCGATGGTATCGGGAAGATTGGAAGAGGAACGAAAAATCAGGAAGGAACGAACGTATGAAGTACGCCAGGTACGAGGCTCACGGGGAGATTGCCTACGGCGTGGTCGAAGGCGACTCTGTCAAGGAGATCACAGCCCCGCCGTTCGAGGACCACGAGGTAACAGACCACACTCACGGGATATCGGAGGTCACGCTCCTGGCGCCCGTGGTGCCCGGGAAGATCGTTGCGATTGGGCTGAACTACAAGAGCCACCTTGGAGACCGTGAACCGCCAAAGGTGCCGGAGCCATTCTACAAGACTACCTCGGCGATGATCGGGCCCGACGACCCGATCATCATACCGCGAGAGGCGATCGAGGAGGGTGTAAACGTTCAGCCCGAGGCCGAGTTCACGTTAGTCATGGGCAAACGATGCAAGAGGGCCACAAGAGCCGACGCACTGAGCTACGTCCTCGGCTACACCTGTGGGAATGACGTCAGCGCACGCGACTGGCAGAGAAACGACCTTCAGTGGTGGCGCGCCAAGTCCTCGGACACCTTCGCCCCCATAGGGCCGTTCATCGTGTCGGACCTGGATCCCAGCAACGTCCGTCTGATCTGCCGGATCAACGGGGAGGTCGTGCAGGAGCAGCTGACCTCGGACCTGTTGTACGACGTGCCGAGGATCATCGAGTTCGTCAGCAGCATGATAACGCTGGAGCCCGGGGACGTCATCATGACCGGCACGCCCGGCTCCCCCGGCAACATCCATGCTGGAGACACCGTAGAGGTAGAGGTAGAGGGAGTCGGGGTGCTAAGGAACCCGGTGACGGCCGAGTAGGGTCGCATTTCCCTGCAGTGTAACGCAGCGGGGCACCCCGAACATGGGATGCTCCGTTACGTTTAGCGCGACCTAGTGGTGCCGATTAGTCCAAGACGTTCCCAATCGTGAGCCAGTAGAACACGATGTACGAGCCTGCCACGATCATCATCCAGGTGCCGACAGGCTGGATGTAGGGCAGGGCCTTCCTCAGCCCTCCGACCACGGCTCCCTTGAACACCGCCATGCTCAGTGTCAATGACAGTACCACCAACCCCATCCCCATGGAGTACAGCAGGTATTGTCCGAAGGAGGTGGCGATGCTCGAGGCCGCGAAGCTGGTGCCGACCACCGACAGGAAGATGGGCAGTGTGCAACTCAACGATGCGGTGCCATAGCTCAACCCAAAGAGGAAGTATCCTTTCGCAGTGATCGTGCCTGGATTGCCCAGTTGTGATGCAGTGCGCGTTGCGAATCCGGAGTAGAGCTTGCCGCCGCCAAGCATCCATGCGCCGACAACGGTCAGGGCTATCCCGATGACCAGACCTATCCACGGCAGAATGTCGGCGACAAATGACCGGGCGCCCAGACCTATGACAGTTCCCGCAACGCCGAACAGGACGACAAACCCGGCTGTCACCGAACCGCCTACCATCACCGCCTTACCCAGCTGCCGCAGCGTGGAGAAGCGCACATCGCGCTCGGGCTCATTGTCTCCGAGGTAGAGCCCAATATAAGCGGGAAGCATTGCGAACCCGCAGGGGTTGACCGCGGCCACTGCGCCGGCAACGAGGGCGAATCCCATTGGGGCCAGTATCCCCAGGTCGCCTAGGAACCCCTGTGAGTTCCCCGATAAGGCTTCCACGAACTGGTTGACCGCGTCGCTGCCGCTGTCCTGTCCGAGAGCCAGGGCGCCTACGACCGAGACGGTGAGGGCGGTCGCAGCCACGAGTGCCGGGACGATGAACCGCCTCAGTACCCTCGCTTCGCTGATGTTAGTCGAGATGGTGTTCATGGCGCTACCTACCATTGCATGCTCCTATAATACCTGATGAGGTCTGCTCCCCGTGACGTCACGAATCTGACGTACAGGTTGCTCCCTTAGATGCGTCTATCCCGACATACGATTTCGAGCCGTCTTGGGTTGTGAGATAGCGCATAGACGCCCGCATGCAGGGGGTTTTTATGTATAACGTGAAACAAAGCGGTTTAGATTGGATCACATTATTGACACCGCGCTCCGCCGCCTGTAAAGTGATGGGCGCGATGCCCCTGACCATTCGTTATTTGATCTGGGTCTGTTTTCAGCACATCTAGGCGTCGGCGACAACTGCTTCGCAGGTGGCTGCGCCCCGCTCCAATGGTCGAGTGGGGCGTAGCGTTTATTGAGCCCAGTCCTAACATGCAACGGGTCTAGCGTCATGGCGAAGAGGGAGGAGACTAATGACACAGACTGAATGGAAGCCTCGGACCAACCGCATTATCGAGGTGCTTCCGGAAGAGATCTCAGCCTTTGAGGAGCAGGTGAAACGATTCCAGGCTGGGGAATGGAACGACAACGACTTCATGGCGTTCCGGCTACGCCAGGGAGTGTACGGCCAACGGCAAGCCGACGCTCAGATGTTCCGAGTCAAGGTGCCCTTCGGAGGGCTGACCGCCGACCAGCTAGACGCTCTGGGAGTCGTAGCGGAGCGGTTCGCTCCGCTGAACAAGGGTCACGTCACCACGCGCGAAAACTTCCAGTTCCACCACCTGAAGCTCGAAGACGCAGCCGAGGCGATGCGCGTCATAGGAGATGTGGGCCTGAGCTCCCGAGAGGCGTGCGGCAACACCGTCCGCAATGTTACCGGCTGCGCCCAGGCCGGTGTGTGCGCGGAGGAACCCTTCGACGTCACCCCGTACGCCGCTGCCTATTCGCGCTACTTCGTCAGACATCCCTACACGCAGGCGTTACCGCGCAAGATCAAGACCGCGTTCTCGGGCTGCGAGAGGGATTGCGCCATCACGTCCATCCACGACATGGGCTTCATCCCCCGCATCAAGGACGGCAAGAGGGGCTTCAAGGTACTGACCGGCGGCGGGACTTCGATCATGCCGAGGCTGGCGCCGACCCTCTACGAATTCATCCCGGTTGAGGAGTACCTGAAGGTCAC
>Ga0310345_10003995_pt1 | contig 13644 bp, 10 predicted proteins | sample HC15DNA20500_MG_FD_204667 | JGI IMG/M metagenome (GOLD analysis project Ga0310345, IMG submission 204667) | Marine microbial communities from station ALOHA, North Pacific Subtropical Gyre - HC15-DNA-20-500_MG | ecosystem: Environmental > Aquatic > Marine > Oceanic | place: Pacific Ocean: North... | reverse complement strand
TGGACCGACACGGCGGCCGGCACGGCCCACGTCTCGCTGCCCGACGGCTACGACGCCGAGCCCGACCGCGCGTGGCCGCTCCTCCTGTTCCTCCACGGGGCCGGCGAGCGCGGCGACAGCCTCGAGGCCGTCACCATCCACGGGCCGGTCAAGGAGCGGCGCGCCGGGCGCGACCTCCCGTTCGTCATCGTCTCGCCGCAGGTCCCGACGGGCGAGCGGTGGTCGCCCGGCCGCGTCGCGGCGGCGCTCGACGGCGCCCTCGCGGCGTACCGGATCGACCCGGCCCGTGTCTACCTCACGGGCCTATCGATGGGCGGCTTCGGCACGTGGGAGGCCATCCAGAGGATGCCCGGACGGTTCGCGGCGGCCGTCCCGATCTGCGGCGGCGGCCTCCCACTCGGCCTCGAGACGGCGGCGGGCGTGCCCGTGTGGGCGTTCCACGGAGCGATGGACCCCGTCGTGCCCATCGAGATGTCAGTCGGGATGGTCCGCGCCCTCCGGAATGCAGGCGGCGACGTCCGGTTCACGGTCTACCCCGACGCCGGCCACGACTCGTGGACGGAGACGTACGCCAACCCCGAGGTCTACGACTGGCTCCTCAGCCACCGCCTGGGCGGCTGACCGGGTCCGCCTCGGTCCCAGGGCGGGCCGAGCTGATTACGAGTCCTCCTCATCGGAGGGGCGGCCAGACGGCTCCCCTTCGGACTCTGATTGAGTCGGAGCGGGTGGTGGCGTCCAGTCGGCAAAGTCGGGCGCCGGCGTGACGGGCCAGCGGGCGGCCGTGATGGGGAGCGAGTCGTCGGCGAGACGGGGGGCGAGGCTCATGGGGTGGTCATCGCGGTGGGAGGGGTAAACCGCTCGGCCGCGCCGGCGTGCCGCCGGAGCCCCCGGGACCGCCATGGGGCGCGGCCTGACTGGAGCGCCGGGGCGCCTCCGCACCGCCTACCGTTCCGAGCGGTTCGGCGTGGTCGTCTTGGCCGCTGGCCGGGTTGGAGCCGGCTTCGGCGGGGGCGTCCAGCCCGCGTAGGTGGGCGTCGGGGCGACCGGCCAGCGGACCGGGGTGACGGGAGTCTGCGACTGGGGCATCCGTCCGGAGGTGTGGGGTGCGGTCGGGATCGTCCTGCCCGAGCGACCGCTTAACCCCTCGGCCGATACAGCGCGACGGCGTTCCGGTAGAGCGCGGCATCGACGGGGTCCGTATTTGTCGCGGAAGCGCGTATGGTGGAGCACGTCGTACGGCGCCATCAGCTCGCGGCCAAACACGCCGTCGACGACCACGAACGCCGCGAGGCGGACGGTGCCGCCGTCGCCCTCGACCTCGGCGATGCGGACCTCGACGGCCGCCGCCGCGGCGGTCGGTCCGGCGGCGCGGCGCAGGCGACGATCGAAACGGCGAGGAGGAGAGCGACCGAGCGCATGATGTGGGAGAGGAGGCGAGGGAGAAAGCTAGCCGGCCCATCGGGCGGACCCCCAACCGCCGGGCACGGCAGAACTCCCTGCGATTCGGGCCATACGCGGAGGGCCCCCACTGCCCGCCCATGCCCGAAGGCCCTGAGGTCCAGCGCTCTGCGGACCTGCTCGACGACGCCCTCGCCGGCCACACGATCCGCACCTTCGAGGCGCGGACGGCGGCGGCGCGCGAGTGGCTGGCGGCACACGAGGGCGCGTTCGAGGGCAAGCGCGTCGAGCGCGTCTGGGCCCACGGCAAGCACCTCGTGGGACAGGTCGAGGGCGACCTCTTTTTCCACTCGCACTACCTCATGTGGGGCCGGTGGCACGTGGTCCAGCCCGACGCCGAGGAGGTCGTGACCAAGGACCGCCGCGAGCGGGCGCGGATCGTGACCGACGACGCGGCGGCCCTGCTCTACTCGGCCCCGAAGTTCACCGTCGGCCAGGGCGACCCGTACGAAGGGATCCCGGCCCTCTCGCGCCTCGGGCCCGACGTGCTCGACCAGCCGTTCGACGCCGACGAGTTCCTGCGCCGCCTCGAGCTCGACCCCGACCGGACGGTCGGCGCGGCGCTCCTCGACCAGACCGTCGCGGCCGGCGTCGGCAACTACCTCCGGGCCGAGATCCTCTACGCCTGCCGGATGGACCCGTGGCGCCTCGTCGGCGAGATGGACGGGGCCGAGCGCGGGTGCCTCGCCGAGACCGTCCCGCGCCTGAGCCGACAGGCCTACGAGGACCCCGGGCGGACGGTCCCCGAGGCCGTCCAGGCCGAGATGGTCGCCGACCGCGACCTCCGCTATTCGCCCCACGCCCACGCCTGGAACACGCGCCACTGGGTCTTCCGCCGGACCAACCTCCCGTGCCTGACCTGCGACGACTACGTCCGCCAGGAGCACCAGCTCACGCGCGAGTGGGTCGACGACGAGTCCGGCGAGACGGTCGAGAAAAAGCGGATCATCTACTTCTGCCCCACCTGCCAGCCCGTCTCCATCGAGCCCAAGCCCGCTCGGCCGCACAAGGACCGCCGCCCGCCCGACTCCGAGTGGGCCAGCCCCGACGACGAGCGCGACCCCGACGGCGAGTGAGCCGGTGCGCCCGCCCCTCGGCGCGTCCGACCGCCTCGGTGCCGAACCGCGAGGTCGGCGCCGTCAGGCGCGCAGAGCCGTCCGTGCTCGGCCGTCCCGATCCCCGACGCCTCGATGCCTGACGCCCCGAGCCACCCGTTCGCCGCCGTCGCCCGTGCGCTCGCCGACGTGGCCGAGCTCTCGGGCCGCCACGACAAGGCCGACCGCCTCGGCGCGCTCCTGGCCGACCTCGCCGACGACGACCTCCGCCGCGCCGCGCGCTGGGCCGCGGGGCGCGTGTTCTCGCTGTCGGACCAGCGGACCGTCTCGGTCGGGTTCACCGCGCTCCTCCGGGCGACGGCGTCCGCGACGGGCGCCGAGGAGGACGACCTCCGCGCTGCGCTCGTCCGCCTCGGCGACCCCGGCGACGTGGCCGCGGGCGCGCTGGAGGCCCTCGTCCCGCCCGCCGTCTCGGACCTGACGATCGCGGAGGCCGAGGACTTTTTCGCCCACGTCGCCGAGACGCGGGGGAGCGCGGCCAAGGCGGAGCTCATCGCGGGACTGCTGGCGCGCGTGACGCCGGAGGAGGCCCGGTTCCTCGTCAAGCTCCTCGCGGGCGAGCTGCGGATCGGGATGGGCGAGGGCGGCGTCGTGTCGGCGCTCTCGCGGCTGTACGGCCGGAAGGGGAAGACCGTCCGCCGGGCGGTGATGCTGACGGGCGACGTCGGCGAGGCGGCCGTGCTGGCACGTCACGACCGGCTGGCGGAGGCGCACCTCAAGCTGTTCCACCCGATCACGTTCATGCTGGCCTCCCCGGCCGAGGCCAACGAGGACCGGACGCTCGCCGAGGAGGTGGCCCGCCAGATCCCGCCGCCGGTCGCCGTCGAGGACAAGTTCGACGGGATCCGCGCGCAGGCCCACGTCGCCCGGGACCCCGGCGACGAGGACCTCCACGGCGTGCCCGAGGCGGGCGCCCGCGTGGCGCTCTTTTCGCGGACGCTCGACGCCATCCAGCGCGCGTTCCCCGACCTCGTCGGGCCCCTCGCCGCCTTCGCGGAGGCCGCGCCCGCCGGCGTGATCCTCGACGGCGAGATCGTGCCGCTCGGGCCGGAGGGCGAGATCGTCCCGTTCCAGGCGCTCCAGAAGCGGCTCGGGCGGAAGACGGCGTCCGAAAAACTCCAGCGCGACGTGCCCGTCGCGTTCATCGCCTATGACGTCCTCGCCCTCGACGGCGAGCCGACGCTCGACGCGCCGTTCCGCGAGCGCCAGGCCCTACTCGACCGGTTCGCTTGGGCGGGCCCGCTCCGCCGCAGCGACGTGGCGCAGGTCGAGGACCTCGACACGCTCGACGCCCTGTTCGACGCGGCGCGCGCGCGCGGCAACGAGGGGCTGATGGTGAAGGCGCTCGACTCGCCCTACACGCCCGGCCGGCGCGGACGCGACTGGCTCAAGGTCAAAAAGGCCCTCGGCACGCTCGACGTGGTCGTGACGGCCGTCGAGCGCGGCCACGGCGGGCGCCGGAAGCTCTTGTCCGACTTCACGTTCGCCGTCCGCGCCAGCGAAACGGACGGCACGCTGCTCAACGTGGGCAAGGCGTACTCCGGCCTCACCGACGCCGAGCTCGCGGCCCTCACCGAGTGGTTCGAGGAGCACACGCTCCAGACGTTCGCTCACGGGAAGGTGCGGACGGTCGAGCCCGAGGTCGTGGTCGAGGTCGCGTTCGACAACGTCCAGGTCTCGAAGCGGCACAAGAGTGGCTACGCCCTCCGCTTCCCGCGGATCGTACGGCTCCGGGAGGACAAGCCGGCCGCCGAGATCGACACGCTCGCGACCGTCGCCGCCCTCGCCGGAGACGCGTGACGTACGCCGAGCCCCTCGCCGCCGCCCGCGCCACGTTCCGCGACTGGCTCGACGCCGTGCCCGAGGCGGGCCGGGTGGTCGTGTTCTGCCACTTCGACGCCGACGGGCTCGCGGCGGGCGCGCTTTTCGGTCGCGGCCTGCCCTGCCTCGGGCGCGACCTCGGCGAGGTCGTCGTCGTGCCGTCGGGCCGGGACGAGTCGGCGTTCTCGGATGGGGCGCGCGGGCGGCTGGCGGCGCTCGCGCCCGACGCGCTCCTCGTGACCGACCTCGGCGTGAACGCGCGCGGGACGCTGGAGGACACGGGGATTCCGGTCTTGTACGTCGACCACCACCGGCCGAGCGGCGCGCCCGACGGCGCCCACGTCGTGAGCGGGTACGACTGGGACCCGATCCCTTGCAGCGCGTGGCTGGCCTACGACCTCCTCCGCGACGTCGCCGAGGTGGACGACCTCGACTGGATCGCGGCCGTCGGCGTCCTTTCGGACCTCGGCGACAAGGCCCCGTGGCCAGAGCTCGCGGCCGTCAAGAAAGAGCGGACGGCGACGTGGCTCAAGGAGACGGTCGCCCTCGTCAACGCCGCGCGGCGGGCGCCGACGTTCGACGCGCAGGCGGCGCTCGACGCGCTGATGACGTTCGACGACCCGAAGAAGCTCGCGCAGGCCGAGACGCCCCTCGTCGGCCGGCTCCGCCAAGCGCGCGAGGCCGTCCAGAACGAACTGGCGGAGGCTCGGAAGGCCGCGCCTGTCTTCTCCGAGCGCGACCCGGCCGTGCCCGGCGGCGTCGCGCCCCCCGGCCTCCGCTTCGCGCTCGTCACCGTCGACTCGCCCGCGCAGGTCCACCCGCTCATCGCCCAGCAGTGGCGCGGGCGGCTCAAGGGGTACCCCGTCATCTGCGCCAACGTCGGCTACCTCGACGGGATCGTCGCCTTCTCGACGCGGACGTCCCGCCGCGACGTCCGCCTCCCGGTCCTGTACCAGTCCATCGACACGCCGGGGTGGAACGGGCGCTGGGGCCACGGGCACGACCAGGCGAGCGGCGGCCACCTCCCGCCCGACGTGTTCAACGACGTTCTCGACGCGCTCGGGTTCGGACCCGAGGCCCACGTGACGGTGTAGGCCGGGTCGCTCCGCCTCGGTCCCGAGGCGGACGTCCCCGCCCCGCCCTCTGCCCATGGCCGACTGGTTCACCGCCTCGCCCACCGCGCTCGTCGCCGTCGTCCTCTCGACGGTCGGCCTGTACGCCGTCCTCATCGTGCTCATCCGGGTCGTCGGGCTCCGGAGCTTCTCGAAGATGTCGAGCTTCGACTTCGCGATGACGGTCGCCGTGGGCTCGGTGCTGGCCTCGACGATCATCACGCCGAGCCCGCCGCTCGTCCAGGCGTCGGTCGCGCTGGCGAGCCTGTTCGGCGTCCAGGCCGTGATCGCGGCGTTGCGGAAGCACACGTCGTGGGCGGAGCGCGTCGTCGACAACGAGCCGATCGTGCTGATGGCCGGCGACCGGATGCTCCGCGACAACATGAAGCAGGCGCGCGTGACGGAGAACGACGTCTGGGCGAAGCTCCGCGAGGCCAACGTGCTCGACCCGCAGGAGGTGCGGGCCGTCGTGCTCGAGACGACGGGCGACATCTCGGTCCTCCACGGCCAGCCCGACCGCGTCGACCTCCACCCGTGCCTGCTCCGCGGCGTCCGCGACGCCGACCGCCTGGACCTCGGCGAGGACGACTACGAGGGCGGGCTCGATGGCTGAGGGCCACGCCGTCATCCGCTGGGCCCGCCGGCTGGGGCCGCTCGTCGGCGAGCCGCTCGCCCACGTCCAGATGCCGAAGCGGTGGGGCGACCGGCCCCAGTCCCTCGTCGGCCAGCGCCTCCTCGAGCCGCGGACGCACGGGAAGCACCTGCTCCTCCCGCTCTCGGGCGGTGAGACGCTCCACTGCCACGGCGCGCAGTACGGCTCGTGGCAGGTCGGCGCGCGTCCGATGGACTTGCGGAAGGAGGAGAAGCACGTCCGCCTCTGGCTCCAGACCGCCGCGCACGAGGCGGTCTTCTACCACGGCCCGACCGTCGAGCTCTTGACGCCGGAGGAGTTGGACGCGCACGAGCGGCTCAACGCGCTCGGCCCCGACGTGATGGCGCCGACGCCCGCGCACGAGCCCGGCGGCACGTTCGACCGCGCCGAGGCCGCCCGGCGGATCCGCGCGCGGGGCGAGGACCCGATCAAGCCCGTGATCCTCGACCAGCGCGTGGTGGCCGGCGTCGGCAACATCTACGCGAGCGAGGGGCTGTTCCTGGCCGGCGTCGACCCACGCCGGCCGGCCGCCGGGGTCACCGACGAGGAGCTCGACGCGCTGTGGGACGCCGTCCACCCGATGATGTGGGACGGGACGACGCGGTACGGCCGCACGAAGACGACGCCGCCGGAGCTCCGCGCGCGCGGCGAGAACCGGTGGGTCTACCAGCGGAAAGGGAAGCCGTGCCTCGTGTGCGGCACGCCGGTCGAGCTCGTCCGCCTCCCGCCGTACGACCGGGCGAGCTACCTCTGCCCGCGCTGCCAGGCCTGACCCGGTCTGCCTCGGCGCCGAGGCGGGGGAAGCTACCGGGGCCCGCGCGGCCAGCGGAGCGGCCGGCGCGGCGCACGGCGCTGCGGCGTGACGCCGAGGACGACGGCGCCGGCCACGGCGAGGAGAACGGGGACGAACAGGGCGAGCAGCATCGGAGCAAGGGCGGGGGATGGGTTGACACGGAGCGCCCGCCTCCGTTGCCCCCGCGCTGACGGAGGCGGCCCGCTAGCGCGCGGCGCTACTCGGAGATCATCCAGACCTGGTCGACCATCTCATAGAGGCCGCGGGTGGTTCGCTCGCGGACGGATCGGGGCGTGAGGAAGTCGGCGCGTGGCTCGTAATCGATGGCGCTCCGTTCGTGGGGCACGAACTGGCCGCCCGCGACTGAGAAATGGAACACGCGGAGGGGAGGTTGCCCCTCTTCGCCCACCTCAATCCGGTAGTCGCCGTCGACGAGAGCGTCGCGCAGGAGCCGCCCGGGGCGCCCCTCGTAGTCGCCGTCTAGGGAGGTCTTTACGCCGTACCAACCGCCAAACGACTTGCGGAGGCTCGGGCCGCCCTCGTGCGCGCTGATCCGCTCGGAGCCCCGGTACACGACCGGCCGGACCTCGCCGGCGTCGCCCGCGAGTTCGTCGACGTGGATCCAACATGTGAGTTCGACCCAGCCGTCAGGGTCGCCAGTCGTAGCGCGGAGGACGCCGTACCGGGTCCACGGGCCGTCGGTGTGCCACGAGGTCGTCGGATTGAACGGGTCGTCGTTCTGCGTGCTCGTGAGGGTGTACGGGACGGCCGCGATGGTCTCTCCGTTGAGTCGGATAGCGATCTGGTAGGAGCCCGGCACCGGCTCATACGTCGAGAGAAACGGTACGCTCAGGTGAGCGAACATGGGAAGGTCCTGGTTGGGACGGATGTCCCAATCGTCGGAGGAGACGATGGCGCCCGCCGCATCGAGGACGGCGATCTCGTACGTCGCTTCAACCGGGAAGACCAGGGCAAACGGCCCGTTTCCATTGGCCCGCCCATTCCCGACGTGAGGGAGGGCGTGGTAGATGAGGTCGTACGCGTCGGCTCCCGGGGCGGGGCCGGTCCGGGCGACGGGCGCGGCCTCTGAGTCGGAAGACGACACCGGCGCGGCCGAGGACTCGGGAGCCGTAGGCGTCGCCGTCGCCGCCTCCGACTCCGCGGGGGGCGGGTCGGGCGCTCGGTCGCTGACAGCGTCTTCGACGCGCTGCTTGGCGCGGTCGAGGATCCGGCCGAGCTGGGCGTCAGCGGGAGAGGCGACGAGAGCGGCGAGGAGGGCGAGAACGAGCGTGCGCATGAGCCGGAGGGGAGAAACCGTCCGTCCCTCCGCCGTCGGCCCGAACTCAGGGTCACCCCGCCCGCCTCGGCCGCCCGGCGGCCCAGGGTGACCCCGAACGACCCGGTGTAAGTTGCCGCCTTTCTCCGCGCTATGCGCTGGTTCCCCCTGACTCTCGCCGTCCTCGCCCTGGGGCGCTCCGGCGACCTCCTGGGCCCGGAGCCGCGGACGGCCGGGGGCCGTCGGGTTCGGGCTACGCGGTCTCGAGTTGGCGGGCCGGCTCGCCGACCGTCGCGCCCTCGGGGTCCTTGAGGAAGCTCAGGAGCGCCTCGTTGACCTCGTCCTTGTGCGTGTGATTGAGGCCGTGCGGGCCGCCCTCGACCGTGAGCACGCGGCTGCCCTCGACGAGCCGGCTGCCCGTCTGGGCCGACGTCTCGAACGGGACGATCTGGTCGTCGTCGCCGTGGATGAAGAGCGTCGGCACGTCGATCGTGGCCGCGTCGTCGCGGAAGTCGGTGAGGCCGAACGCGTCGACGCAGTCGACGGTCGCCTTCGGCTGGGCGCCGGTCGCGATGCCCCAGTGGAAGTGGAGGAGTTGGTCTGAGACCTGGTCGGAGAGCTTGTCGTAGTTGACGAACTGCTTGCCGAAGTCCTCCATGAAGGCGGGCCGGTCGTCCTTGATCCCGGCCTTCATGTCCTCGAACACGCTCTTCTCGACGCCGTTCGGGTTGTCGTCGGTCTTCAGCATGTACGGGAAGACGGAGCTCATGAACGTGAGGCTCCGGACGCGGTCGGTGCCGTAGCGCCCGACGTACCGCCCGAGCTCACCACCGCCCATCGAGAACCCGACGAGGTCGACGTCGGTCAAGTCGAGCGACTCGAGGAGGTCCTTGAGGTCGGCCGCGAACGTGTCGTAGTCGTAGCCGCCCTGGACGAAGGCGGACGAGCCGAACCCGCGCCGGTCGTAGGCGATCACGCGGTAGCCGGCCTCGGTCAGCGCCCAGAGCTGGGGCTCGAACATGAACTGGCTGAGCGGCCACCCGTGGATGAGGACGACCGTGCCGGCCGTGCCCTCGGGGTTGTTGTCCTGGTAGAACAGCTCGGCGGTCGGCTCGCTGGTGGAGGTGGTGACGTGTGGCATGGGAGAGAGAAAGAGAGAGAAGGGCGTCGGGGTGTTCAACCGGGGCTCCCGCTCAGAGTTGGCGGTTTCCGGAATCATCACGCGGGCTCAGGACGATCCCTGATCCCCGGCCGGCGGTCCTGGGAAGCGCTCGCGAACGCGCAACCCGGGCGCCCGGCGCGCGTCCTCTCGCCGCCCCTCGCCTGGCCCGATGCCCGCCTTCCCGTCCCCCTTCTTCCGCTGGCGCCCCCACCCGTGGCACGGCCTCGACGTCGGCCCCGACGCCCCGCGCGTGATCACGGCCTACGTTGAGATCACGCCGTTCGACGCCGTCAAGTACGAGCTCGACAAGGTCACCGGCTACACCCGCGTCGACCGGCCGCAGCGGTCGTCCTCGAACCCGCCGACGCTCTACGGCTTTATCCCGCGGACGTACTGCGACGAGCGCGTCGCGGCCCTCTCCGGCGCCGAGGCCGAGCGCGGCGACGGCGACCCGCTCGACGTCTGCGTGATCTCCGAGCGCCAGATCGACCGCGGCGACATCACGCTGGCCGCGCGCGTGGTCGGCGGGCTCCAGATGATCGACAACGGCGAGGCTGACGACAAGATCGTGGCCGTCCTCCAGGGCGACCTGTTCTGGGGCGACGTCGAGGAACTGGAGGACCTGCCCGACAAGCTCGTCGAGCGCCTTACGCACTACTTCTCGACCTACAAGCTGGTCCCCGGCAGCCAGTCCGAGGCGTCGATCGCGCGGACGTACGGCCGCGCGCACGCCCTCGAGGTCGTCGAGGCCGCCCGCGCCGACTACGCCGACGAGTTCGAGGGGCCCCAGTAGCGCCGCTCCGCCCGCCTCGGCACCGAGGCGGGCAGGCCTACTCGACGCGCGCGCCGTACGTCTCGGGGTGGCCCTGGAGCTGGAGCCCGACCGTCCGACCGTCCTCGACCACGAACTCCCACGTGAGGTCCTGCCCGCCGAAGTAGAACACGGTGTCCGAGGCCGGGATAAGGGGCTCGTAGCCGCCGGCGCCCTCGGGCTCGAGCCGGAGCTCGCCGTCGGCGAGCGTGATGTGGAGGAGGCCCATGCCCGAACTGTAGCTCCCGACGTGGCGGGCCAAGACCTCGGTCGGGACGTCGGCGACGGGGCGGGCCTGGGGCAGGTCGAACGGCTCGCCCTTCCAGATCTTGATGGCCGCCGTGAGGACCGGCGTCCGGTGGACGCCGTCGTCCGTGGCCTCGATGGCGTACGTCGTCCCCGGCAGGCCGCCCTCCGCGCGCTCGCGCCACAGGCCGGTCTTGACCTCGTCGCCCTCGCCCCAGTGCCCCACGAGGGGCCACGGCTCGTCCTGGACGAACCGGCCGAACACGTAGCGGCTGACGCCGCCATCCGCCAGCGTCGGCGGGGCGAGGGCGGCGCGGACGAGTGAGTCGGGCACGATCCGCCCCGTCCAGAACGCGTCGTCGAAGGCGAGGAGGTCCTCGACCGACGCGTGGACGGCGTCGCCGTCGCCGCCGGCCCAGGCAATCCACGGGACCTCGCCCGACGGTCCGACAAACGCGTCCGTCATCCCGGCGGGCTCGAAGACCCGCTCCCGGAGGACCTCGCCGTGCGGCTGCCCGGTGACGGCGCCCAGAAGCCAGGCGAGCGCGGCGTAGTTCGCGTTGTCGTACGCGAACGCGCTCCCGGGTGCGAAGGCGAGGCCCGGCCGGTGCTCGGCGAGGAGGGCCTGCGCCATCGCCGACGTCACGGGCCGCGTGGTGTCGCCGTGCGCGGTGATCGTCGTCAGGAAGTGGAGGCCGGCCGTCTGGTCGAGAAGGTGGCGGACCGTGACCTCGGGGTAGGGCCACGCGTCGAGGTGCCGGGCGACGGGGTCGTCCAGCCCGATCTGGCCGTCGGCGACGAGCGACAGGGCGGCCGCGGCCGTCATCTGCTTCGAGATCGACGCGACGTAGAGCGGCGTCGCGGTCGTGACCGGCTCGCCCGCGTGCGTGCCGGCGGCGTAGCGGTAGACGATCTCCCCGCTGGCGTCGGAGATGGCGAGGGCGCCGCTGAAGAGGCCGTCGGCGTGGAGCGCCGCCAGCGCCGAGTCGAGCCGGGCGACCCGCTCGGCGCGGACGTCGCCGGTCGGTTGGGCGTGGGCGGCGGCCGCGAGGAGAACGGCGGCGAGGAGGGGACGAAGCACGGCGGGTCGGGGCGGCGGTCGGGGCGAACCTATCGGGCCGCTGGCAGGGCGACCGTCACGAATCGTCACGGGATCTCACCGCCGTCCCGCCCGGAGCGACCCGATCCCGAAGAGCGCCGCGACAGCGGCCAGTGCGAGCGCGATCCCGCCGTCGCCGCCCGCGTGGGCCGCGTAGGCGATCCCGCCCGTCCCGACGGCGCCGACGGCGGCGGCGAGCCCGCGGACCGACCGCGCCAGCCGCTCGGTCGCCGCGACGGTCGCCGGGTCGCGGACGGTGAGCGCGCCCGCCTCGGCCTCGGCGAGGACCCGGTCGGCCCGGGCCGGGAGGCCGAGCAGGAGCCGCCCCGCCGACTGGACCTCGGCCCACAGCGCCCGCCCGATCTCGGGGACGGCCTCGCGCGTGAGCGGCCGGATGTGCGGCTCGATCACCCGGAGCGGGTTGACGTTCGGGTCGAGCGCGGCGCACAGCCCGATGAGCAGGAGCGCCGTCCGCTCCAGGAGGATCCAGTCGCGCGGGACGCGGAAGGCGCTCGTGAGGTCGGTCACGGAGACGCCGAGGTCGGCCATCGTGTCGAACGTCTCGGCGTGCTGGGCCATCGCCGCCTCGAGCGTGAGGTCGCCGAGCCGCCACGCCATCGGGTCGACGCCCCGGAGCATCCGCTCGTGGACGCCCTCGATCAGCTGGCGGACGGCCGCGTTGGCCTCCCGCGATCCGCCGTCGGCCGTGAACCCCATGACGTCGAGGGCGGCCGTCACGCGGGCGGCGTCGCGGGCGAGGACGCCGGCGACCATCTCGGCGAGGCCGCGCCGCATCTCGGGCGTCAGCCGGGCGACGGCGCCGAAGTCGAGGAACACGAGCTCGAACCCGTCGGGCTGGGCGGCGTCGGGGCGGACGAGGAGGTTGCCCGGGTGCGGGTCGGCGTGGTAGAGCCCGTCGCGGAAGATCATGGCCCCGTACGTGTCGAGGATCCGCTCGGCCAGCGCCGGCCGGTCGACGCCCGCGGCGTCGAGGGCCCCGAGGTCGCCCGCCTTGACCCCGTCGACGAACTCGGTCGTCAGCACGCGCCGCGTCGAGCGCTCGGGGACGACGGCCGGAACGCTCACGCCGCGGCCCAGGGCCCGCCCGATCTCGGCCGCAGAGGCGGCCTCCCGCTCGAAGTCGAGCTCGCCGAGGATCACGTCCTCGATCTCCCGGAACTGCTCCCGCAACCCGCGGACGCCGAACACGCGCCCGACGGCCCGGAGAATCGTCTCGATGGCGCGGAGGTCGAGCCGCGCGATGGCGTCGATGTCGGCGTGCTGAACCTTGACGGCGACCGGGCGGAGGGTACCGGCCGCGCCGTCGCCGCCGGCCGGGGCCGCCTCGGCGCCGAGGCCGGCCGAGTCGGGCGCCGTGAGGAGCGTCGCGCGGTGGACCTGCGCCAGCGACGCACTCGCGACCGGCAGCGCCTCGAACGTGGCGAAGAGCGCTTCCGGCGGGGCGCCCAGCTCGGCCTCGACGCGGGCGCGGGCGGCCTCGGGCGGGCTCGCCGGGACGCGGTCCTGGAGCCCCTCAAGCTCGACGCGGAACGGCTCGGGGAGGAGCGTCGTGAGGACGCTCGCGAGCTGGCCGGCCTTGATGAACAGGCCTCGCAGCCTGAGGATCGCCCGCCGCACGCGCCGCCCGTTGCGGGCGTGGAGCGCGGGCGCCCGTTTTTTCCGCCACCGTGGCCCGCGGACGCGCGCCCAAAGTTCGAACCAGAGGTAGCTGGCGGCCACGCGGAGGGCCGCCGCGTAGGCCCGAGCGAGCCGGAACCGCCGCCGCGCCGGCCGCGCGACCTCGATCGGCGCCGCCGTCGGGTCCGCTGGCGGCGGCGCCGAGGCGGGGGAGGGCGAGAGGGAAGGGGCAGCGGTCTCGGGCATCCGGGCGCCTACGGCTGGGCGATGCGGTTTGTGTCCGCCGTCCCCGCAGGCGTCGCCGTAGTCTCTGGCATGACCCGCCCCCTCCTCCGCCTCGAAGGACTGGCGGCGCTCGTCGCCGCCGTCTGGGGCTACGCGCTCGCGGGCGCCTCGTGGGGGCTCTTCGCCGTGCTCCTCTTCGTGCCCGACGTCTCGTTCGCCGGGTACCTCCGCGGGCC
>Ga0310345_10003994_pt1 | contig 13647 bp, 16 predicted proteins | sample HC15DNA20500_MG_FD_204667 | JGI IMG/M metagenome (GOLD analysis project Ga0310345, IMG submission 204667) | Marine microbial communities from station ALOHA, North Pacific Subtropical Gyre - HC15-DNA-20-500_MG | ecosystem: Environmental > Aquatic > Marine > Oceanic | place: Pacific Ocean: North... | reverse complement strand
ACTTGTCATGTTAATAGTGCATTGCTTGGAGATTGTATACGATATAATGTATCATACAGGTAATGGTTCCTTTTTTAGGACAGAAGAAATGCATAATAAACACCCACATTCTCAATTATGGGGTGAGAAAATAGATAAATACTTTACTGATACCCAACAATGGGTATCGAATAACCTTGTATAGATCAGATGGATTATACAATTTATATTAACTTAAGTTAGAGGAAAATGACAATGAACTATTTGAAATCATTGATCGTAGCTCTTTTCGTGGTTACATTAGGTGCCTGCTCTACGATGGAAGCAGTTTGGGAAGGCGGTAAAACCGTTGTTACTGGAACTGTTGACGCGGTAGTAACTGGAACTTCACAGATTGTGAGTGCAGTAGCAGAAGATGTTGTAGATACTACAGCGTTTGTTGTTGATACTTCAGCAGGTCTAGTGGAAGCTTCAGCAGAATTTGTCGATGAAAAGACAGACTCAGCAAGTGATGAACCCGAAGAAGAAGCGGGAAACGAATAAAGGAACAGGGTAGTCATTCTCGGACTCAAACGAGCCTAATAGATTATGAAGTTCTGATTGCTCAATTAAAAGAATACTGTTCCGAAAACCCGAATGAATGTGAGTTCTTCATCCTATTTAAAAAATAGTAGGGTGGAGTTCCACCTATGGAGTTTAAGAAATGTATGTTTGCATTTGCAATGCAATAACCGAGAAAGACTTAACTGATTCTCCTGTTCTTAAGGAGAGATTAGGAACTGTCTGTGGACAATGTTTAGATGAAAATTATATTGAAAATACCGAAAGGCAGAAAGAAAACTCCTACCCATGGACTGACTCAAGTCCATAAAGATCGCACAAAATACAATCGGAAAAAAAATAAAAAGGATAATTTAGACGAAAGAGGTTACTGTTGAAGTCGCGTTATTTCAGTGTTCTTAGTGTTCGTAGTGTCTAGTTTTCAAGGATTGGTATTAGACCGCTTGTGCCTAGAAGACTTCTATCAGTTTCTTTAGCATCTTGTGTTAAGTTTATTTTATTTCTAGTAGAATTATCTGTTTGCACATTAGAATTAACAGTAATATCACCAGCTGCTTGTGTGGCAGCTTCAGTTCCTACTGAGGCCTCTCCAACCATATCTCCAACACTAGGATTCTCTGCACCAACATCACTTCTGCTTTTGAGTTCTTGAAGTAACATCATTTTCTGATCATTAGAAATATCACCATGTCTTATAATCGCTTCAAGTTGTTCGTCTGATGCATTCCCTACTTTAGTTTGATCAACTACACTCTCACCTCGTGCATTATATTCATATAGACCACTTTCTTCTGCTGACTCCCTAAGAGCTCTATCTTCTTTTCTTCCTTCTCTCTCAGGAACAAGGGCTTCTTGTAATTTATCTGTTTCTTCGGTGCCACCTAAACCTAATAGATTTAAAGCCCAGTTGGGTAATATCTTTCTTGCAAGTTTTGTAATCATTCCACCTAGATCAAAACCAAAGGTTTCTTTTAACCAGTCAAAGACTGCATTAAACGGTGCTAACATTAAGTCCCATAGTCCACCAAAGATATCTTTAAGACCACCAAACATTCGATCCCAGTCACCTGTAAAGAGACCAGCAAAGAAGTCATAGAATCCACCAAAGATATCTCCTATAATATTTGCTACATCTTTAAAGTAACCTACAACCATGTCAATATAACTACGGAACAGTTCTGAACTTTCATATAACTTCATTCCGCCCCATATTAATAATGCGGCGAGAGCAACAACTGCAAGTGCTATTGCAATGATGGGTAATATTGGAATTAACAATGCAGCGATATTGATTATCTGAGCTACCATATTAGCAGCCCATGCTACCATCTTGCCTGCAGCCAATACAATCATTTTTCCAGTTTGTTTTATCATAAAGATAACATCTTTCCACATAACAGCCAACCATGCTGCAAAGGCAGATTTTCTTGCTGCGTTAAGTATGGATTGTAGTCCAGTGAAAATCTTCGTTGACATGAGCCATTGCCATCCTGTTGCTATCCATTTTTTAAAGGTTTTCATGTAAGCAAAGTTATAGACGCTTTGCATTTTAGTCGCTATCTTCCATTGCGTTATATTTGTCCATGCTTTACTCATGAGACCTTTAAAACTCTTCCACCAACCTCTGGCCATGGTGCCAAAAGCTTTTGCAGAGTTGGAGATTGTTTTTGACGCTTTTCCCCAAGCTGCACCAAACTTACCCTCTTCTTCTGCAAACATTTCCATTTGTTCTGGCTTCTTCTTCCATATACCTTGCACACTTTTAAGGCCTTTCTTACCAGCTTTCCCGATTGCCTCACTTGATTTTTCCATTGGGTCAGTAAGGCCTTTTTTCCATATGCCTGCGATATCTTCCCCAACTCTTTTACCAACTGCTTCAGAACCTGCCGCACCAGCGAACATTGCTAATGAATTTCCCATGGCATCACCAAGTTTACTAAACCCTTCTGTGAGTTTTTCAATCAAGACACCTGACATGTTATCTTCTTTACCTAGTGTAAGAACTTTGCCGATGGAATTGACTTTACTCATCATGCCATCAATCATACCACCAAGATCAATACCAGTTAAGTCTCTAATTCCATCCGTGAATTTTCCAAGTTTACCAGCATTCTCATTCAGTTCTCTAAATGATTTTATTGCTTGGTCATTGAATTCTTGTCTTTCTTTGAGTTCTTCATCCAAGAGGTCTGATTTCTCTTTGATCTCTGCATCAGCAAATGCTGTTAAACTTTTTCGTCTCTCTTCTCCAGCAGTTTGCAGTTCTTGTAATTTTTTAAACTCTTTTTGATACCCAACCGACTGTTCATCAATTCCTGCTTCTGTGTATTTGTTGAGTTTCTTTTTCTGTGCTTGGATGTCTTGCTCTGCTTCCCATAATGAATTTCCCTCTTTCTCTGCTTCATCTAATCTTTTAGCTTTTTTAGTCTCTAAGTCAATTATGTCTTTTTCATGTTCTATAACTTTTTGATTAAGTTCTTCAAAACCTTTTAAGTCCATTTCACCCATAGCATCTTTAAGTTGTTTAAACTGTTTTGGATCGAGTGCTTTTTCTCCTTCTTTTAAAAAGGTTGATAAATTATTTCCTAATTTATTAAACTTATTTGCTTGTAATGCACCAGCGAATGTATTCTTTGCCGATAATCTAATACCAGCAACTTCTTTTGCTAATTCTCGGTTTGTTTCAGAAAGATTATCGACTAATTTGGTGAATGCTGGATTGAGTTTCTCAGTAGCTTTATCAATCTCTTTAGTTGTCTTATTGATCTGATCTTGTATTGTTTTTTCGGCCATGGATTATTATCCCTGTTCGTCAATAAAGTTTTGGATATCACTTACTGTTGCAAAGTTTTCTACATCTTCATCAGGTATGGTTATACCATATTCACTTTCAATTGCAATTATTAGTTCTACAGTATCAAGAGAATCAGATGCTAACTCATTTAGTATATGAGAGTTATCTTTAACATCCGATACATCAATCCCTAAGGTTGATGCTACTAATTGTTTTAAATCCATTATGCTTTGTTCTCAGCTTGTTTTTTTCCAGTGCCGGCATATAGTCCGAACCATGCAGCTCCCGCTCCAACCAATACAGATACTAAACCTGATTGTTCAAGTGAGGGTGCTTCTAAGCCCATAAACCACATCGCCGCGTAATACAATAAAAATATATACACCGTTAAAAATAACCGTGGAAATATTCTCCATTGATCTACCATGAATGCAAAGTGTATCCATCTTTGCCATGGATTAACTTCTTTGTCTGCCTCAAGGTCTCTAATTCTTTCCTTAAGATCGTTTTGGATCGTCATCATGTCCATGAACTTATTCAAGTCCATCTCGACTTCGTTGCGATCCATGTCTCCACTAAATGTGGATATCATTTTATCTGCCATTGTGTCCTTCCTCTATTATCTAGATTTCATTTTGGCTTCTCTTGCCTTTTGTCTCTCCTTTTCTTCTTCAAGAAACTGAAGTAAGAGATTTATGTAAATCTCTCTTTCCCAAGGTATCATATCTTCTAACTCAGATAACGAATACTTGTGGTGTTGCATTAACTGAAAGTTAGTGTTATAATAATTATAAACGCTTTCATGAGAAAGAGATATTAAAAAAAACTTTGTAGGCCCTCTAACATTCTTGTGTTAATTGTTTCACAAGTATTACACTTAAACTCCACTTCTTTTTGAAGTTTTGGTGCTTTGTCAAAGTAGTCACCTAATTTTTCCAATTGTCCAAATGCTAAATTGTCAATGAACTCGTCAAGGTCTTTAGAATTTATATCTGATGCTTCATGCACATTTTCTGCATCGAATATTCTAACGATTGATCGTTTTAGAAGTTCGATAACTTGATCTGCTTCATTCAGCTCGTCTAAACCACCTATATCTTTTACTTTCATAAGTTTAAGAACAAGTCCCAACTCATCAGTAATCATAATTGTGTCGTCAGGAAATTCTCCTTCTACCTTCACATCATCAAGATTAATTGTTACTTCTCCTGATCCTTTGCAATCTCCGTTTGAACAATTCAAAAGAATATCACTTGTTTCACCAACTGAAACTGAACGAATTTTAATAAACAGGTATTCCATATCGATCATGGGAAGTTCATTTGCATCAACTTCACCAAATGTCACATTGTTTATTAGAATCTTAACAGCTTCTAATGTTTGTCTAGCATTCTCACTTTCTCTAGCGAGCACTAATACCTTTTGTTCTTTTACAAGAAAAGGTCGAAATTTAATTTCACGACCATCGCTTGGCAGCACACAAGTATAAGTTGGTGCTGATTGGATTGGTAATCCAGCCATAATTTACTCCATTATTTAACCACTTGGTGGTTATCCACCACCATGTTGTTTATACGTTTGGGCTCCTCTAGCAAGAGCTGTATCTAAACTTTCAAGTTTATTTAACCATTTTCCTGCTTTCTTGTTAAATCTTGAACCCAGTTTTAAAGTATTTAGTGCCAAATCTAAATACTTACGTCCTTTATTTATCTTACCAAAAAGCCCTCCTGAATCAGGAAGATGATAAGAAGTTTCAAATGTTCTAAATGCAAAGGTGACACTAAACTTCATAATATCATCTGTAGTGGTGCTGTTTAATTCTTGAGCTGCATATGCAATAGGATATGCTTCTTTTAGTTCGTATCTAAGTGCTGGTGAGCCGTCTTTTCTTTGTTGATCTATTTGTACTGTTCCAATATAATCTTGATAATAATTAAAGATTGGGTGGTAACTATCACCAGTTCCAGCTGTAAAAATTGCAGTTTGCCATGTTTCAAGAATGAGACGATCAAAGAATGTTGAATCACATCTAAATGTCATTGTTACTTGATTGCCATCATGATCTATATTGTATGGCATATGTTGAAGTGGGCCGTAAGCTGACCAACCTTCATGTGTCAATTGTCTGCCAGGCATAGAAACTGATTCACATCTAAGACCTTGAAGTGCTATCCCTTCTGGCCCCATTATGTCTACATTAAATCTATTTGCTCTTGCACCACCATCAAAGTTTGCTTTAAATTTGTCTATGGATTGAGTATCATCAAATGCATTGTCCCACCAACCCTTAATTCCTTTTCTGAGTTTACCTCTCCAACCCATTTTTCCTTTAACAATGATTTCAGGTATAGGGTGGTCGGCATCATAAACTGCTCTGCCTGCTGAATCTACTTTATTTCCGTGTGCCATTAGTATTGTTTCCTACTTTCGTTATACACTCTGTTTGCATTGACATTAAATTTTTGGACAGGTAACATTGCAACTATATCCCAATAGTCAGGACGAATTTCTGTTATCCGACTGTCTACATGTCCCCAAAGATATTGTTTAATACAAGGTTTAGCCATTCTTACTTTGGTTACACTTTTTAGTAAATCATAAGTCAATCTGAATCTAGTTGAATCAGTGAACTCTTTTTCATTAATTAAGTCAAACAATCCATCCATTAATTTTACTCTGTCTCTAGGTGATATGTAATGTAAGTTTATGCCAAGAACACCTGTTTCATATCTTTCTACAGGAATCATAACAGGAAATCTATCCCAATAAGGTAATGTCTTTTTATGTTTTGCATCATAGAAAAACATATACATTTTACCTAACTCAAATTTATCTCTAAACTCATCTATATTTCTTTGCCAAGCTTGGGGTGTGGTTTTAATTAATCTTGCATTCGATCTAAACCAATTCATACTTTCAATACTTCGCTTTTTTAAATTAGAAGGTGATTCTTTTGATAGTTTTTCTAACAAAGATGCCATATAACTATTTATGTTAAGTTAGATGATCTTCTGTCAATATTCTGAATATATATTTTCGTTCCTTGCAATACGCTTCAGCAGCTTTGAACTTTGCTTGATTGATTGCGTAAGTGGCGGTCTCTCTCAAAAACTTTTGGGTTGTTCTTGATTTTCTTTTAGGTGGTTCTAAATGTTTCTTGGGTTTAACTTCAATAATCTCACGAGAGATTTTTCCCTGTGCATCTTTTTTCTTGATATAGAAGTCAGGAAAGTATCTATGACCCTTCTTATCGATGGGTGATATATAAGGTATAATGATTTCTTCACTGTTCCATTCTAGGATATGGGGGCTTCTGTCACAATAATCCATGAATCTTCTCTCCCACATGGAGCGATAAAAGACCTTTGTAGGGTCTCCCCTATATTTTTTATAGTTCTTTGGTTTATACTTTCCTCTATATGACATAAATAACAGTAACACTAGATAATACTACTCATATTTATAAATCAAGAGGAACCCCATGGGATTAAGTCGGATTCTTAAAAAAGTCAATAAAGCATCACAGGCAATTAGGTCAATTAAAGGGATACAATCAAAATGGAACAGTATCGGTTATGATACTGTTATAAATTCAGCAGAGCTCCAGTCAGACCACGCAAGAGCAAGTTCGGTTCTTCAGAAAATGAATTCAAACTCCTCTGCAAGAAGAACTTCATCAGGCACGTTGGCTGCTCAATATAAAGCAGCTCAAACTCCTGAGGGTGACACTCAAGAATTAATGTATCCTATCCATGATAAGTTAGAAAATTATATTGTTTTTGCTGTTCGATCACGTCAAGATAGAGCCGAGAGTCAAGGTGCCTCAGGGAAGAATTTATTTTTTGAGGGTTCTACGGAAATTAGATTATATGTTCCTGATGAAATAAATTCTGTAGCTACAGTTGACTATGAGACCACAGAAGTTGGGTCTTTCTGGCGAGGGGTGCATGGAGATGAAGATGGCAGCATCGGTTGGATGGGTGCAGCGAAAGGAATGGTGTCAGGTTTTGTTGAGATGGGACAAAAAGCTTTGAATGCAGCCACAGGTAATCATCGAAATCTTTTACAAGGTAGAGCTGTTAATCCAATGCAAGAACAAATGTTAAAGGGTGTCTCCTTTAGACCGTGGTCTTTTAATTATATCTTTTATCCTAAATCAGCAGCTGAAGCTGCACAGGTTAATAAAATTATTTACACGTTTAGAACTGCAATGTTACCTGACACTTATGCATCATGGGGTGCTGGAGAAGAAAATTTTGCAGAAAACTATTTTAACTTCCCTAATATTTTTGATGTAGACTGGGAAGGCCCAATACGAGACAAAGTAGATAGATTTTTACCCATGGTTTGCACTCAGTGTAATATTAATCATACTGGTGGTCTTAAATTTTCAACTCATAAAGATGGTCAACCAATTAAGACTACAATGCAATTAGGGTTCTTAGAACTTAAGATTCTTACTCAAGAATCTTATCAAGAAATTTCACCACTCGGCGATAAGAGTATTACGTCAGGAAAAAGTTTTGCTAATAGGGTTGAGGGTGATGACGGATAATGGCTAATCAGTATTTTAAAAATTTTCCCGAACTACAATACACTTTATCAAATGGTAAAGTTGTTACTATTAAAGATTTTTTTCGTAAATCTTCAATTGAACAAGATGCAGTTAACAGTGTTATTGAATATACTTTCTATGAAATACAAGATGGTGAAAGACCCGATGTAGTGGCAACAAAACTTTATGGTGATGGCAATTTACATTGGACATTCTTTTTAGTTAATCAATTTGAAAATTATTATGAATGGTATAAAGATCAAGAAACTTATAACAACTATATGAATGAAAAGTATTCAGGCCAATGGTTAAATGCAAGTGTAACAACAGACATAGTATCTTCTGCATCTAAATTTCTCTTAGGTGAACAGGTTTCTAACGGAACTACCACAGGGAATGTTGTAAAGGTTGATCCAACTTTTAAACGAATTGCAGTTGTTGGTGGAACATGGTTAGCGAATCAAACTATCACAGGAATAGTAAGTGGAAAGTCATTTACTCTTCAATCAGTGGTTAATGAAATTGATGGGACTTCATACTATGAAGATGTTGATGGAATTAAAAAGAATTATTCAGATACAGGGTTTTCTTCAGTATCATTCTCTACTCAAGAATACGATGACAATGAAGAAAAAAGAAAGATTAAAGTGATTCGACCTGAATACATTAGACAAGTGGTATCAGAGTTTGAAAAGATAATGATGGCATAAGGGAGACTTTATGAGTGAAGTTGGAAAAGACATAATAAAAGCTCCTTTACAAGGTACATTTACTATTGATGCTTTTAACCTTATTAATCAACATGGTGATACGATTAATATTCAGGAAGTTGTATCAGAGTTTACTCTCAACGAAAGTATCTATAATAAATTTTGTAGTGCAACACTTGCCATGTCTGATGGTCTTAATTTTCCAAAAAACTATCGTTTAACAGGACAAGAATTTGTTCATATAGTCATTAAACAAATAAGGGAATCATTAGAAGAGAAAGTTGAAGTACCTATTCCAACCACTATTGATAAACTTTTTCGTATCTATAAAATTCAAGCACTTACACAACAAGGACAGATGACACAAAACTATGTTATAAACCTTTGTGAACCTCGTTTATTTTCTTGTAGAAGGAATAGAGTAAGTAGAGTTTTTAGAGGTAGTTATAATAAAATATTGAAAAAGATTTTAGTTGAGGAAGCTAAAATACCTGAATCAAATCTTGAAGTTGGAGCAGGAGAATATGAAGGAGAAAATTGGGAAAAAACTGATCCTGACAATATACAATTCATTGCACCTAATTGGACTGTAGGAAGTGTCATAGATTATTGTGTTAATAATGCAAGTCTAGGAGACGAGGGAGTGTATAAAAATGGAATGTTTTTTTATCAAACACTTACTGGTGGTTTTAGATTTAAATCGATTGATGAAATGTTTAATGCTAGTAATTTAGCAACTGCACAAGACATAGAATTCTCACAAGCTCCAAGAAACATCGTGCAAGAAGAAGGAGCTGACGATGTTCCATTGGATGATAAAAAAGGATTTAGCACTCAAGTGTTCACTATGTCGAAACCTCAATTATTTGATACACTGGCAGGAACAGTTGCGGGTGCATATGCATCAAAGCGGATAACATATGACCCAATATGGCAAATGACAAGAGAAGAGGTTTTTGATTTGGAAGAAACATGGAATCGTGGGCCTGATAAACATTTATCAGGTTTTCCTTTAATACACACTGATGGAGAAAGGATAATGGATATACAAGACTATTTTTCTTGTCCTGATCCAGCAACCATTCCTGATGACGAAAATCTACCACCTAATAAACATCCCGACAGTTTTGTTTCATATGGAAATACCATGACGCATTCTTATGATAATCTAGGACACATGTTCCCTGAAGTCTTTACAGCAGGAAGTGGAACATCAAATAAGTTAGAAAGAAGAGCAATGTTAGAATTATTAAATCAACATAGAATTGTTATTACCATTCCTTTAAGAACAGATTTATCAGTGGGAACAATTATAAAAGTTATTCAAGGGCCGATGGCACCGAAAGGATTGGACTTGAAAGATGAATTAAACGATCAGAGATATCTTATAACAGATATTGCAGTAAAGGGGAATCCTCAGATGAAGAGGGGAGTAATGGATATAGAATGTGTTAAAGAATCCTTTGCAATGAAAATTTCAGATGCACACCACTTAGCATCTCAAGGTAAAGCAGTATCAATAGTGAATGATGGTGGTGGATAGAATGATAACATTTTTCGGAATAGTAGAAGATAGACACGATCCTATGCAGATAGGAAGGGTTCGTGTTCGTTGTCATGGTATTCATACTGATGATAAATCAAAAATTGCAACACCTGATTTACCATGGGCTCAAGTATTATTACCAACAACGTCTGCAGCCATATCAGGATTTGGAACACAACACGGACTCGTAGAAGGGTCTACGGTATTCGGTTTCTTTAGAGATGGTGAAACTAAACAAGACCCAGTAGTCACTCATTCTGCAGCTGGGATACCATCTCAATTTTATATACAAGATAAAGAAGGGAAAAACTTAAGAAGAAGTGTTACTAAAGGGTTTAATGATCCAAGAAGACTAAAGCTTGAAGATTACGAAGACTCACCTGATTTTCCAATGTCCGAACAGTCGGGTGGAAAGCGACCTCACGGAATGGGTGATAGAGGCGTCAGCGGATTAGAGGATGCACCAAAAGAACCTGAGTCAATAACTATTAAGTATACTAGGGTCAATACCTCGGACGCTGGCCCTGTGGACGCAGAGGCTTCGTCTATAACTGAAAAAACATTAACAGATTCAGACCTTCCCTTTTACCCTTTAAAAGAAAGACTCTTCATGCCTGGCTCACCTTATGCAACGCATGACTTCCTTAAAGAAGACGTATTCGAGAAACTAGATAAAGATGTATATAAAGTGCCATCCCCTCTTAGGGGTTATAAATCACCTTCAAAGGCAAAATATCCATACAATAAAGTTTTGCATTCTGAATCAGGACATGTATTAGAAGTAGATGATACACCAAGTGCAGAGAGATTGTCATGGTGGCATAGGTCAGGAACCTTTGCGGAAATCGGCCCTGATGGATCAATGGCAACTAGAGTAGTTAATGATAACTATTCAATAATATGTGGTCATGATGAAGTATATATTGGTGGTAATGTTATTGTTCATGTTGAAGGTAATGCAAATATAAATGTTCTTGGGAATATGTCAGCAGATGTTGGTGGTAGAGCAAACGTGAAAGCGTCAAAAGATATGGCACTTTTTGTAGGTGAAGATGCAGATCAAGGCACATTAAGTATTGAAGCAACGAAAGAGATAGTCATAACTTCTAAAACAGTCAGTATCACTGGTGACGAACTTAACTGGAACTCATAATGGCTACTGTTTCATTAGAACTACCAACAAAACTCGAATGTCCGCCTGGCGATCTTTTTGATTTCCCGACTAAAGGAGATTTATGTAATGCAATCAATAGTATTGGGGACATTAAACCCAAACTTAAAGTTTATCTAGTTCAAATGGGAGACAATATTGATGCAGAAGTAAAAGAAGAAATAGAAAGTGTCATTGAAGATGTTGAAGGGTATATGGAAAAGTTTGAGAGTATTCTCAGTCCATATTGGCAGAAAGGAACGGTTCGAAATTGGAGTAAGGAAGCTAAAGATGCAGTAACACAATTAATTGCAGAGTTTCATTTGTATGTTCCTGCGAAGATGATGGATTTAATAGCTAAAATTATTCCTCTTGATATGACTTTAACTGTTATTGGTATTAGTATTAATATTCCCAAAATTACAACTAAAGAAGAACAAGAAAGAATCATTGCACAAATCTCAGGAATGGGAACAGATGTTAAGGCAAAGATAGAAGCATTAGAAGGAAAAGCAGATTTATCAGCAGAAGACCTTAAAGCAGAAACACATGAATTGGTATCCGCAGAAGTAGACAAATTTTTTAAAATGATTCCTAAATGTTATCGGCAGTTTGATGGTGCCGAGTCTTTTGGTGTAAGATGTAATGAATTGAAAGCAAAGGCAACATGGTCTTTTGTTAAAAGTGAAATACAAGATTGGATGCAAAACTGGCATTACAAAGCATATAAAGAATTAATTGGAATGTTTGATATAATTTGGGATGCATTAGGACTACCAAATATTACTGCATTGTTTACAATGGATATTCCAAAAATAATTGATGCAGTGATTGATATGATAAAATTAAAGTATGAGGCAGAAATTGCAGCTGCTGAAAAGGCAGGATTAGATATAGAAAAATTAAAAGATTTAAAAGCAGAAGACCTTAAACTACAGTCAAAAGAAGAAATATCAGTGAACGTAAAAGATGAAGCTATTTTGTTAGGCAAAGAAATGAGAACAGAAATTAGAGATAAGATATTAGATTTACAAATCGGGCCTTTACCTTTGAAAACAATTATAGGAGCTGAAATAGATGAATCTGTAACCTCATTGGAAGATCAGATTGATGAATTCATCATAGCTGCAAGAGACTTCTCAATCAACTGGCAAAAGAAACTATTATTTGATTGGGTAAAAATAGTTAAGGCATTCTTCGATGCAATAGGTTTAGGTGCAATTTTTGATTTAATTAATTTAACTTTCCATGATATGTTACTATTAGTAGGCATGAATTTTACAGTTCCTATTAATCTTGATAAACTTAAATCAATGAAAGATTTTGATATTAAAGATGTTGTGCTTGCAAGTTCAGGTCTTCACCAAAGAGGTGGGCCTCCTTCTATAGAAAAAGTAGTTAATCATATTACTACATCAATAGGACAAACAACAATTGCGGGAAGTTATACAGAAGGAAATGTTGTAGTGGTTAATAAGAGTAATTTAAGAGTATTATTTGAAGATTACGAAGTAGTCGATGGTGATATAGTTTTAGATACGGCAGCTGCAGAAGGCGATGAATATATTGCTATTCCAACTGCTGCATAAAATAGATAAAGGATATAAATAGAAGTATGGCACAAGATATAGTAAGTAAAGCAAAGACTGTTACATCACCTGATGTATATTCAGATTTGGATTTATTTTTTACTGCTCATCCGATAACAGGAGATGTCTCTAGAAAATTTGACTCAGATGCTATTAAGAGATCAGTTAAAAATATAGTGTTAACCAATTACTATGAAAGACCATTTAAACCATCTTTAGGTGGTGGTATAAGAAATCTTTTATTTGACTTAGATACAGATGTCAAACTAAGTCGTGCGCAGAAACAATTACAAAGCACCATACAGATGCTTGAACCTAGAATTGAAAGAGTAGCTTGTGGGTTCTTTAAAACGGATAATAATGCTATGCAAGTTGTAATTCATTACAAGATTAGAAATGGCATGCCCAATCAAGAAGTAGAATTTACAGTTAGAAGGACACGATAATGGCAATAAAAAGCTCACAAATAAATGTCACCGATTTAGATTTCGATGAAATAGCAGATAATTTAAAAAATTATCTAAAAGGACAAGACAGACTTAAAGATTACGATTTTGAAGGATCAACAATGTCATTATTGGTTGATGTTCTTGCATATGCATCACACATTAGTGCAGTCAATACCAACATTGCTGGTAGTGAACTCTTCTTAGACTCTGCACAGATTAGAAAGAATGTAGTAAGTCGTGCAAAGGATTTGGGATTTGTTCCATCTTCTGAAACAGCATCCAAAGCAATAGTAGAGATTGCAATTAATAATGTA
>Ga0310345_10003993_pt1 | contig 13647 bp, 8 predicted proteins | sample HC15DNA20500_MG_FD_204667 | JGI IMG/M metagenome (GOLD analysis project Ga0310345, IMG submission 204667) | Marine microbial communities from station ALOHA, North Pacific Subtropical Gyre - HC15-DNA-20-500_MG | ecosystem: Environmental > Aquatic > Marine > Oceanic | place: Pacific Ocean: North... | reverse complement strand
CCTGGTAGGCCACCCCCGAAACGTCGGGCCGCTGCACCGCGGCGGTCGACAGGTAGATGATCAGGCCACCACCGGCAGCCCGCATCGCCGGCAACACGCTGCGGGTGGCGTGGAACGCCCCACTGAGGTTGGTCGCGAGCATCATGTCCCACGTCTCGGGCGTCAGCACCTCCAGGCCCCGCTCGACGATGTTCGTGCCCGTCGAGTAGACCATCAGGTCCACCCGACCGTGAGCCTCCTGCACCTGCTCGACCAACCCGTCGACCTCCTCCTCGACCGTCACGTCACACACGCAGGTGTCAACGGTCAGCCCTTGGGCAGAGGTCTCCTCGACCAGCCCGTCAAGCCGCTGCTCACGTCGTCCGGCGGCGGTCACCACGGCTCCGCTGCGAGCCAGTTCGACCGCGGTCGCCCGACCCATTCCGCTGGTGGCCCCCACCACGATCGCCACTCGCCCGTCCAGTGATTCACTCATGATCGCCCCTCCCCTGCTGTCGGTGCGGCAGTTTAGCAGCCGCTTGACCTTGGATTCCATTGGTTCCGCCGATGTGGTGTAATTGCCCCCGCAAAAGAAACCACCCGACGCCATTCGACTTGGATTGACGAGGTTCCTGCTGATGCGTCGCCCCCGTACCTGGTTTGTGTTGGCATTTGTCGCCTACGCCGTCGTCGTGCGACTGTTGCCCTGGATGCTGCGTGCCACTGGCGTCGAGCTCCCGATCGACCGCATGGTCTACCCGTGGAACTTCGTCCCGTTGACGGTGCTGTGCCTGTTCGCGGGCGCCCACTTCCGGAACCGCGCGATCGCCTATCTCTGCCCCCTGCTGGTGATGGTGGCCACCGATATCGGAATCGGCCTGTTCAGCGGCAGCATCGAGAACGCGTTCCATTCCAACACGCTCGTGGTTTACGCCGCCTTCGTTCTCAGCACCTCGCTGGGCCTGATGCTGCGCGGCCGCCGCACCGCATGGATGATCGGCGGCACCGCGCTGGCCGCCGAAACACTGTTCTTCCTGGTTACCAACTTCGGCGTGTGGTCATCCACGGGCATGTACTCCCATGACCTCGCCGGGCTGCTGATCTGTTACGAAATGGCCGTGCCGTTCTTCCGCAACTCGCTGATTGCCACGGCCGTCTTCACACCGATCGCCTTCAGTTCCTGGGCCGTGCTGCCGGAACTGATACCGGTACCGGTTGTCGTCCCCGCGGACGCCTGATTCGCGGCCAACAGGGATCCCGCTTCGTCCCCGGAGCCACGACCGATGAGCGGTCAGCGGATCGTCTCGCTGTTGCCCAGCGCCACCGAGATCGTTGCCGCGCTGGATGGGTTCGACCGACTGGTCGGACGCTCGCACGAGTGTGACCACCCGCCCGGCGTCGAGGCCCTGCCGGTCTGCTGCAACCCGCGGATCGACATCAACGCCGCGGGAAACGAAATCGACCGCCAGGTCAAGCAGCGCCTGGCCGAGGCGATCTCGATCTTCGAGGTCGATCACCGGCGGTTGTCCGAGTTGCAGCCCGACCTGATCCTGACGCAGGACCAATGCGAGGTTTGCGCGGTCAGCCTGGCCGATGTCGAAGCCGCGGTCGCCCGGTCAACAGGACTCTCGACCCGCGTCCTGTCGCTGGCTCCCGCCGACCTCACCGACACCTGGCAGACGGTGGCCCGTATCGGCGAAGCCATCGAACAGCCCGACCGGGCCGCGGAGGTCATCGCTCAACTCGAGTCGCGACTGCAGACACTCTCGGACACCACCAGTTCGCCGCCAAACGCAGATCGCCCCCGGGTGGCCTGTATCGAGTGGATCGAGCCTCTGATGGTCGCGGGGAACTGGGTGCCGGAGCTGGTCGAGCTGGCCGGGGGAATCGACGTGCTGGGAACCGCCGGCACCCATTCACCGTGGATCGACTGGTCCGCTCTCGCCGCCGCCGACCCCGACGTGATCGTGCTGATGCCCTGCGGTTTCGACATCGCCCGCACGCGGGCTGAATTGGCCGCCGTTTCCGCCCGCCCCGAGTGGCAGCAACTCCGGGCGGTGGCCGACCGACGGGTCGTCGCTGCCGATGGGCACCAGTTCTTCAACCGGCCGGGACCGCGACTGGTCGAATCGGCCGAGATCCTGGCCGAGATCCTGCACCCGGGCCGTTGCGATTTCGGCCACCATCCCGCCGGCTGGCAACCGCTGTAGCCTCGCGTGGCGAACCGATCGGCGGACCGATAGGATGACACGTCGGTGTCCTTCCGAGTGTCTTCCTGTCAGTCCGAGCCCACCATGATCAACCGCCGAGTCTCCGTCGCCGCATCCCTGTTCCTGGCCCTGCTCTGCACCGCCCCCGTCACGATCGAGGCCGCCGGCCGCGTCGTCACCTGGGCCGGCAACGGCAAATCGGCTTACACCGGCGATGGTGGCCCGGCCTCCGCAGCGACCATCGGCGGCCCCTTCGGCGTGTCACTCGGCCCCGACGGAGCCCTTTACGTCTGCGAGATCGACAACCACTGTGTGCGACGGATCGACCGTCGCACGGGGTTGATCTCGACGGTCGCCGGCACCGGCAAGCAGGGCTACTCCGGAGACGGCGGCCCGGCCACCAGGGCCCTGTGCAACGAACCCTACGAGGTGCGGTTCGACGGAGCCGGCAACATGTTCTTCGTCGAGATGAAGAACCACCTGGTTCGTCGAGTTGACGCAAAGACACACACCATCAGCACCGTCGCCGGAACCGGCCAGCCGGGATTCCGCGGCGACGGCGGTCCGGCCACCAAGGCCCGGCTCAAGGTACCGCACTCGATCGCCCTGGACGACCGCGGCAATCTCTACATCTGCGACATCGGCAACCACCGCATCCGACGCGTCAACCTCAAGAGCGGAACCATCTCGACCTTTGCCGGCACGGGAGAGAAGAAACCGACGCCCGACGGAGCGTCCCTGGCCGGCACGCCGCTCAACGGGCCGCGGGCGCTCGATTACGCCGGCAACGGACAACTGGTGCTGGCACTGCGGGAAGGCAACGCCGTCTACCGCATCGACCTCGACAAGCGGACTCTCCACCACGTCGCCGGCACCGGCCAGAAGGGTTACACCGGCGACGGCGGTGACGCGAAAACGGCCAGGCTCAGCGGCCCCAAGGGCATCGCCGCCGGTCCCGGCGGTGACATCTACCTGGCCGACACCGAGAGCCACACGATTCGGGTCATCCGCAGCAAGACCGGCACCATCCACACGCTGGTCGGTGACGGCAAGTTGGCCGACGGTCCCGACGGCAATCCGAACACCTGCCGACTCGCCCGACCCCACGGCGTGTTCGTCGATGCCAAGAGCCGGGTCTACATCGGCGACAGCTCGAACCACCGCGTGCGGGTGCTCGAGGACTCCGCAGCGGTGAAGGCGGCACAGGTGAAGTGGCGGAGACTGAAGCTGGACGAGCGATTCCGGGCCGAGGGCGTCGCCGTCTTCGACGTCGACCGAGACGGGTTCAACGACGTGATCGCCGGAGACGTCTGGTACCGGGGACCGAAATGGACCATTCACGAGATCCGCAAGCCGGGCAACTTCGTGGCCGGCAAGGGCTACAGCAACTGCTTCGCCATGTTCGGCTGGGACATCAACCGCGACGGCTGGCAGGATGTCTTCTACATCGGCTTCCCCGGCGACCCGTTTCACTGGTACCAGAACCCGGGACGGAAAGGCGGCCACTGGCAGCAGCACGCCGTCTGGAGCAGCATCTGCAACGAGTCGCCCGAGTTCGAGGACCTGGACGGCGACGGGTGGCCCGAGATGATCTTCGGGTTGCAGCCCCAGAGCCAGATGGGGTTCGTGCGACTGCCCGGATCGACACCGCCGGCCGGCAACTGGCCCTTCCGGGCGATCAGCCGCAAGGGCGACCCGATGAAGAACGGCACCTTCAAATACTACCACGGCCTGGGCGTCGGTGACGTCAACCGCGACGGCCGGGCCGACGTGGTGATCCCGCACGGCTGGTGGGAGGCCCCGGCCAAACCGACCGATGCGACCTGGGAATTCCACCCGCTGCACCTGGCCAAGGACGCGGTGACCCCTCCGGTCAAGGCGGCCAACATCTACGTCGACGACTTCGACCTCGACGGCGACAACGACCTGGTGATGAGCTCGGCCCACACCTTCGGCGTCTGGTGGTTCGAGAACACCGGGGGCAACAAGCAGCCGAAGTTCGCCTATCACCTGATCGACAAGTCGTACTCTCAGACTCACGCCATGGAGTGGGTCGACATCACCGGTGACGGCACCCGCGACCTGGTCACCGGCAAGCGGTTCTTCGCTCACAACGGGGGAGACCCCGGTGGCAAGGACCCGGTCAAGATGTACTGGTACGAGGTCAAGAAGCGGAAGGGACAGGCCCCCGGGTTCGTGCCCCACGAGATCACCGAGGGGCTGGGAACCGGCGTGGGAACACAGTTCCTGGTAACCGACGTCAACGGCGACGGACTGGCCGACATCGCGTTGTCGAACAAGAAGGGCGTCAACGTCCTGGTGCAGAAGCGCTAGCCGACGCCCCGAGGCGGCAACTTGCCATCACCTCGGCCAACGCGTATTCTTGGATCCTCACGGGCCCAAGTGGCGGAATTGGCAGACGCGCTAGGTTCAGGACCTAGTGGGATTTATTTCCCGTGGAGGTTCGAGTCCTCTCTTGGGCACTCGACCGGAGTGCATCGCTTCGCACCCGGTCGCAAACCCCTGCAAAACAGGGGTTTTCTCTTGCGCGGGGGGATCGGCCTGCGACCCCGTGCGAGGCAATGCGGCGGGTTGCTGCACCGGATTTTGCACCGCTTCTGCGAAACGGTCGTCGATTACCTGTCAGCCCGTCAGATTCTTGACCACCGGCAATTCGATGACCTGAGAGCACGCTATGCAAACGCCGCGGTAAACCGACTTGTTCTGGAAGCGAATGAGCTCCAGCTTGGAGCACTCCGGACACTTCAGTTGTTTGCGGCCGTCAGTAATGGACATCTCGGTAGATTGTACGGCTGTACTTGGAATGACGTTCTTGATTGTGCCATTCCTCGAAACGGTGAGTTCAGAGCAGCAATTCAAGCAGAACCGTTTCACTTCCTCGCTATTGCGGAAATTGACCGTGAAATCCTGCTGACATTTCGTACATCTCACGGCCACTGCACCGGCATTATTCTCAACCGGTGGTTGTAACGACACGGACTTCATCACACGTGTTAGTGGGCCGTCGTGGCTACGATGAACGTTAAAGGTCGTAGCACATTTGGTGCATGTGCTGGTTGCGGTTGAACCCACGGGAATCCCGAGCTGTGTTTTCTTCTTGCGACCACAATTAGGACAATCGATGACGATCTTCTCCGTTTTCAACTGGGAGATCGTTTCCTGTGCGGTTGTGAGCTGTTCAGTTAGTGTTTCGAGTTGCTCTTTTTGTTGTTGTCCTGACTCGTCGTTCGGGACAATGCCTGATTTCAGGATTTCGTCAATATCACGATTGACTTGTGCAAATGACTTGAGCGTCTCCGGCACCAGACTCTCATCGCGAGTGTCTGGCGTGAGCAGCTTCAGATCGTTTGAAAGAACCGTCAGCAACGGGATATTCTGCATCGTGATGAGGGTTGCCGTTTCATGAGTGATGTTCCCTCCTTGTGCGTCCTGAACGTTCTGGGTCAGACCGCTAATTAGTTGTGCCAGTTGGCTGTTCACGGATTCTATTCGCGGACCGAGAAGTTGTTGGGCCTTGAGTTTTGGGTCGATATTGGAGAGAGCATTCGCGAAAAGGGCACCGCCGAGGGTAGCGATCAGGCTGCCGACAGTTGGCCACACAGTGGTCAGCACGGGCCATTCGATGGTGCCGATTGCCGCGCCACCGCCAATCAGGACTATGGCTGCAAACGACTCAATGGGTTTTTTCCCAATGACTGCAAGTGGCTTTCGGCTTGGGCCAGTGGTCATGGTCGCTTTACTCGAAACGGAAGAGACTAAGCCCCATCGAAGTGCCGATCCGAAAATCACACCGATTTTCGCGGAGCCAACCCGGCCGGGTTTCGTCTGGCACAGCAATATCGCCGTGGTGGTTGACGTAGTCAAGTGTGCTGATCCTACACATAAGGAGCGTCGAGTTTTCGGTAACAGGGGCAGGCGAATCCGGAAAGGCGGATCATCCCAAGAGAAGCTGCCAACTGTGCCGCACGTCGGGAAACGGTGCCCGAAAACACAGTCCGAATGGAACCAGAAAGCCAATCCTGCAACTGAGGCCAGATGACCGGAGACACGCCGCGAGCGAGGGGTGGGGCCGTGGTTCGGATCTGGCGGGTTGAACGCCCGATGCCCCACTGGGCGAACGCAGGATAACCAAGGGATCCCACTCCGAGAGGGGTGGGGGGTCGGTCCGGTTTCTGGGCGACTGGGGCCCCCCTGAGTGCATGAGGTCTCCATCCGGCTCACTCAGCCGCCCTGAGCATCGCCAGGATCGCCTCGCGGATCGCTGGGGGCAGCGTTGGCCAGGTCTCGATCACCTGAGCCAGATCAGGGTCGATTGGCCCGTTTTCGCGGTCAACTGCACCGGATTTCGCACCGGCTGTCTCCGAAACTTGCACACGTCTCGGGGAATCTGCTGATTGTTCGAGTCCTCTCTTGGGCACTCGACCGGGATGCACCGCTTCGCACCCGGTTGCAGACCCCTGCAAAACAGGGGTTTTTTCTTGCGCGACCAACCCGGCTTGCGACCCCGTGCGAGGCAAAACGGCGGGTTGCTGCACCGGATTTCGCACCGCTTTTGAGAAGTGGTCGTCGGTCACCTGCAGGTAGTGTTTCGCCGCGATGGGCTGCGAGTTCCGTCTCCCGGGCGCTGCGGAGGTTCTGAAAGAGCTTTGGCCAGGCCTACAGACCGGCCCTCTGGATGATCCGAAGCAGTTGAGTTCGCAGGTTGGCATTCGTGTCGCGGTACCGCGTGATGGCATACTCCGTCCCGGGTGCCGCGAGGTCGAAGCACTCTTCCAGGTAGGGCCGGAGTTCAGGAAAAAGAGGAATCACACGAGACTCACCACGCGGTAGACACGGTGCGGGGAGGGGGGCGAAATGTTACGGTGGGAAGCGAAATGTGCCTGGCGCAATTCCAGGACAAATTTGGTTCAACCCAAAGAGACCTTCCGGTCAAAACACGTGGCATGATGGCTAAAAACGTAACTGTGACCCACTTTGGTTTGGCGGTGGGTCTTGCTTTCGGGATCAGCACCGGGGCGAGCGCTGCGGACTACCCGGACGCAGTGATGCAGGATAAACCGGTTGCGTACTTTCGCTTTGAAGAGGACTCCGGAATTCAAGTCCGGGACATTCTCTCAAACGAGCGCGCACGACGAATTGCCACCTCGTACAAACTGAATGTGTCGACAGACGGGGCGTTGCTGACGCGTAAAGGCACGAGGAATCAGGCAGCGCGTTTCACAGGTTCGTCTTACGTGAACGTGACAGCCGATCCTGACGTGTACGAATTTGACGGCGCGGTGTCCATCGAGTTTTGGATCCGACCAACGAAAGGAGGCGGAACGGCTCAGGATTTCATTGCGAAAGGCGAGTTCACTCGCACAGGCTGCAATTACTACCTCCTGTACTTCCAGGACAGGTCGGACGAGTTCGGACGTCTCAGGTTTGGCATCGCTGACGGTCACATTGATCAGACATCGAAGCTCGTCGAAAACAAGTTCACTCATGTTGTGGTCACTTTCGATCCAGCGCGGCGCGGCGACAACACGAAGATGTACATCAACGGTCAGCTCGACGCAGCAAAACGTATCGAGGGCAAACCGCGTTCGACCAAGGGAACGCCACTGAGCATTGGGGCGTTGTATTATGATCCGCCAAAGCAACCGCGGATTCAGTTCTTCGTCGGTGAATTGGATGAGGTTGCCTTCTACAACCATGCTCTATCGCCGCGTCGAGTCGCCGCGCACGCCAACGCAACCCCGGCATTTGTCTTTGAGACCGACGTGCGGCCGATCTTGCGCCGCGCGTGTTTCGATTGTCACGGCGATGAACCCGACGGCAAACTCGACCTGCAGACGGTGACCGCCATGCTGCGCGGGGGAGCCAATGGACCAGCCGTTGTCCGTGGCGAGTCTGGACAGAGTTTGCTGACCGAACGCATCGAGTTCGACGAAATGCCGCCGGCGGATTCCGGGCTGAAATTGTCGCCGACGGAGCGTCGTGTGATCGAGGCTTGGATCGATCGGGGCTGTCAATCGGTTGCGCCGGTCGTTGACCCTCCGCCGCTTGTGCGAGTCACCGCCAAGGGTCGCGGACATTGGGCGTTTCGCCAGTTCGCGGCAGACATAACCGTGCCGCAATTGGGAGGCGCGAGCACCGCGAGGATTCACACTCCAATCGATGCTTTCATTCAGGCTCGGCTCGAGAAACACGGATTATCGATGTCTCCCGATGCCGATCGCACGCGATTGACGCGGCGGCTGTTCCTCGACCTGACCGGACTGCCGCCGACTCCGGACCGCGTGGATCAGTTTCTCGCCGACAACCGCCCGGACGCTTCCGAGCGGCTCGTGGACGAGCTCCTGACGTCGCCGCAGTTTGGTGTGCGCTGGGGACGCCATTGGCTCGACATCGCAGGCTACACCGATTCGATCAGCTTCGATGACGACTATGGTCCGCCCATCGGATTTGTGGAGGGAAAGTGGCGATACCGCGATTACGTAATTCGCAGCTTGAACCGGGACAAGCCCTGGAGTCGTTTCATCACCGAACAACTCGCGGGTGACGAATTGGTCAACTGGCGCGAAGCCGAGAAGTACACGCCGGAGATCATCGAATCGCTGGTAGCAACCGGCTATCTGCGGTGTTGCGAAGACATCAGCAAAGAAGATCCGCGAGCGTTTGTCATCTGGTCCGTGCTTCACGATTCGGTCGAGCAGATTGGCACGAGCCTGCTCGGACTGACCTTGAATTGTTCGCGCTGCCATTCACACAAGTTCGAGCCGATTCCGCAGCGCGACTATTACGGACTGATGGCCTTACTCACGCCGGCTCTCAATCCGGCTAATTGGAAGGATCCACAGCAGCGGGCGTTGCCAGACGTATCAAAGCCGACGCTGGCCAACATCAAGGCGCACAACGCCAACATTGACAAGCAAGTCAAGGAGGTGCAGAAAGCGATTGCTGCCGTTCGCAAGCGGCACGAGACGAAGCTGCGCAACGCCAGGCTCACGTCGATTCCGGAGGCCGACCGAGCGGCCGTCGCTGTAGCATTGAAGACACCAAAACAAGACGCACCGCAGAAGGCATTGCTTGAAAAGTACAAAGCCGCGCTAAGAGTCGAACCCAAGGAGATCGACGCAGCGATCACCGGTGACGATCGCACGAAAACCGACGAGGCGATCCGGCGGCTCGCGGAACTGAACTCCGGGCGTCGCCAGCACGGTTGGATTCATGCGGTTTATGACGTGGGGCCGCCACCGGGGACCCGGTTGTTTCGTCGAGGGTCCTACCTGAATGCGCGTCGCGAAGTTCCCGCAGGATTCCTGGAGGTGCTACGTGGGGCAGGTTTGCAACCTGCCGACATCGCCGAGGGACCTGCAGATAACGAACCTGGTCCACGCAGCGGCTATCGTTTGGCGTTGGCTCGATGGCTGACGGACGAATCGTCGCCGGCATCCGCCTTGGTCGCCCGCGTGTTTGTTAACCGAGTCTGGAATCATTTGCTGGGCACGCCGATCGTCGACACGGCGAACAACCTGGGAGTCTCCGGCGACAAGCCATCCCACCCGGATTTGCTGGACTGGCTGGCAGCGGACTTTCGCCGCCACGGCAGTATCAAGCATTTGATTCGGCAGATCGTTACGTCGTCGGTCTATCGACAAGCGTCATTCGGTTCGCATGAACACTTGGTGCGAGCACGGAAGATCGACCCGACCAACCGGCTCCTGTGGCGTGCGCGGCTGCGTCGTGTGGAAGCGGAAGTCGTGCGTGATTCGATTCTCGCGGTCGCAGGCCAACTCGACCGTTCAATGGGCGGTCCACCGGTGCCGCTGGAATATCGTCCGGACGGAACTGTGCTCGTCGCCAAGCAGGGCCTGCCAACACCGGGGTCAGCGTTTCGACGCAGTGTCTACCTGTTGAACCGGCGTATCTACAACCCGTCGTTCCTGAGCGTCTTCGACAAACCGATCGTCACCGGCGGCGTGTGCCGCAGAGACGTCTCGGCGGTCGCGTTGCAGTCGCTCACCATGATGAACGACGAGTTCGTCGTCGAGCAGTCTCGAAAACTGGCCGCCCGCGTTGCAGCCGATGCCGGACCGTTGCCGGACGCCCGCATTGGGTTGCTGTTCTGGTTGACCCTCGCGCGGGAGCCGTCGCCACAAGAGCTCGATCTCTGCCGCAAGATGCTGGCAAAACAAATTGACCTGCACCGAACAGCCGCGCCGGAGAAGTCCCCCGAACTCGCCGCGCTGGCGGATTTGTGCCAGACGGTACTGAACATGAACGAGTTCCTTTATCCGGAATGACCCGTGCCTAACCTGTCACCAGCCCGCCGCGAATTCCTGCAAAATACGAGCCTCGGTTTCGGCGCTCTCGCCTTGTCCTGTCTTCTCGAAACGGACAGGGCGCGGGCAGCCACACACGACCGAATTTCGCACGAGCTGTCGCCCCGGCTTGGCCATTTCACGTCGCAAGCCAAGTCCGTCATCATGCTGTTTCAAAACGGCGGCGCAAGTCAGATGGACCTGTTTGAACCGAAGCCGGAATTGCAGCGGCGTCACGGCGAAATGGTATCCCACTTCCGGGGCGGACCTGACGCAAAGGAAACCCCTGAGCCGCTGATGGGCAGCAAGTTTCGATTTCGGCCGCGGGGTCAGTCGGGCATCGAGTTTTCAGAACTCGTTCCACATCTCAGTCGTGTCGTGGATGACTTGTGTGTTGTGCGGTCGATGTACAGCAACGATCCCAACCATCCCGGCGCGACCTACATGATGTGTAGCTGTAACAACCGGCCGGGCCGTCCCACGATGGGAGCGTGGGTGACGTACGCCCTGGGCAGTGAGAATCAGAATCTTCCCGGTTACGTGTTGTTGCGACCTCCGGGCGTTTTTCACAGCGGCGGCGCCATGCAGATGACCAACGGATGGCTACCGGCAATATTCCGCGGCACGGAACTCCGCTCGGAAGGCGACCCCGTGCTCAACTTGCGGCGAGCGGACACACAGCCGCCGGGAGCCCAGCAAAACAGTCTGCAACTCCTCGGCCAACTCAACCAGATCCAGCGGCAACGGTTCCCGGACGAATCAGTCCTCGACGCACGTATCAAGAACTACGAACTGGCCGCCCGCATGCAGCTGACCGCCGCGGCCGAACTTGACCTGTCCAGCGAAACAAAGGAAACGCAGCTGCTCTACGGACTCGACAATCCGGAGACTGCTCCCTATGGCCGGCAACTGATGCTCGCAAGGCGACTCGTCGAGCGCGGTGTGCGGTTCGTCCAGGTGCTCTCGCCGGGCGGGCATAACGTGTGGGATCATCACAGCAAACTGAACGACAATCTGCCAGCAATCTGCCGCAGGACCGATCTCCCGGCCGCGGCGTTGATCACCGACCTGAAACGCCGCGGTCTGCTCGACCAGACAATCGTGATCTGGACCGGCGAATTCGGGCGATTGCCAACGGCGGAAGGCAAAGCCGCAACTGGTCGAGGCCACAATCCAAATGGCTTCACCGCACTGCTGGCCGGCGGCGGTCTGAAGAGCGGCTACGTTCACGGGGCCACGGATGAGTTCGGCTACGCGGCAACCGAGGATCGTGTCGGCGTACCGGACCTGATGGCCACCGTGTTGAATCAATTGGGCTTGGATCACGAGCGGCTGACGTTCAATGTGCATGCCACCAATGAGACATTGACGGACGCGAAGGTGACTGGGGCGAGAGTGGTGCGAGACCTGTTCGGTTAGAGCATACAAGCACCAAGCTCCGCTCGGGATACAGCGCGAATCCGTTCTCCTCGTCTGGAGCGCGTCATGACTGCCTCATCGATTGTTCTGGCCCTCCTGCTCGCTTCGTCGACGCCCGCAGCTGAAGGGCCGCTCGTCATCCGGGCAGCGAAAAACATGGGCAACGCCCAATCCGTTGCCATCTCTGCCGACGGAAAATTCGTCGCCGCGGGATTCGGGGGCCCGCTCCAGGTCCGTGCTCCGAAGAACACGAGGCGAGGAGGTGTTTTCGTCTGGGAACGAAAAACCGGCAAGCTTGTCCTGGCCCGTAGCGAATTCGGTGACGTCATCAAGCTCGGCTTTTCACGCGATCGTCGCCACCTGGCCTACTGCCGCGTCTACACCCCGGGGGACTCGATCGAAGCCAACGACACGGTGCTGGTCGATCTCACCACGGGCAAGGTGGTGAAGGGATGGGGAGGAAGTCGAGTGTCGTTTGCTTTTTCGCCGACGGAAGACTTGATGGTCGTGTCCGGTTCCGGGACGACCGTGTTCGATTTGAAAACGCTGAAGGTTCGCCGAACCGTCAAGGTTCCCGACGCGTGGGCCTACACATTTTCGGCAGATGGAAAGACGGTTGCCGCCCTCTGTTACTATTGGACCAAACGCAACGGCAGCCCAAGGGGGCTTGCCCTTTTTGAACCAGACCGGGAGAAGCCACGCTTCATCCTGAGCGACCCATCGATCCGTTCGGCAATGGCCATCGCGATTTCTCCATCCGGAGAACAGATTGTCACCGGGCACACCGATGGTGTCGCAAAGATCTGGAGCACGAAAAAACCAAAGGCAAACAGTCAGTTGCACATCGACACACGTCTGTCGGTTTATCCCTTCTTCTGTGACAAGGGAAAGACGCTGGTGCTTGCCACACAACCGGCCAATGGCCGTTCCTGGGTGTACGACCGGTCGAAGCGTTCGGGATTCAAGTCATCGACAAAGCGGACGGCGTCGAGCTGCGATCTGTACAGGTTTGATTTTTCCTCGTTGAAACAAACCGCACACTGGTCGTTTGAAGACGCGTCTTTCCGCACGTTCTATGCCCGTTTCGGCAAGTCGCGCAATCATCCGGAGTACAACCCGACACGGTTCGCCCTCTCGAGCGACGGGAAAATATTGGTTGCAGGCTGCAACGGTGGCTGCATGGTGGACTGGATGTCCGGCAAACAGATTCGTACGTTCGTCCGCGGCCGGCCGACCGACGGTCATTGACCAATCCAGGCGACCCGCCTTTGGCGCCACGGTGGAAAACGGTTCGTCGGATCACTGGCCGTCGACGACATCACGATCCGCGGCTGGTCGACGACCGGATCACGCTGAACCACGGCACAGGACCGGCACGGTCGTCGAACTGATCCGCTCGGCCTGATGCCGCGACGATGATCGGAGACACACAATGAAGACACCTGTGGTGGTGTTGCTGAGCGTGGGGATATCGTTGATGGCCCTCAGCCCGCTGCGGTCCGCAACCATTCACGTCGACTCGGACAAGGGTGACGATCTCCGAGACGGAACCCCCGCCGAGCCGAAAGCCACCATCGGGGCGGCGATGGCGGTGGCCGCCGCCGGAGACCGGATCCTGGTGGCCCCGGGTGAGTATGCCGAAAGCATCAATGTCACGCTGAGCCGGATCGTTCTGGCAGCAACCAGGCCGGGCCGGGTGAGACTCGACGGAC
>Ga0310345_10003991_pt1 | contig 13649 bp, 19 predicted proteins | sample HC15DNA20500_MG_FD_204667 | JGI IMG/M metagenome (GOLD analysis project Ga0310345, IMG submission 204667) | Marine microbial communities from station ALOHA, North Pacific Subtropical Gyre - HC15-DNA-20-500_MG | ecosystem: Environmental > Aquatic > Marine > Oceanic | place: Pacific Ocean: North... | reverse complement strand
ACCCGCTAGAGGGCTGAAATTTAGTTTCATTCTTAACTGTCGCGCTGGACTATCATAGACTCCCTCACCAAGATATTCTCCAGATGGTGAATTCCAATACTTATCAACATCTCCAAGAGTTGTTGCATGATATACCATTGGCGCATTAGCAGCAGTTTTTTTGTTTATAAAACTACTTCGTAAATATTCATCTCTTAAATTTCTCCAACCGCCACCATAAGGATTAAATACATATGCTTCTCCAGATTGAGGATCTACTTGTACATTAGGAGCAGGACCCATATGACTAGAACGTTTGTAATAATCCTCAACATATCCTTTTGCTGGGTCATATCTATCTCTCCCTTTTCCTTGTCCATAAACAGGTGGTACCCACTCAGTCCACCTAGGCAGTTTACCTTCTTTACGTAGTTTATAAGGATTAGGATAGGCAGGAGTAAGCTCCGGGAGTCCAGGCTTAAATGATTGTCTCCAGTTATCATAATCATAAACTTGAGGTTTTCCTTCTTTATCTGGGTAACCCCAAGTAGGAAGTGTTTTCAAAAACTCTCTTTCTCTCAGGCTTCTTTCATGAGCATAATCTCCAGATAAAGAATCTTCCCAAAAAGCTCTGTCAAATGTATCTGCCATCTTTATCTCCTACCATCCGGCTGCATTTCCATTCTTAATGTTCCAAATCTCCAGTCGGCACTTGTTGCATCAGAATAAATTTTAATAGCCGCCTGCCTCCCGCGTGCGCGCGTGGGAACATTTGTCGTACTTGTTGTTATTGCTAAGGCAGATTTTGTTGTCTGCGTTCCGTAAGGATAATCCCTTACTTTTAATTGTAAATTTACTGTTCCTGCTTGACCTTTAAAATCAGGTACTATCTTACTGATATGCAGTAATTGATCTCCGTCGTCTAGGTCAAAATCACTGCTTTCAATATAAGCTGTTATAGCGTCATCGCCGTCGTCGGTCCCTGATTCGTGTTTGTATAAAAAGGAACGACCATCCGTTACACCACTTACTGTCGGAGTTGCCGATGCTGTGGAATCAGCAGTATATTTTGTTGCATAAGGCAGATCATAAATACCTGTATCCACCCAAGTTGTTCTTGCTAGCGTTCCTGTGTACCATAAATTTTCCAGATAATTAAATGTTACATATCTGTCAATCTGTGATCCATCTTCTGTTGTGTAAAACCATGTGACTTCATTAAATTTGGAATTAGAAGCAGCATAAACCTCATTATTTTGTGATAAATTAATATCGTCAAATACATAATCTTCTACTGTACAAGGAATTTTTCTTAAAGTTCCATCAAACATAAAGAAAGAATCTTTAGACATCCAATATGTAACACCACCTGCATCCACCGTGGAATGTGGTCCAACGGTTCCGCAATTTGTTCCCAAATTCCTAAATCCAAATGTAAAAGGATCTCCTATAAAACTCATTGAAAATAGGGAAGTATCTGTCCACACTAAAACTTGTCCTTGTGTCACTAATGCTGATTCAATTCGACTTCCACCAACAATTCTTTGCGATCCTGCCGTATTGGTCGCAGTAGGTGTCCAGTCTGTCTTTGATTCCTGATCCGCCCATCTTATAAATAAATCATCCTGCGTGGATGTTGTTCCAATGGTTGTTTCTGTTCCAAAACAAACAACGTGTCTGTCTGGTGATGTCATTAATCCTAATCTGCTTGCAGTAGGCGCTCCGCTTACAGCAGTTGCCCTATTTGTAGATGTCATACCACCTGAGGTATCCCAGGTATATAATTTTCCATTTTGTTGCCAAGCAAGTAAATCTTCACCAAAATTAGAAAATGTCCACTGACCACCGGCAAATATAATAACAGATGTAGAACGTGCTGTGTTCCATACGGAATCACTCCATGGTCCTGCATTCCAACCGGCACCCGGCTCTGAGAATTCTCTTTTGATTGGTATTTGGTAAGTAACCGTGCAATTTGCTGAAGCTGAAGTTACATTGCTCGTTGCTGCAGATCCTGCGACTATTGTATATTGATTAGAATTTGGAACAGAGATAATTTCATATTCTGCGTCCAACGTTGCAGACGGAATTCCACCAACCGCTGCAGATGTGGATGTAATAGTTACAAAGTCTCCTGCTACTGCACCGTGATCAGTATGATTTACCGTTACTGTTGTAGATCCGTTAGTTGTCTCGAACACACTGGTAATATCAGCAGTTGATCTAATAGGTGTTATATCTAAGAATTGTCCTTCTGAATAAACATATAGTTTTCTGTCGGTTCCAAGCGCATCAAATTTTACTCCGTTTAAATCTGTCCATGCAAATTGTCCACGGGCTGCGCCAATTAATCCATCTGTTGTTACATACTCCCAACCACCTATTTTTTCTGGTTGACCGTAACGAAACCTGACCATATCGGAATCTTTCCAACCACCTTCTGATCCCAAATCAGAATCTTGTTTATTGATTCCTGGTTTAAAAACAATTTTTCTAAGCTGTTGCTGTGCCATTTAAATATTCCTTTATCTTCTATTTGGGTTTGCTCCATGCGGTCCCGTATGTCCACTTAATTTACCGCTTTTTTTAATAATTTTAATGTCTTGTATTAATTGTCTTAGTTTCTTACGTTCCATATTTGTTCCTTATTGTAATAAATTTTGTTGCATTAACTTGATCTACCCAGCCACCTTTAGTTCTTCTAACGGTTATTTCTTCTGGCAAATAGAATAGATCTTTAATTTCTTTATCGGTTTTTAATACCCTGCCTTTTAGAAAAGTATCCTCCTTGCCTATTTGTGTTATTATACACTTAATTTTTTTAATTCCTAGTTTTTTACAAATAACCATTCTATTATTTCCGACAACGGTTTTTAAATGACCATTTGTATTATTTAAGAATAGTGGATCTAACAGTCCTTTTTCTTGTACAGATTTCTTTAATTCATCATAAAACTTTTGTTCTGTTCCATCTATAAATTCAGGTCGTGTTAAATACTCAATTTTTTCAAAAGGCACTTCTGTAAATATGGTATTAATCATTACAAATTTATTAGTTTGTAACTATTCATTATTTCTGTGAATTTATCTCTGTTTTCATCAGGGACAACTACAATATCAAATTCTTTAAATTCTAATTCACAACCTGCAAGAAAACGATTGTTACCTACACATACCTTATATTTATCGCCGTCTTTAACACAGATTAAAGGATTAACTTGACCAATCTTTTTTAAACTATTTAACACAGATTTATAAAGTTTATTTTTTTTCTGGTTAACTGGATTTTGTTCTAGTTTACTATTTCGAAGATACAGGCTTTCTCTTGGTATTTTCATTGTTTTATACATTAAAAAAACACGCTATTATATATCGTTTATCAAAAGTAAAATCGTGACAAGGTGCATGCCACCTCCTTTTATAAATAGTTGCTCTATTAGGTACAGCTCCTATTTGTATATCTGGATATTTATCCATTGGATTTCTAAAAAAAGCAGTTCCTCCACTTACTGTCTGATCAAAATAAATCACAGCGGCATATTCTGTTTCATCTGTATGAATAATCCCAAAGAGTGTATTCACTTTAGAATTTGCTAATTCTTTTGATACTATGTATCTTGCTCTACAAAAGAAGTTATTAATAGGTTTTCCTATTGTGTCGTTAAATGTATTTAATATTATTTTATTTTCTTTTTTATCTATATTTTCTAACTTATCACTATCATAACAGGGATAAGCTTGGTATCTATTACCATAAGGAAATCCGCTTGGTTGATAAGCAGGTTTATATTTAAAGTTGTGTATTTTTTCTGCAAGGATTTTAAAGTTAGGTAAAAATTCCTCTTGTATTGCTATTGTGCCTTTATTTATTGCATTAAATAAATCCATTAATCTTTTTCCAATTTTTTACTAGCATCGCTGTTTGTTTTTGCACTTGGAATGGTTACACCACCTGTGTCATTACTTAATTTATCTCCACGGTTTAATCTTTGTAGTGTTTGTAATGGACCTAAAACATTGATGACCTCCGCCTGACTTGATCCAGGCGTCAAAGTATTTTTTCTGTTAATCAGGTTTTGTTCATAACTTTTTGCCTGATGTGCGTTCACGTCTTTTGTGTTAAAACTACCGTCGTCAAGTTCTTTTTTTAACCGGCTCCAGTGCTCAATTTCTCGAACCCTGTCTTTAGCAACAGATTCTTGTTGTGCTTTTATCCACCTACATTCATCAATATCAATTTGTAGATATTCTTTTTTAAACTCATCACTTTCTGTTTCAAGTTTCTTTTGTTTTCTTTTTAACTTAACTAAGTTTCTTCTGTATTCAAAAGATAACGTATGTAAGTTTTCAATAAATACTCCTTGTTCTCTTACAGATTGCCAGTACTTACTGGCTTTAGTAGGATGCTTACCATCATTCAAAACAGAAAATCTCATCTCAGTTTCTGTTCTAAACATTTGTTTCTTATTCATGGTATCATTAAGTTCTTCTTTAATTTTATTAATGAACCCATTATCCTTTGTTGGCAGCATAGGATAATTAACTTGTGTTAGTTTTGTCATATATATCTCCTAATCTAATGTATATTTTACAGGTCGATTCTCTGGATTTTTTGGTTCATCCATATTATCCCATAGTTCTTGTGCTTCTTCAACCTTATCATCCACAATTCCTTGTGCTTCAGCTTTGGTTTTAGAAACATTAGGATATTTACCTGCCCAAGCTGTTGCTTTAGCATTATCAGATGTAATCCAAACATCACCAGGATGTCCTTGAAATACTGGCATATCACCCCTGTCTTGATGAGTGAAAAAGTCTTTGCCTGTATTTTCAATTACCCAATATTTATTTGCCATAGTTTTCCTCCTTTTTAAATTTTTATGAAGCTGTTACACTTCTTGCTGTTAATGCTGTTGAATATTTATAAGTTGTATCTAAATAAGTACTACTATTTGTATGTGAACCACCATGATATAAACCATCAGAACTGGTGTTACCTAATCCTTCTGAATACGATTTTCCTGTTGGCATGTTGTCTATATTGCTCCAAGAGGAGCCATCATACTCTTCACAAGTAGCAGCATAAGCACTTGTTCCTGCTACAACAGCATCTGTTTGGATTCCCCATGCACCCATTTGATGTCTAGCAGTTGCTGTGCTACCACCAGTTGACCAATTCGTTCCATCATATTCATAACAAACTTGTTGTTGACCTGGAGATGGTTGTCCACAAATAGCAAGTCCTGCTGTTTGTGTTCCTGCAGATCCTCCATCTCTTTTAGCAGCAGTTAAATCATTAGCATCAACCCATGTTGTTCCATTATACTCTTCTGTCTTTGCTGAATCAGCCATTAAGTTTCTCCTCCAAATCTTAATGCTGCAGTTAAAGTTCCACCACCTTTTGTTTGTGATACACTTTCATTTAAAGTTCCACCCGAACTCCAAGAAGTTCCATTATATTCTTCTGATGAATTTGTTCCTCCACCAAAAGCAACAGTTGCTGTTTGTGTTCCTGCACTACCATGATCTCTTCTAGCAGATGCTAGATTACCAGATGTATCTGTCCAAGCTGTTCCATTCCATTCTTCAGTTTCATCAGTATTAGAACCTGTATATCCACCAAAAGACAAACCCGCAGTTGTAGTTCCTGAACCGCAATTTGCATATACTCCTGTGTTTAAAGCACCAACAGTTTCCCAAGCACTTACAGTTCTTGCAACTTTTAAAGTATTAGCAGATGTGTTATACCACATTAATCCTTCTGATAATGTTGGATCATCACTTCTGATTTCCACACCACCCGATGGTTCTGTAATTGAACCACTACTTTGACTTATATTATTACTTACTGTTCCACTCATAATTTTTTAACTATCTGTTATTGTTTGCGCTGTTACTGTTGCAGTATATTCATCTGTATCTGTATATGTTGTTGCAGAATTACCAGTTGCTCCACCAAATTGTAAACCACCAGATGATGCTGCTGACATACCACAAAACATACTGTTTTGTCTAGCTCGTGTTATTGAAGCTCCACTTGACCAACTGGAACCATCATAAAGTTCTGATACACTTAAAGCAGCATTACTTGAATTTGCTCCACCTGCCATTATTGCATCAGTTTGTGTTCCACCATGAGACTGACATTGAGTTCGTGCAGTACTTAAAGCACCACCACTTGACCAAGATGTCCCATTAAATTCTTCGGTTGTATCAGTGACTGGGTTTCCCCCAGTAGTTAATCCAGCAGTTGTTGTGCCACATGCCATATTATTAGACCTTGCTCTAGCAAGACTATTTTTATTAGCCCATGATGAGCCATCGTATTCCTCGGTAACTGTGCTGAAGCTAGCGTTATTATCTCCACCTACTCTTAAAGCAGCAGTTTGAGAACCACAACCTCCTAATTCAACATCAGCAGTATTTAAATCTCCTGCAGCTGCCCAATTCGTTCCATCATATTCAAAAGATTCATCACTTCTATTAGCTCTTCCACCATTATTACTGCCTCCAAATAATATCCCAGCAGTTTGAGCAGTTCCTGCACTACCAGAATTTATTTTTGCTTCTGACATAGAATTGACAGCAGTCCAGCCCGTACCATTATACTCTTCACACTCTACATCTCTACCAGTAGTATTATTAGATGGTCCATAACCTGTCCCAGCAAGAGCAGCAGTTTGCGTGCCAAAGCCAACTATGTTTTGTCCTGCTACATTTAATGCACCTCCTGATGAAAATGCTGTTACATTGTTATAAACTTTTAATAAACTTGTTGTTGAGTTGAACCAGCACTTTCCGTGTTCTGCACTTGGATCAGATGAAACTATTTCTATACCTGCAGCAGCTGCTGCTATTACTCCTGATTGTCTTCCTGCGTTATCTGCTGTTGATCCACTCATAATATTTTCCTAACTGTCTGTTACTGTCCTCGCTGTTACTGTTTCTGCAAAATTATAATTAGCAGTTGTAATAGAAGAATTTGCTAGATTTCCTCCCATATATTGAAAATCTGTGCCAGATACAGCAGCAGTTTGTGCTTGATAAGTAGGGTTTGCTATTGATGTTCCTGCTGACCAAGTTGAACCATTATAGACTTCAACAGTAGCTATTGTTCCACTTGCAGGTTGCCCACCTACTGTTAATGCACTTGATTGAGTTCCACATGTACCTGTTCCTTCATAAGCTCTTGCTGTTGCAAGGTCTCCTTCATTTGACCAACTTGTGCCATCATATTCTTCTCCATGATTTTGTTTTGCATGACTAGAATTTTTTCCACCAGCAGATAATCCTGCTGTTTGTGTTCCAGAACAAGAAGCATCATACACAGCATTATTTCTGGTTGATTCTGCTGACCAACTTGAGCCATTATATTCTCTCATACCAGTATCAACAGTGTTTCCTGTATCTCTTTGTCCTGCAGAAGCTCCTGCTGTTTGTGTTCCAAAAGCACCTGCATTATTTTTTATATCATCAGTATAATCATCACTTGATGACCAATTCGTTCCATCATACTCTTCTGAATTTTGATGAAAACCACCAGAACCACTATGTGAATTATATCCACCATGAGTATATGCTGCAGCTAAAGTTCCAAAACATAAACCTTCAAGACCAACATTTGATAAGTCACCCCCATTACTCCAAGAAGATCCATTATATTCATAAGATGTACCTAAAAAATTACTCTGATCACTTGTGCCTCCTGCTATTAAAGCAGCAGTTGGAACTCCAAATCCCATACCTCCACCTTTTGCTACTGTTATTGTAGCTTCAGTAGCCCATGCACTTATAAGTCTATAAACTTTTAATGTACTAGATGCTGTATTGAACCATACTGTGCCTTCAGATGCTGATGGATCGTCAGAACGAACTTCAGCTCCCCCAGCTGCTTCTGCTATTACACCAGATTGTCTATCGATGTTATCAGAAACTGTACCACTCATAGTTTACCTACAATGTTTGATCTAAATATGAAACAACTACATCAACATTAGCCGCGCTTGCTGTTGCCATACACAAATGATCTGTGGCTTCTATAACAAATTTAGATGTATGTTCAAACGTTGCATTTGCTGCAAGTGCTTGGTCAGAATATATTTCATAATCTGTTCCACCACCATCATCATCTATGTATAGATCAAATGTCTCAGCTGCGCCTGCAGTCTCACAAATCATAATAGATAAAATAGTATAAGTGTGTCCACTTGCACCATTTATTAAAACACTTTCTGAGTTTGATACTCCTGCTGTTAATGCTACTTTTAATAGTTCACTAGCCATTGTTTATTTCCTCCATAATTTAAAATCCTAATACCATCGCTTTTCCTGTGCTTGATATATCTGGTGCCATGCTTCCGGCATTTGTAATAGCTCCTCCGGCAGCAATTGCTATTGTTGAACCAGATAATATTGTAAATGTATTTGCTGTAAATTGAAAATCATCTGCTCCTGCTATTTCAATATCAATTTGATCATCTGTGTCTGCTGTAATACTTGTGTTTGCATTAGCATCTAATATTAATTTTTCACCATCTAAATCTAAAGCTCCTCCATCAAGAGTTAATAAATTTGACCCATGGGTTAGAGTTACATCACCGCTGTTAAAATTAATAACTGCTCCGGATGAACCAAATAATAAATCATCACCTATTGTTAAATCAGTACTAATATCCACTCCTGATGAAGCATCTATATCTACTGTTGGCGCTGTAATTTCTAATTCTGTATCTGCGTCAATATCTAATTGACCATCAGTGCTTGAGTTAATAAATAATGCTGAGTCTCTTAATTGTAATTTTCCTGCTCCTGCTATTAAAGCATCTGTTGCATCAAATGTGAAGTTAGCTTCTCCGGCTATTGCATTAGATCCTGTAACCGTTGCTATGGTATTATCGGTTGAACCTGTAAGTGCAACAGAACCTGTTCCACCACCGATGTCTGATAAGACTTGGGTACCTGTTCGGTAATCTACGTTTCCACTTCCGTCTAATACTAAAAATTTATCTGTGTCACTGCCTGCTGCAGCAACTGTTGTAATATTAAGAGATCCTCCCAATGTTACTGTAGAACTAGCAACTGTAGCATTTGGTGTAATTGTAAAATGAGTTACATATGTTCCGGCAGAATTTAAATCATTGCCAAGGGTTAATGTTCCACCATCTGCACAACTAATTTTCCATTCATCACCTGCGTCATCACCTTGATCAGCGTATAAATGTAAATCTCCAGCTTCACCTTCACCACCAGAAACAACTACCGGTGCTCCTTCAATTCTTAATCTGTCTTCTCCATCTTCGTCATATTCTATAGATATATCTGAGCCATCACCGAATACTAACTTTTTATCATCAAGTATTTGTAATCCACCTGTTGGTGGAGAAAATACCCAAGTGTCATTTCCATCTTCGTCATATTCTATATATGCATCCTTGCCTGTTCCAAAATATAATTTTTTATCATCAGCAAATGTAGCATCTCCGCTAATTAATAATGTATCTGTGTCATCTTCATCGTATTCTATAGTTACATCTTGGGCGTTACCAAATTTAATTTTTTTATCATCAGCAATGTATACGTCTCCCCATTCGGCAGATGTACTACCAATATCCGCGCCACCAACAGAATCTGGGATTAAAGTATTTGCAACAGAAACATTACCTGCAAAAGTTACGGTTGAGCTTGCAACTGTTGAATTAGGAGTCATTGTAACGTGTGTTACATACGTTCCAGCAGAATTTGCATCGTTTCCAAATGTAATTGTACCGCCATCTGCTACATTAATTTTCCATTCATCCCCTGCATCATCTCCTTGGTCTGCTTTTAAAACAATCGGTAAAGCAGCGCCTTCTACATTAGCTGCTATCTCCAGTGCATCGTTTGTTGATTCATCGTAAGTAATAGTAATATTTGAATCTGTTCCGAGAATTAATTTTTCATTATCTACTATCATCACATCATCGCTGATTTTGAATTGATCCTCGTCTTCCATCCAAGTAATCACACCGTCTCCGGCATGACCATCAAATGTTAATGTGTAATCTGTTCCATCTGTTCCAGAACCAATAGTCATGTTTCCACCGGAAACAAGTGCTGAAGAATTAATTGGTCCGTAATCTGCTAATGGATCAAATGCTGTGCTTCCATCTTGGAATATTAAATGTTTTCTTCCACTAGCTAAACTTACTCCAGAACCACCTGCTGGTTTAAAAGTAAGAGTATAAGTTGACATTGTTGCTTGGTTATCAATCCAATAAATTTTTTCTACGGCTTCTGAAGATAAAGTTGTGTTTCCTGTAAGTGTTCCTGTTAATTTTAAGACGGCTCGTCTTGATTGATCCGCAGATCCATCAGATGCCGTTAAACTTTGAGATGTTGCTGTAATAGCTAGTGATGAACTAGATCCACCACAAATTGCAGTTTCTAGTAAAGAAATGTTTGTATTTGTCTTAGTTCCCCAAGTACCACTGTTCTCACCAGAGGCTTGAAGCTCTAAATTTAAACTTGTTGTATATGTCGAAGCCATTTACCCTCCAATAAAGTAGTATAATATTTTTATTATGCTGATGCTACAAAAATTTCCATATCGCAACTAGCTGTATCAGCATCTGCTGTTACATTAACTAAATCTCCTAGTGATACAGTAAGTCCCGAGCCATCAATTGCATCCATTGTGTCTACTACACCGCCAGAAATATCGCCATTATAAATAAAAGATTGTCCTTTATCTAGTTTAACAGCAAATTCATCATCATTTTCATTTTTAAATGTAAGTGTAATGTGGTTTGTATCATCAAGATTTGTAAAGCGCATGTATTTTACATCGCTTTCAACATAGGTCCCTGATGTCATTGCTGTGGACATTGCTATAACTTCGACTTCTGTAGTAGTCACAGTAACAATTCGTTTTGAAATTTCATTAATGCTAGATAATGATAAAGTAGTAGAACCACCTTGATTCTTACCATTAAGATCAATGTTTTCAGTTATTTTAACTGTTAATGTTGCTGCTGTAAGTGTTGATGTCATTTATACCCTCCAATTTTTTTATACTAACTTAAATATTTACACAGTATAACACTTATTACTAAAACTAAAACAAGCAATTTAATAGAAATTTTTCCTATAGGAACGATACCTGTTTTTGTATCAGGCTTCATTCCTCTTATAGGTATATATCCATTAAGAATTAAGTCCCATAATTTTTTCATATATCCTCCAATTAATAATTAAATATACCTACGGTTTTTTTACTTGTAAAGGTGTTCTTGCAATTCCGTGTTTAAATTCGTCTCTTCGATTTCTTCCTTGTTGCTCAATGGATAACCCTTGTGCACTATTTGTATATCTTTGCTCATATATTTGTCGCAGATCAGTAGGTCCTTTTAAATAATCTATTGCTTCTAGCATACAAACATTAAACAAAACTTCTGGTGCATTTTTCGAGATCCAAGAATACGGATTTGAATTATTTAATAATGTACTAGCATCATCAGAATTAGGTTTAACTGTATAGTGTACTTCAATAGAATAATTTGAATTTGGAGTTGGAGATATTAATAAAGTGTCTTCATTCCAATGTGCATAATATTTTGGCTTAGCTGTTGATGTTCTATTCTTTCCATATTCAATAACATAAGTAACTTCTTTTGGTTCTAAAAATGTTCTGTTCTTATCTGCATCTAAATATTGTATGCTTCTTAGAACTAACATATTCGCTGGTAAATTTATATATGGGTTGGTACTAGTTAAAGCACTAGTATCTATTTTCCTAAGAAAATTTAAATCAAACTCTCTAGCAATTTTAAACTGTGCATTTTCTAGTATATAATCAAAAACAGTTGTACTAATAACAGTTGTATTAGATTCTAAAAAATCTATAACTTTTGTTCTTAAATCTGAGTATTCTGACATATTAATTTGTTATTGTTACCGGTCCAGCCGATGCTACAATTCCTCCTCCTGTTTCACTAATTGTTGGTGTAGATGTTGCTTCAAATGTATAAGAATTGTCATCTACTTTTGTAATAGTATATCCACTAGATAAATTAATAACTGAGTTACTAATCCCTCCCACCACTAGAGCATCTCTAAATCTAACAGTATCACTTGTAGATCTTCCATGCTCTGGTTCTTTAACTGTAATTGTTGCATCACTTGCTGTTGTCGTAAAAGGATTTAGTCCTAATAAATGTGGTACAACAGTTTCTGATCTATCTGGTCTTGGGTCTTTTAATGCTTCTGCATCAATTCGTTTTTTCTTTGGTTCTAATTGTGGGTGTTTCGATTCAAATTCAGATTTATGTACCAATGATCCATTCCATTCTTTTTTAGATTCCTGATATAAGAAAGACATACCACTTCTATCTGATATAAATTGTGCTTGTTTTCCTCTAGCTTGTGCCATTTTATAAACCTACCTTAACTTTTAAAGAAGTTCGTTCTCTATCTTCTTGCAGTGCTCTTTGTAATTCTTCTTCGTATAAAGGTTTTAAAAGTTGTATTCTTTCGGGTGCTTTTTTAATTGCCAAATAATAAGCAAGCCCTGAACACATACACGGAAAAAATCGTTTTGGAACATTTATTTGATTAGAATAATTTCCAACGTCTTCTACATAAGTCATAGCCCAATATTTAAAAATATAAGCCTTATCTGGAGAATTATACAAATATATTGTTGGACTATCTTTTCTTGATAAGAAATATTGTGAAGGTCTTCCAGTAGCAGTTTTATTAGGTATATGTAAATATTCAGCTCTACTTATTTTGTCAATATTATAATCTACAGAACCACTTTTGATTACAGCATCTACAACATCAATAATATCAGCATCTAGTTGATAAGATTCAGTAGAAGCAGTTAAAGCCATGGTTTTTGGTTTTATTGTCCAAAGATTTAAACCACGATTTGCCCATTCAGCAAACATTATATTTAAGCACCTTCTAGCAGATTTTAAATCATAACCTGTTGTAGCTTCTAATCCACATCTTTCATATGCTTCTTCAATAATTTCATCAACATCTAAATTAAATGTTGTAGTTCCTGATGTTGCCATTTATTCTCCTAATTAATTTTTACTTCTTTTTTTTTTTTTCTTAGCATATTCTTTAGCGGCTTTTTTTCCTTTTTTTGTATAAGGAAAATGTTTTTTTCCTACTTTTGGCATTTTTATATCTCCCTTTAGATACTTGGTTACTAATATGTGATCTAGTGATCGCCACTATATCACTCCTTGCTTATCTAAATCTTCTCTTAAACACAACGCTCCTTGTAACTTCCATTTTGGTCGATACTTGTCGTGAATCTTTTCTATATAAAAATTATCTGCGTATGCTTGACAATGATTCACAGTTTCAAAAATTTGTTTCGCGTAAACCTGTTTTGTATGCTCCACTTTTATGCAGGGGGTTCCCGTTAAACAAAGCATTATAATTAATTTGTACACTTTTATTATTTACTTGGACTGGGTATTTATAAACATCTATATTACCATCACTACAAACTGCTAGTTTCCAATCATATTTAAAATCCAATCTTTTTATTTCCTCCATAATCCATTTACTTGAATACTTAGAGCATTCTTCATTAGATACATACATTGGACCATTTTTAAAAACTACGTCTCTTGGTCCGGGATTGTCGTACGCTCCGATATACGCGAACATTACAT
>Ga0310345_10003990_pt1 | contig 13649 bp, 10 predicted proteins | sample HC15DNA20500_MG_FD_204667 | JGI IMG/M metagenome (GOLD analysis project Ga0310345, IMG submission 204667) | Marine microbial communities from station ALOHA, North Pacific Subtropical Gyre - HC15-DNA-20-500_MG | ecosystem: Environmental > Aquatic > Marine > Oceanic | place: Pacific Ocean: North... | reverse complement strand
ATTGGCGTGGATAACATCACCACTACGAATGGTTATACCGCCAATGTTTACTGGATTATTGATTTCTTTATAATTAAGGGCACAGTGATGGATTGTTTTTCCTTTGGAGTATGCTGCAAAAGGGATGCTCAATAGACCCTCAACGTCACGAACTCCTCCATCAGTAATTATTCCAACACATCCAACACTAAAAAGTTCCTTAGCCATGCCATCTCCAAGAACACATTCATGATCAGGTCGAGATCCTACCGTTTGAACTACCCAAACCACGGGTTCCTGAAATTCTAAAATCTGCTCTAGTTGTTGAAGGTGTGGCTCAGGATTAGCTTGATTGCCAGGAGTACTACTATCTAGTTGACAAGTCACGGCTATTCCTACAGTAGGGCCTAAGGTTGGAGTAACTGACTGAATTGAATTTCCCATGTAGAACTCATGGGGCGGAGTTTCATCAATATATCCAATCGTATTAGCAATCAAGGCTGTATCGAATTCCTGAAGTTCATGTAAAAGATCAACTAGAGACATGTGAGCCTTTCAATGTTTAATGTTTTAATTCTCAATTTATAATCCAAAGGGATTTAGAGCTTTAGCTTCTTAAACAGATTTATGTTCTTATTCTAATTTACAAAGATTTTTTCTGTTGTGCAAGGTGGATAGCTTAGTAGAATTTCTAAACTGTTCATCGATTAACAGAATAATAGTAGAATTAGTGTATTAAGATAGTTTAGTTCTTTTAGGGAGCACTTTAAAAAAGAGGCATTCTTAGCATCAATATTGATCCTAAAGAATTCATTTGGGATCTTAAGAACCAATTAAATTTTTAGTTGAGTGTCATTTTTTGATTTTTAAATATCTGTAAAAAGGTCTATTGGAATTGGAAAAAATCACAGCGAACAATAAAGTTAGATCCCTGTCAGATCTTAGATTAGGTGAAACGGCTGTTCTAGAACGTTTGGATTTGGAAGAAGAAGACTCACAGCGTTTGATGGAGCTTGGGTTTCTGCCTGGTACCAAAATATTGGTAAGAAGGCCGGCACCCGGAGGCGATCCAATGGTCTTTCAAGTCGAGGGATCAGAAATTGCCATTAGGCGGGAAACTGCAAGGCGCCTTAAGATTAGATCTGATGATTTAAAATAATGTGAAATAAGGAACTATGCTCCACTGTCAATCTGATACTACAAAGAGTGCTATTAAGAGTTTGCCCAAGGCTTTGAATCCAGATTCCTTGGTTGTTCTTGTTGGCCCTCCAAATTCTGGAAAATCTACTTTGTTTAACCGACTTACAGGTTTAAACCAAAAAGTAGCCAACTACCCTGGAGTTACCGTAGAAAAAAAGATTGGCAAAGCTAGTCTGGATAGTGGTCAGCAGATAACGCTTGTTGACCTTCCAGGAATATATAGTTTAGAGGCCCGCTCTGATGATGAAAAAATTGCTCGCGATGCTTTGCTCGGTCAAATACCAAAAATGCCAATTCCAGATGTGGTTCTTTTGGTCCTTGATTCAACAAACTTAACTCGTAATTTATCTCTGGCAGCTCCCATTTTAAATCTTAAAATTCCAACCTTGATTGTCTTGAACATGGCGGATGATCTCTATAAAAGGGGTGGTCTAGCAGATACAAATAAACTTTCTAAAAGTTTGGGTGTTCCGGTGGTACAAGTTAGTGCTGCAAAGAGTGAAGGTCTTGAATCTGTCATGAGTTTTCTTTCTGGGGAGTTGAAAACACCCACTCGCTTGGAATTGCCGGTACTGCAAAATATTTCTAGTTGCAGAGCATGGGCGGCCGGCATTGTAAATCCATCATCGTATCAAGCGCCCGCTTCTGCTCTTTGGACTCAACGATTAGATTCCATTGTTTTGCATCCTTTTTGGGGGCCAATGATATTTTTGTTCGTTGTGGTAAGTGTTTTTCAGAGTATCTTTACTCTGGCACAACCCCTGATGGATACAACAGAGATGCTTGTTCTCCGTTCTGGCAAATTAATAGGGGACATTCTGTCAGATTCGTGGTTTCGTAATCTTTTGATTGAGGGAGTTTGGGCAGGTGTCGGCTCTGTAGTTGTTTTTCTTCCGCAAATATTATTCTTGTTTCTTTTTATTGGCCTACTTGAAGATTCCGGGTATTTAGCACGTGCAGCAATTATTGCGGATCGGAGTATGGCTAAGGTTGGTTTGCAGGGTAAGGCGTTTATTCCACTTCTTTCTGCATATGCCTGTGCCGTTCCTGCAATTTTGTCCACTCGCACCATTGAGACTAAAAAGGAGCGACTAGCTACTATTTTTGTCGCACCCTTTATGACTTGTTCTGCAAGATTACCAGTTTATGTTCTCGTGATTGCCGCATTTATCCCAGAGACCTCTCTTTTGGGACCATTCTTAGGATATCGAGCTGCAGCACTGTTGTTTTTATATTTAGTGGGCTTTTTAGCTGCTTTCCTTACCGCTAAACTTTTTAATTCTACGATTCTGAAAAATGAGAGTAAAAGTTGCTTTTCACTAGAACTTCCTCCTTATCGATGGCCAACTGTACAATCGATTGGGTTACGGTTGCTCGATCGTTCAATGATTTTTCTTCGTCGAGCTGGAGTCATGATACTAATGGTAAGCATTGCACTATGGTTTTTGGCAAGTATTCCTCTCATTGATGGAGAGGCACCTCAGATAGCTGATAGTTTAGCTGGTAGGATCGGTCATATTCTGGAACCAGTTATTGAGCCTTTGGGTTTTAACTGGAAAATTGGTATCGGATTAATTACTTCATTAGCTGCTCGAGAGGTCATCATCGGAACGCTAGGTACAATTTATGGTATCGAGGGGGGAGGCGAAGCTTCTTTTAGTTTACAGGAAGCTCTTAGGCAGGACTTAAACTTAGGTGGGGCAGTGGCACTACTAATCTTTTTTGCCTTTGCTCTTCAATGTATGTCAACAGTGGCTGTAGTTTATCGTGAGACGGGTAGTTGGAAACTTCCAACTTTGCAATTTTTCTACATGTTAGTGCTAGCTTATTTGGGTGCCTGGGCAGCCAATGTTTTAGTGGGGTTTTGGATATGACTCGATGGGAACAAATCGTATTTAAAAAAAAGGTTAGGTACACGATATTATCTGTTTAACCCTAAATTGAATTTTATGCCGCCCATCAATAAGCGGGGCATTCCAGGTCGAGCACCGTAGGGCCTGCGAGCTACAATGTATCGGTTGTTAGTGATATTTTGAACATCAAAAAATAATCGAACTAAGGGTGATACGCTATATTCATTGGATAGATTTAAAACGGCGTAGCTATCGGTTGCGCTACCTTTTAATATGGAGCCCTGACCTGCCTTTGTCCGCATGGCGCTGACATAATGGGTGTTTAAGCGGGTACTCCATTTAGCAGTTTCAACTCCTATACCGACATATAATTGATGAGGTGATAGATAGGGAAACTTATCTCCAATCGAAACTCCACCCCATGGTCCGAATTTACTAGCAAAACTATTAAGAAACTTGCCGTCGGACAATGTATAGGATAGTTGGATCGGCACTGAAAAATCGTATTCATTCCTGTCTACAAGGTCAGTTGATGTTGATAGTTCTAATCCGACTATTCGAGCTTTGCCTCCATTGTAAAAATCCCCTGTCCCCGTGCCGCCAGAGGCAAGACTGTCGACCCCGAGCAGATTAGAATAATCGTTATAAAAAGTGGTAATTTGAGTACGGAAAAACTTTTGGTTTAGTCCAAAACCGAATTCATAATTAATGCTTTCTTCAGCCAAAGTGTCTTCAGTTGAACCTGGTCCTGGAGGGGAGAATCCCTTGTGAATACCCCCAAAGAGTCTTAATTCAGGTGTGATATCCATGTTAATACCAACACCGGGAACAAGTATTTTAACGGAATTGGTTTTCACTTTGGTCGGAGTGGCTCTACCTGGATCAATTTTACTATAATCAGTTCGAGTAAGGTCAATATTTTCATAGCGCATTCCAGGTGTAATGCTCCAACGTCCCCACTGAATTTCATCTTGAACTGAAAAGGACAAGGCGTCGGCATCACTAATGCGATTAGATTGACTTCCAGTATTTCCACGGGCAGTCAAATTCATATTCCCACTAGCCATTTGAAATTTGTCTTCATGCTGTAACCGATCTTCCTCATCCTGATGATAACGAAAACCAAATTCAACACCATGAGTGATAGCTGAGTCGTTTTCCTGATAATCAAAACCCAGAACGGATTGAATTCCTTGAGAATAATACTCTCTATTATTAGCTCTAACTTCTAGTGCATCAACAGCGCTATCTCCCCCTCGTGCAATATCCAGTTGGTTAGAGTAAGTAGTTGGATCTTTAAACAAATTTGACAATTTAGTTCCGGAAATGCTCTGTAGCTTGTACCAATTACGGGCAAAATTATTTCGGTAAATCGTAGTTGTCGAATCTAAACCTTTTGGTAAAGTTGCAAAATGTCTAACTTGGTATTGTTCATGTGTAGATTTAAAATTATCAATTTGTGAAGCTCTATAACGGCGATTAGGATTAGCAGAAAAGTCGTCATCTGTTAGTCCAAGATAGGTTTCATCTGAGTCCTGATTAGTTCTGCCGAATTTAAATTCAAGTTGTTGATAGTTGGGGTCATTCTTAGATGTATTAAATCGAAACTTTGCTAAATAGTCGTTTATAGAAAATCCTGTATCCCCTCCTCCATCAAGCTCTTTAAATCCGTTTGTGTTGAGCTGATAAGTTTCAATCAGCCAGCCAAAGTTTTGATGTGAAGCGCCCAAATTTATGCGACCTTTACGGGCGACATCAGAACCGAATGACAAGGTGCTGTCTAGAGTTAAATCCTCGGGAATTTCAGTTGATATAAAATTAAGAGCTCCACCATTAGTTTGTGGGCCGTACTTAATTTGACTAGAGCCTTTTCTGACTTCGAGGGCTCTCATACGTCCAGTAGTTGGAAAATAGTAAGCTGAAGGGGCAGAGTAGGGTGCTGGTCCTATAAGGACACCATCCTCCATAAGAGTAATCTTTGAGCTTCGTTCTGCTCCTGAACCTCGCATGCCAATGTTAGGTCGGAGGCCATAGCCTTCTTCTTCTTGAATATTCACTCCAGGAATTTGACGTAAAATTTGATGGACATCATCAAATCCTTGTTTTTGTTTTTCCATTTCAGATTTATCAATAAAGTGGGCTGAACCTGGAATTTCATCTAAACGGTCAGGATGTCCAACAACCATAATTCTTTTCTTAATAGTAAAATTTGGACTTTCTTGTAAGGTCAGGATGACATTTTCTAAAGGTCGGTCTTTAAGAAGAATATACTTACTGGTTAGAAAATTAGGTCCACCAGAAACAGTAATCAAATATTCTCCTGTCTCTAGTTGGGTAAATTCAAAAATACCATCGAGCTTTGTCAAAAAAACTTTTTTGAAATCTGAGACTTCTTTAGTTAAGGTAACTGTTGCATCTAAGGTAGGTTGTCCAGAAACATCTTGGATGACACCTTTTATTGATAGTGGTTTACTTTGGCTTAAATCAACAACTACTACATTGAATAGGAGTAAAACTATTAAAATTATGGTTTTTACTGTTTCCGATCGTAGCATTCTACTTGTTTCAGGTAAGTTAAATTTAATAAAAAACTAAGGCTCTTGAAAATGAATTTTAATGAAAATGAATTTCAATTTCAATAAAAAAGCGCTTCTATTGAAAATGAATTTCATTTTCAATAGATTTAAACGGTAAAGAACTAGGACTCCTATGAAACTTTTGAAATAAACATTAATTTCAGAGTTTTATATCCAATGTGTTAAGGAGGTATTTTATTTTTCTTATTTACTTTATTTTTTTTGCTCATTATTAGGTAGAATTAATAGATTCGAACTTACAAAAGGAAAATAGTAATCAAAGATCTTTTAAAAGTTTAATTAAAGGTTTAATGTGAATTTAAACGGATTTCAAATTAACTAAATTGTTGGAGGACAGGGGTAATTCATGGAAACTGTCTATGAAAAGATCTATAAAAAAGCTTTAGAGATGCCAGAAGATTTCTGGGCTGATGCAGCACAGGCTGTTCAATGGGAAAAGAAATGGGATAAGGTGTTTGACGACTCAAACTATCCTTTTGTTCAATGGTTTAAAGGCGGACTGTTGAATAGTTGCTATAACGCTTTGGATTTTCACGTTGATAATGGCCGGGCTGAACAGACTGCATTGATCTATGACAGTCCAGTAACTGGAATTATCCGCAAGATTTCATACCGAGAGCTCCAGAAAGAGGTAGCTCTTTTAGCTGGCGCCTTCCAATCACTCGGTCTAAAAAAAGGCGATCGGATAATCATCTATATGCCCATGATTCCTCAGGCAGTCATAACCATGTTAGCTTGTGCCAGGATTGGTGTTGTGCATTCAGTAGTTTTTGGTGGATTTGCCTCTCAGGAGCTTGCAATTAGAATTGATGATTCAAAGCCTAAAGCAATTGTAACGGCGTCATGTGGGATTGAAGTTGAACGCTTAATCCCCTACAAACCTTTGTTAGATAAAGCGATTGAGATGGCACAGTATAAACCAGAACATTGTGTAGTTTTTCAACGTCCTGAACTTTCAGCACAATTATTAACCCAGCGAGACCATGATTGGATAGAAATCATAAATCAAGCTGAGCCTGTTCCATGCGTTGTAATGAAATCTACCGACCCTCTATACATACTCTATACCTCAGGTACTACAGGGAAACCAAAGGGAGTGGTCCGTGATAATGGAGGGCATGCTGTAGCTCTAAAATGGAGTTTGACAAACATCTATGATGTAAACCCTGGTGACGTATTTTGGGCGGCCTCAGATATTGGTTGGGCTGTAGGGCATTCCTACTCTGTATACGGTCCGTTAATGCAAGGTTGTACAACGGTACTATATGAAGGTAAGCCTGTAGGTACTCCAAATCCCGGTGCCTTCTGGAGAGTAATTGATCAACATCAAGTTAAAGTTCTTTTTACTGCTCCTACAGCGATAAGAGCTATTAAAAAAGAAGACCCTACAGGGAAGTATCTCAAAGACTTTGATCTTTCTTCCCTCCAATATCTGTTTCTCGCAGGTGAACGGTTAGACCCAGATACTTACCACTGGAGCAATAAACTTCTTAATGTCCCAGTTATTGATCACTGGTGGCAGACAGAAACTGGATGGCCAGTTGCTGCTAATTGTATGGGATTTTCTCCACATCGCTTTAAACCGGGCTCAGCAGGTAAACCTGTTCCTGGTTATGACATAAGAATCCTTGACTCTAATGGAAAAGTTTTGGGTCCAGATGAGGAGGGACTCATTGCTATCAAGCTTCCATTGCCTCCAGGCTGTTTGCCGACTCTTTGGAACGATGACCAACGATATGTAAATTCTTATCTCAGTCAATATCCAAAATATTATTTTACTAGTGATGGTGGTTATAAGGACAACGAAGAATATCTCTATATAATGGGTCGTGTAGATGATGTCATTAACGTTGCTGGACATCGTTTCTCTACTGGAAGAATGGAGGAAGTGATTGCTGCGCATTCAGATGTGGCAGAATGTGCCGTGGTAGGGGCCAATGATCCTTTAAAAGGACAGGTCCCAGTTGGTCTCTTGGTTTTGAAGAATGGTGTAGACCGCGATCAACAGGTAATAACCCAAGAGGTTATTGAAAAGATTCGATCTGAAATTGGTGCTGTCGCTAGTTTTAAAAGAGTTCATGTAGTAAAAAGGTTGCCAAAAACTCGCTCGGGAAAAATTTTACGCAGAACCATTAGGGAGATTGCTGATAGAAAAAAATATTCTATTCCATCAACCATCGATGAGCCAGAAATTATCCAGGAGCTGGAGATTGTTCTAAATAAATAAACAACCTCTGGATCTTATAACCTATTTATCGTCGGGAAAGTCAATAGAGGTCTCTGCAATACTCCTGACTTTGTTAAACGTAATAACCCTTTACAAAGAAGAATCCTCTAACTGCAATCAAAAATTCTGTGGAAAAGTACTCTATGCCCAACCTTTTTCTTTTAAGAGTTTTCGAATCTTTTCTGTTTTTCCCTCTGCTTCTTGACAGATACGACTAACTTCCGAATAACTGTGTGATTTCATTAAGTCTGTAAGAAGAGGAATGAGGGGTTTTGTATCGGGGTCATTTTTTTTAGAAACAATGACGAGGTCTTTAATACACTTTGCAGCCAATCCGCTGCAAGCTTGTGATAGTAGATTCATCGAATTCAAGATATTAAAAACACTCATGCTCTCCCAGACATTAAGATCCAGCTCTCCATGATCAATTGTTGCTGCACATGTTGTATGGTTACCCACTACTTGAAAACAGCACTGTATAACAAATTCAGGAATCACGGGGTTAATCTTTCCTGGCATAATCGAAGATCCTGGCTGAAGAGCGGGTAGCTGTATTTCTCCTAAACCAGTATCTGGTCCAGAATTAAGTAGTCGAAGGTCTTTAGAAATCTTAATGAGAGATCTAGCCGCAATTTCAAGACTGGATGACAAAGCTATGAGTTCATCTGGATTTTGAGCAGCATCAAATAGATTGGAACTTTGATGATACTTTGCATCCCTTGTTACTTCCTGGAGTAGAGGTATGATATTTTCTTGATATTCCTCGGGGGTATCTGAGGATCTTCCGACAATAGTTCCACCTAAGTTTAAAGTGTACAATGGTTCTACCGCAGTACCAATTCGATGAGATACTCTTGCTATTAGAGATTCATAACTTCCAAATAGGTCGCCGAAGGTAACATTTACTGCATCTTGTAGACAGGTTCGTGCGATTCGTGGTTTGTCAGCTACTTCAAGCTTTTTGGTTCTTAATGTTTCCTGCAAACAAGTAATGTCATAGGAAAGTTCTAACCATTGCGAAATAACAGCCATACGGCAGGCAGAAGGATAAACATCATTACTTGATTGATGGAGGTTAACATGATTGTTTGGATGGACTAATTGGTACCTGCCACGCTTTCCACCAAGGCTTTCTTCAGCATAGTTTGCTAGGACCTCGTTAGCATTCATATTCGCAGAGGTACCACCACCCCCGTGCAAATAGTGCACTGGGAAGTTATGGGTAAAAGGTTGGTTGACAAGATATTGAGCTCCCGTACTTATTGCTTTTGAAATACTTGTTTCTAAAAAGTTAGCTTTGTGGTTTGTTAGTGCTGCCGCCCATTTAATTTGCAGGAGGGCTTGAATAAGCGTTGGATAACATCCAATTGATCGTTCTCCCTTTAAGGGAAAATTTTCAAGAGCTCGTTGCGTTTGCCCGCCATATAGAGCTCTTTGTGGAACTTTAACTTCTCCTAGAAAATCACGTTCAAGTCGATAATTCTTTTTAGCCATTATTTATCCTTTACGTGGGATTAAGTTTTTTAACAAATGACTTGATTGCTTTGTTTAGTTCATTTGGTTTTTCTGACATTGGGAAATGTCCACAGTCCTCAATAATTGTTAGAAAAGCATTTGGAATTAAAGTTGCTAATTGTTTGCTTTGTGCTGGAGGAGCTGAACTATCAGATTTAGTTCCAATTATCAAGGTCGGACAGGAAACTTCTTTTAAACGATCTCTAAGATCAAATAATGCATAGGAGTTAACCCAAGCTAAACTAGTCGCTTCTTCCGTTAATAACATTTGTGATTTTACCCTTTGTCGGACTTCGTTGGGGGTTTTAGTAGAAAACCAGGCTTCAAAATGGAGATCAAAAGAAGCTAAAAACCCCAGTTTGTTTGTATCGGTTTGAATTCTCTTTGAAATTAACTGATTTTCGGTGTCAGCAGCAATAGTGGAGACCAAAATTAGTGCGTCAAATCGTTCTTTAGCTTCTAAATATACTTGTTGTGCGATCATTCCTCCCATTGAATGCCCAATCAGAATAGGTTGATTAATCTCCAATTTCTTTAAAATTCTTATTACATCTTGAGCAATTTGTCTGATTGAACGAGATCGATGAAGTTTGTCGGACTGGCCGTGACCAGGAAAGTCAAGAGTCAGGTACTGATACCCTTTTTCAGTATTTAGTTGATTATTCCAAAAAGTTTGATTGCACATCCATCCGTGAAGAAATACTAGACATCGTCCCTTTCCTGACAACGTATAAGCCCAGGAAGTTCCATTTATTTTCAGAAATTGGGTCATGAATTTTTCCATAATTTAAAAATGATCTTTCTAATGGTAGTATCAGAACATTATTCAAAAGATTTTAAAGAGATAAGTTGTTCAGACCAATAGAAAAATTACGATTAGGAAATTAGTTTTCGAACCAACTAGGTATGACTCGATGAGTAGGTGTAATAATTAAAATAAAAAGAGTTGGAGAAATTTTCATATTCCAATTTTAGGACAGAATGAAATTGAATTTATTTAGGATTTTTATATAAGGTAATCATGATTTTGTATAGCAGTTCTAATGAAACTCAAGTTATTTTGAAGATACTATTTTGTTCTTTGAAGAATACAGATAATATTGTTGAGGCATTGTAGCAGGCAGATGTCTGGATAGGCACACACTCACCTAGACTCCCATAAACAAAGGCTTTAGAAGAACTGGTCTTCCCTTGTTGTCAGCAAGGAGAAGCAGGGAGAGGTGTGCTTCTATTCTTTCTACAGTCATCTGTACAGCCATCTGGCTTCATCGCTTTGGGTGGGGCACCCCCATTTTCCGCTTCGCTCGTTTAATATATAACCTCCCTCGCAACAGTAGATCTATTTTTGAAAAAGGTGGTCAAAGGCTCAAAATATATTTTTTAGTTTTTCTGGAGCTGTCTTTCAATTGCCTTGGTAGGCAGGGAGAAGTATCATTAAGCATGCTTGCTAAGAGAAAACCTTTAATCAGACCTCCAGATAGAAAGTCTTACTCAGCTAAGGACATTAGCTTCTCTGCAGAACACACCTCACTCCTTGAGGAAATGTCAGGAGGAAAAGCTCCTGCTAGAAGGAATGTGATACTTACCTTTGAAAGAGAGCATGACTGGCAGTCTGAAGGAGAACTCACCTGGAAAGGCAAGCTGGAGCCTGAAGAGATTGACAAGCTGATAGATGGTGAAGAGCATCCCAGTGGCACAATCAAATATATCCACTTCCTAAAGAAAGAGCCTACCTTTGTTGAGGAAATTAAAAGAATTGCTGTTGAGTTCAGAATTAATTTTGAATCAGGAACTTCATCAAAAGATCAGCCTAAAAGAGAACTCTTAAGGTTCTTGGACACTTTGGAAAACACCTCTGACAATCTGCAGAAAATCCTGACTGAAGGCATAGTAGATGGAAGGTTCAGACTGTCCTATGCTGAGGAGTTGTTATTGTTTGGCACTCTAACTATGGAGGATGATGCCAAAGGAATAGACCATTCATTCATTAATAAACTCAGAGATGATCTTAAGGTTACAAAAGACCTAGTTGATAGAAGGAGAAAGATCTTTGAGCAGGAGAAGCAAGCAAAAGTTCAGACTGATGTACCAGACCTATACAGGGAAGGCAGACCCACAGACAGATCAGCCCAGTATGTAATCAGGGATGTCCTTGATCTGTTTGAAAATTGGAAAATCCCAGTGAAAAAATCAGAACTAGGGAAGGAAGACCTAGCCCTACCAGATGATGTAACAGAGAAAGAACTAGCACTGTACAGTAAGGGAGGAGAAGGTCTCAATGAATTGAAGAAGTCTGACTTCTACATGGTTTTGTACATCATTTTCAATTCAGCTGGAAAGAGCCTTGAATATATGAAGTGGCACTGGAACAAATATAAGAAAAACCCTTTAGGTAACCTACCTAAGTAATAAACCAACACACCTGAATCAAACACCTCAGCAACAAAAGAAAACCTGACATTTGAATGTCCAGTTTTCCACCCCTTGGGATAGCTATGGGCTACTGCATAATGGCTCACATGCACATCAAGCAGGTGCATGACACATACACACAGACAAAGAAAGGAAAGAAAGATGAGTGGTATTAAAAGGTTGGGTTACTCAAAGAAGCAGGCAGTGGAGGCAACCAGTTTAAGCCTCAGGTCAATTGACAACTTAATAGCTACTGGAAAATTGAAAGCTATGAAAGCAGGGAGCAGGGTCATTATCTCAGCAGATTCTTTGGAGAACTTTATTAAGAAAGGGACTATGACCTTTAGGACTTCTGGTCAGGAGGGAGGACTCCATGCCTAGAGATCCAATAACTTTTCAAGAGCATAGGAAATTAGTTGAAGTACTTTACCATGCTCATAAGTTCCTAAAAGTGGCAATAGCAGTTAAGACTATTTTGGTATACAGATCTACTTTCATGGTTTTCTCCTTTGGTTTGCCAGTGGAATTACTTCTTGGGATTTTCTTTTTTAGGTTTGAAATTTCTGGATAGCTTCTGGGCTTCAGCTATTTGGGAAGGTGTCATTCTCTTGGCTAGCTTATCTCTTGCTTCAGCAGCATTTTTATCTCCTTGAGCAGCAGATAAGTTCCACCATTTATAGGCTAATACATAATTTTTTGGAACACCCATGCCGAAGGAATACATCTTTCCTAACTGGTGTTGAGCCTCAGCATCATTTTGTTCAGCTAGTGTTAACAATTCTTTAACTGACTTCTTGGAATAGTCCTGTCCAAACACACTGGTGCATCCAGCAAGAAGGAAAACTGTTATTAGGAGGTAGTTAATGGCTCTCATGGCTTCTCCTTCTTTGGCTTGAATTCCCTAGCTAGTTTCTGGGCTTCCTGAATTTGGGAGGTATTCATTTTTTCAGCCAGCTTATCTCTAATTGTGCTAGCAACACCTTGAGCAGCAGCTAAGTTGAGCCATTTATAGGCTAGGACATAGTCCTTTGGAGTTCCTTGACCCAGGGCATACATCCCTCCTAAAACAGCTTGAGCCTTAGTATGTCCCTGTTCAGCAGCTCTTCTGGCCCAATAAGCAGCTAACTGATCGTCTTGAGGAACACCATGACCAATCTTATACATATATCCTAAATTGATTTGAGCCTTAGCATATCCCTGCTCAGCAGCTCTTCTAAGCCACTTAGCAGATTTTTGGTAATCTTGAGGAACACCTTCACCTTTGTTATACATCACTCCTAAATTGAATTGAGCATCAGCAAAGCTTTGTTCAGCAGCCAGCTTGAACCACTTAACAGCTTTTTGATAATCTTTAGGAACACCTTTACCTTCGTTATACATCCCTCCTATAAGGGCTTGAGCAGAAGGATTTCCCTGTACTGCAGCCCTTCTCCACCACTTCATGGCTTCTTGGTAATCTTGAGGAACACCTAATCCTAGGTGATAAATGCTTCCTAAAACAGCTTGAGCCTCAGCATCTCCCAGCTCAGCCCTCCTAGCCGTCTCCCTAATTACCTCTGGAGTGTAGTTTAGGGAATCCTGCCCAAACAGACTAGTACATCCAGTAAGAAGGACTGCTATTAAGAAGTAGTTAATGACTCTCATGGCTTCTCTTTCTTGGGTTTGAATTCTTTGGCTAGTCGTTGAGCTTCAGCTATTTGGGAGGGAGTCATTTCAGTGGCTAGGACATCTCTTAATTCAGCAGAAGCTTTATCTCCTTGAGCTGCTGCTAGGTTGAACCACTTGTAGGATAGGACATGGTCCTTTGGAACTCCTTCAGCAAAGTAATACATCACTCCTAAACTGAATTGACCATGAGCATATCCC
>Ga0310345_10003989_pt1 | contig 13649 bp, 9 predicted proteins | sample HC15DNA20500_MG_FD_204667 | JGI IMG/M metagenome (GOLD analysis project Ga0310345, IMG submission 204667) | Marine microbial communities from station ALOHA, North Pacific Subtropical Gyre - HC15-DNA-20-500_MG | ecosystem: Environmental > Aquatic > Marine > Oceanic | place: Pacific Ocean: North... | reverse complement strand
TCCGGATCGCCGGGGCCTGCGCCGACCAGCCATACGGTGCGCGGTTCGAAGTCGGTCATTCGGCAGGCTCCATTGTCGGGCGGGATTCCAGCATCCGGGCGATCACCGGGCGGCAGCTGCCGCAATTGGTCCCCGCCTTGGTCGCGACCCCGACGGCGGCGGTGTCGCACGCGCCGGCGGCGATCGCGGCGGCGACCTGCCGCTCGCCGACGTCGTGGCACAGGCAGACCAGCGGCCCCTTGTCCGGCGCGGGAGCGGCCGATCGCCCGGCGAGCCATTCGGCGCCCGATCCGGGCATGCCGAGTTGCTCCGCGATCCATTCGCGCGCGGGCAGGGTGCCGCTGCGGGTGACGAACAGCACCGCGGCCAGGCCCCCTCCCTCGTCCGGCACGGCAATTCGCCGCATCCCGCGCTCACGGTCGGCCACTTCGATCCGCGGCCCGGCCGGTAGCAGGGCGTCGCAATCGACGGCGCCGAACCCGGCCAGCTCGGTCAGCCATCCACGGGCGACCCGCGAACGGACCCAGTAGGGGGCCTGCGGGGTCACGGTCCGGCGCGAGACGAGGAAGGCGCGCCAGTCCGGCTCGACCCGTGCGAGGCGGGCGGGCGTGTTCTTGAACCCGGGCTGGCCGGAATGGGGATCGGTCGCAGGCTGGGCCAGCTTCCCGGTCCGTCCGCCCCCGGCCAGCATGTCGGTCCAGTGCATCGGGACGAAGATCTCCCCCGGCCGCTGGCCCTCGCTGGTCGCGACGCGGAACAGCTCGGCGCCGAACGGCGTCTCGACCCGGGCGAGCCCGCCGTCGAGGAGCCGGTGGCGGCGGGCATCGGCCGGATGGACCTCGACGACCGGTTCGCGCCGGTGATGCGCGAGCCGGGGGCTGAGGCCGGTGCGGGTCATCGTGTGCCACTGATCGCGGTAGCGGCCGGTGTTGAGCCGGAGCGGGAAATCGGGATCGGGCGACCGGGCCGCAGGGGGGTTGACGGCGACGATCCGCGCCTTGCCGTCGGCCGTCGGAAACCGGCGCGCGAGCGGGTGCGGCCCGCCCCACTGGAACGGCTGCATCCGTTCGTATTCGCAATCGCTGCACCCGGCCCATTCGGCCAGGTCCAGGTGCTTTCCGTGCTCGCGTGCGAGCCGGGTCATCGCCGCATATTCCCGGAACACCTCGGCCGGCGACGACCATGCGAAGGATTCGCCCCAGCCCATGCGCGCGGCGACATCGGCGACGATCCGCCAGTCGGCCCGGGCTTCGCCGGGCGCGGGAAAGAGCCGGCGCTGGCGGCTGACGCGCCGTTCCGAATTGGTGACCGTGCCGTCCTTCTCCCCCCAGGCCAGCGCCGGCAGGCGGACATGGGCCAGGCGCGCCGTGTCGGTCTGCGCGATCACGTCCGACACGACGACGTGGGGACAGCGTGCCAGCGCTTCGCGCACGAAGCCGGCATCGGGCATCGAGACGGCGGGATTGGTCGCCATGATCCACACGAACCTGACCTTGCCCGAATGGACCGCACGAAACAGGTCCACCGCCTTCAGGCCCGGCTCGCGGCAGAGCCGGTCGGTGCCCCAGAACCGCGCGACCGAGGCGCGTTCTTCGGCGGAGAAGCCCAGGTGGCAGGCAAGCGTGCTGGCCAGCCCGCCGACCTCGCGGCCGCCCATGGCGTTCGGCTGCCCGGTGATCGAGAAAGGCCCCGCGCCGGGGCGGTTGATGCGACCGGTGGCGAGGTGGAGGTTGATGATCGCATTGCCCTTGTCGGTGCCGCCGACCGACTGGTTTGCGCCCTGGCTGAACATCGTGATCGCGCGCGGGCTCGCGGCGAACAGGTCGGCGAGCCGTGCGAAAAGGGCGCGATCGATCGCCGGATCGTGATTGAGATCGTCCCAGAAGCCCGGCGGCACCGAACAGGCATCGCGCAGGAAGGCGTCGTCGAGCGCGCCCCGGCGGGCCATCTCGGCAAGCAGCGCGGTGAACAGCGCCGTGTCGCCGTCGGGCGCGAGCGGGATGTGGAGGTCTGCCCGCTCGGCGGTTTCCGTCCGTCGCGGGTCGATCACCACCAGTTTCGTGCCGCGTCGTTCGCGCGCCGCCTCCATCGCTTGCCACACGACCGGATGGCACCAGGCGGTGTTCGACCCGACCAGCAGGATCAGGTCGGCCGCGGCGATATCGTCGTAGGAGCAGGGGACGACGTCTTCACCCCAGGCGCGGTTGTGGGCGGCGACCGCGCTGGCCATGCACAGGCGCGAATTGGTGTCGATGTTGGCGCTGCCGACGAAGCCCTTCATCAGCTTGTTGGCGACGTAGTAGTCTTCGGTCAGCAACTGGCCGGAAACATAGAAGGCCACGCTGTCCGGCCCGTGACGTTCGATGCAGGCGCGCATGCGCGAGGCCACCTGGCCAAGCGCCTCGTTCCACGAGACGCGCGCCTCCCCGACCATCGGGTGCAGCAGGCGCCCGTCGAGCCCGACGGTCTCGCCCAGGTGCGTGCCTTTCGAACACAGCCGGCCGCGATTGGCCGGATGATCGGGGTCGCCGGCGATCGCGACCGAACGGGTGCCGTCCACTTCCGCGCGGATCCCGCAGCCGACGCCGCAATAGGCACAGGTCGTGCGGATCGCGCCCATCGGCGATCAGGCCGCCCGCGGCCCGGCCGCCCCGCGCGGGGCCACCACGGCTTCGCGCAGGAGGAACAGGCGGCCGCCGTCGATCTTGAGCGGGATGGTCGGGGTGCAACCGCTGTCGCCCCCCAGCGCCGCCCCCGTGCTCAGCGAGATGCGCCAGTTGTGCAGCGGACAGGTCACGCTGTCGCCGTGGACGATTCCCTGGCTGAGCGGCCCCTGCCGGTGGGGGCAGCTGTTGACCAGCGCGTAGAAGCGCCCGTTCACGGTGTGGAAGACCGCAATCTCCTCCCCGCCTTCGACCGGCAGGGTGGCGGCCATTCCCGGTTCGATCTGCGTGGTCGGACCGATATCGAGCCACTTGCCGGGCATCATGCGTACTCCGTTTCCATCGGCCGGACCGTGGCCAGGTGCCGGTGCAGGTCGGCCCGCTCGCCCGCGGCGCGCCTGGCCCAGGGATCGTCCTGCATGAACTGTTGCGAATAGTGGAAGCGGCGGGCCAGGCGCCCGACCCGTTCGGGATCGTCGAACATCTGCGCCTTGATCCAGTCCAGCCCCTTGCGTTCGAGCCAGGGGGCGGTGCGTTCGAGATAATGCGCATCCTCGCGGTAGAGCTGGATGAAGGCGGCGCAGTGCTCCATCGCCTCTTCCTCGGTCTCGACCTTGCACAGCAGGTCGGTGGCGCGGACCTTGATCCCGCCATTGCCGCCCACATGCAGCTCGTATCCGCTGTCGACGCAGACCACGCCGAAATCCTTGATCGTCGCCTCGGCGCAATTGCGCGGGCAGCCGCTGACGGCGATCTTGAACTTGTGCGGCATCCAGCTGCCCCAGGTCATCTGCTCGATCTTGATGCCGAGGCCGGTCGAATCCTGCGTGCCGAAGCGGCACCATTCGCTGCCGACACAGGTTTTCACCGTGCGCAGAGACTTGCCGTAAGCGTGGCCGGACACCATGCCCGCGGCATTGAGGTCGGCCCAGACCGCGGGCAGGTCTTCCTTGCGAATGCCGAAGATGTCGAGCCGCTGGCCGCCAGTGACCTTGACCATGCGGGCATCGTATTTCTCGACCACATCGGCGATCGCGCGCAGTTCCTTCGGACTGGTCACACCGCCCCACATGCGCGGAACCACGGAATAGGTGCCGTCCTTCTGGATATTGGCGTGGAGGCGCTCATTGACGAAGCGGCTCTTCTGGTCGTCCTCATACTCGCCGGGCCAGGCGCAGAGCAGGTAGTAGTTCAGCGCAGGGCGGCAGGCAGAGCAGCCATCCGGCGTGGTCCAGTGCAGCTCCTGCATGACCTGCGGCATTTCCTTGAGCTGCTTTTCCACGATCAGGCGGCGCACGTCGTCATGCGTGAAGCTGGTGCACTTGCACATGCTGGCGGGGCCGCTCTCGAGCTCGCCGCCCAGCGTCAGCGACAGCAGGCTTTCGACGAGACCGGTGCACGAACCGCAGCTCGCGCTGGCCTTGCACTGCGAGCGCACCGCATCGAGGCTGTGCGCGCCGTCATTGATGCACTGGACGACCTTGCCCTTGGATACGCCGTTGCAGCCGCAGATTTCTGCGTCGTCCGAGAGGGCGGCAACGGCGGCATTAGGGTCCGCAAGGGCACCCCCGCTGGCAAAGGCCTGTCCGAAGATCAGCCCTTCGCGGATATCGGAGATATCCTCTTCCTTCTTCAGGAGATCGAAGTACCAGTTGCCGTCGGCCGTATCGCCGTAGAGCACCGCACCGATCAGCTTGTTTTCCTTGAGGACGACGCGCTTGTAGACGCCGCGCGCGGCATCGCGCATCACGATGTCCTCGCAATCGTCGCCGCCGGAGAAATCGCCGGCGGAGAACAGGTCGATCCCCGATACTTTCAGCTTGGTCGAGGTGACCGAACCGGCATAGCCCGTGGGTGCGTCGGTCAGGTGATCGGCCAGCGAGCGGCACATTTCCCAAAGCGGCGCGACCAGACCGTAACAGGCTCCGCGATGCTGCACGCATTCGCCCACGGCCAGGATGTCCGGGTCCGAGGTGACCATGTGATCGTCCACCACGATGCCGCGCTCGCATTCGAGACCGGCGGATTTGGCAAGGCCGGTGGCCGGCTTGATGCCTGCCGCCATGACGACGATGTCCGCCTTCACGCGTGTCCCGTCTTCCAGCTCGATCCCGGCGACATGGCCTTCGATGCCGTGGATCACCTTGGTGTTGGCCCCGGTCAGGATCGTCTGGCCGCGCTTTTCCAGTTCCTGCCGCAGCAAATAGCCCGCGGCTTCGTCGAGCTGGCGCTCCATCAGCGTGGGCATGAGGTGAACGACGGTGACCTTCATGCCGCGCAGCGAGAGGCCATGCGCAGCCTCCAGCCCCAGCAGGCCACCGCCGATCACCACTGCATCGCCGCCTTTCTCCGCCGCGGCGAGCATCTTGTCGACATCGTCGAGATCGCGGAAGGTGATGACCCCGGCAAGGTCGTTGCCCGGAATGGGAATGATGAAAGGGTCCGAACCGGTCGCGATCAGCAGCTTGTCATAGGGTTCGACCCGTCCGGACTGGCTGAGTACCGTCTTGGCCGCGCGGTCGATATGGCTGACAGGGTCTCCGCTCACCAGTTCGATATCGTTCTCGGCATACCATTCGGCGCTGTTGATCACGATCTCGTCGAAGGTCTTCTCCCCCGCGAGCACCGGGGAGAGCATGATGCGGTTGTAGTTCACCCGCGGCTCAGCCCCGAAAATGGTGATGTCGTAGCGATCGCCATCGCGTTCGAGCACTTCCTCGACCGCCCGGCAACCCGCCATGCCGTTGCCGATGACGACCAGCTTCTCGCGGGCCGAGACCGTGTCTTCCATCCGGGTCTGTGCGTTCATCTCTGCCTCCGCGGGGCCGGACCCCGATCACGCACGCAAAAAAGCCGCCAAGCCCGGCCCGAAGGCGAGACTGGCGGCGTCATTGCCACGTTTTGCGTCTTTTCGTTCGAAAGCGGCCGTGGTCGTCCGGCGTTGGACGGGCGCGCTTGTCGGCGTGGAGCCGAGGGTAACCGATTGCCGGCGCCCCTCGCAAGGCCTTTTCGCATGGCGGTGCGGGGGCTGTCAGAACGCATATTCGGCCTGCAACCAGAACTTGCGCGTGTCCGCGCCGAAATCGCGTGCGTCGTAGTGGGCATATTTCGCCAGCAGGCCCACCGGCCCGAGGCGGGTGCCCAGCGACAGGTTCCATTCCTGTCCGTAGGCGATATCCGCGTAGTCGCTGTCGAACCGGTGATAGGCGATCTGTGCGTCGATCGCGGCCTCTCCGTCCGCCCCGCCGAACCGCGCGGACAGCCGGACGTGGCGGTCGCGCAGGCCGGCCGGCGGCGTGGCCAGGAACATGTCCGCCCAGCCGTTGAAGGCATGAAGCGTGGCGAGCGGTGTCTGGAACGCGGCGACCCCCTCGTCGCTGCCGAGCTTCTCGTAACCGGCGGCGAGCGTGAACGGCCCGCTCGCCGCGGCCACTTCGGCGTCGACGTAGTCGGCGCGATAGGCGACCGGGCCGGACCCGTGATCCGACTGCACGGCGTAGCCGGCGCGGTATCGCAGCTCCAGCGGGCCCAGCGCGGTCGCGCCGCTGGCAATGGCGCCGTACGTCTGGCTGGAGAAGGCCGGACGCCGGTCGTAGTCGACGAGATAGGCGAAGGCCCGGCCTTCGAACGGCCCCCGGCGGACAGTGCCGCTGGCGAGCCAGAAATCGCCGTCGTGGCTCTCGCCGGGGCTGTAGGCGCCGAAGATCGTGCGCTGGGCGGCTGCATAGGCGAAGTCGATCGCGACCGGGCCGATTGCGGCCTCGCCCCGCACGGCGTCGAACGTCTGTTCATTCTGCCGCCATCCGACGTTGCCGACGAACCGGGCATTGCCGTGCACGATCCGCTGCCGGCCGACGGTGACCGTCGCCGGGCCGCCCCGCCACGATAGTTGCGCCCGGTTCAGTTCCAGCGTCTCGGGGTCGGCGATCACGGGGAAAGGCTCGGCGCCGTTGCCGGGCAGCGTGTCGTTGTATCCGTCGGCGAGCGCGGCCGTGCCTTCGCCCTCTACCAGCAGCGACAGGCCGCCGCGGCGCGCCTCCAGCCCGAACCGGGCGCGCAGGGTCACGGCTTCCGCGTGGCGGCCCGCCCCTTCCGACGCGACCCCTTCGTAGCGCAGGCGAGCCGTGAACAGGGGCGCGAGGCGCCAGGCATCCGGGGTGTGGACGGCAGGGGCGGGTGTTCCGCCCGCCTGCCGCGGCGCCCTGTTGGCGGCGTCCGGCGCGGCGTCCGGCGCGGCATCTTGTGCCGCGTCCCGCGCCGCGAGAGGCGCGGGGGCGATAGCGGAGGATGCCGTGGCGGCAGCGAACAGGATCGGGCGGTGGTGGAATCTCATCGTGGTTCTCCCCTTGCGGGCCCGCCGGCATCCTCTCCCGCCGGGGCGGGCCGCTCGCGGGCCCGTCCCCGGTCCTGCCCGGGCGTCAGATGCGAACGCCCTGGACGGCGGCGCCCCACGTCGTGCGCCAGCGGCCCTTGACCGCCGTCAGCCCGACCAGCGCGACCAGCGCGATCGCGGCGAAGACGAGGAACCCCAGCTGGGGGCTCCCGGCATGCTGCTTGGCCAGGCCGAGCGAGCTGGCCAGAAAGAAGCCGCCGATCCCGCCGCCACAGCCCACCAGCCCGGTCATGACGCCGATTTCCTTGCCGAAGCGCTGGGGGACGAGCTGGAAGACCGCGCCGTTGCCAGTCCCGAACGAGAGCATGGCGATCACGAAGAGACCGAGGGCGAGTGCCAGCGAACCCGGCCCGGTGCTGATCGCCACCAGCGCGCCGCCGGCGATGACATAGACCGCGGTGAGCGTCCGGATTCCCCCGAAGCGATCGGCCAGCCCGCCGCCCAGGGGCCGCACCAGCGATCCGGCGAAGACGCACCCGGCGGTGCAGTATCCGGCCTGCACGGCGGTAAGGCCGAACTGGTCGACGAAATAGATCGAGAGCGAGGCGGCGAGCCCCACGAAGCCGCCGAACGTCACGCCGTAGAACAGCATGAACCACCACGCGTCGCGGTCGCCGAGCGGCTCGAGATAGGCCGAGAGCCGCATGGGGGCCGGCTGTTCGGGCGAATCCTTCGCCATTGCGAGATAGAGCGCGAGGACGATTGCGAGCGGGATGCAGGCCAGGCCGAGAACGCCGGTCCAGCCGGCGAGCAGGGCCAGCCCGGGGGCGAAGAGCGAGGCGATGACAGTGCCCGAATTGCCCATGCCCGCGACACCCATGGCCTTGCCCTGGTGTTCGGGCGGATACCAGCGGCTGGCCAACGGCAGCGCGACGGCGAAGCTCGCCCCGGCAAAGCCGAGTACCAGGCCCAGCGCGATCGTGGCGGCGAACGATCCGACGCCCAGCAGCCATGCCGCCAGCAGGCCGGCGATGACGATCACCTGCCCGATCGCGCCGGTCTTCTTGGGTCCGATCCGGTCGCCGAGGAAACCCATCGGGATGCGCAGCAGCGCCCCGGCCAGCGTCGGCACGGCGACCATGAACCCCTTCTGCGCCGCGTTCAGACCCAGGTCTTCCGCGACCAGTGGCGCCAGCGGGCCGAGTATGACCCAGACCATGAAGGCGAGGTCGAAATAGAGGAAGGCGGCGACCAGCGTGGGCCAGTGGCCCGATTGCCAGAAACCTGCCTTGCCCGTTCGCGGGGAAGGGCTGTCCGGAGGAGCGAAACTTGCCATCATGCTGTCCTTTCGATGCTTGACGTCGGGCCCCGGCGGGGGAAGCTCGTGCGGGCGGGTGCAGCGTGCACGCGCACGCGGAGGGCGGGGGGAAGCCAGCAATGCAGAATTGGAACGAACTGGTCCTCGCCGTGGGATTCGCCAGCGACGCCGGCCCGCGCGAGCGGAACGAGGATTTCGGCGCGGCCTATCTCGGTACGGCCCTGGAACGCGCACGCCACGGCGCAGTGGCGGCCGTGGCCGACGGGGTGAGCGAGGGGCGGGGCGGCCGTCAGGCGGCCGAACTGGCGGTCAGGGCCCTGATCGACGGGTTCTATGCCGTGCCCGAAACGCTCGGTGCCGGGCGGGCGATGCAGGTGCCACTGGCAGCCTACAACCGCTGGCTGCATTCGCAGGGCCGCGGCGAGGCCATGCGCGGTGGGGCCACGACTTTCACCGCGATGGCCCTCCGCGGCCGGCGGGCGGACATCGTCCACGTCGGCGACAGCCGCGCCTGGCGCTTTGCCGGCGACCGGCTGGTGCAGCTGACGAGCGACCACGTCCGGCCGGAACCGGACCTCAACCATGTCCTGATCCGGGCGATCGGCCTCGAGCCGGAACTGCGCCTCGACCACCTGCCGATCGAGCTGGCGGAACACGATCGCCTGGTCCTGACGACCGACGGCATCCACGCCCCGCTGGGGGAGCGGCGCATTGCCGCGGTCCTGGCCGCGAACGGTTCGGCCGAAGCGGCGGCGCAGGCGCTGGTCCGCGAGGCCTTGCGCGCCGGCGGGCGCGACAATGCCACGGCGATCGTGGTCGACGTCGTGCGGCTCCCTCCGCCGGACTACGATTTCGTGCTCGCCGGGATCGAGGATCTGCCGGCGGTCGCCGTTCCCCGCCCGGGCGCCACGATCGACGGCTTCCGGATCGACAGGGTGATCAGCGAGGGGCGCTATGCCGTGCTCCTGGCCGGGTGGGACGGCGAGGCCGGGGAACCGGTGGCGCTGAAGTTTCCCCGACCCGGCGCGCTGGCCGACCGTGCCATTCGCATGGCCTTTGCCCGCGAGATGCTGATCGCGCGGCGGGTGGACAGCCCGTTCCTCGCCGCCTCGCACCCGGTGCGGCCGGGGCGCCAGACCGCGCTCTACGGGGTCCAGCCCCTGCTGGAAGGGGATACGCTGGAAACGCGCCTCGCGCAGGGGACACTGCCGCTCGCCGGCGCGCTCGACCACGCGATCCAGCTGACCCGGGCGGTGGCGGCGCTGCACCGGCTGGAGATCGTCCATCGCGACATCAAGCCGGACAACTGCATCCTCACCGCGCAAGGCCTGAAGCTGATCGATCTCGGCGTGGCGCGCCTCCCGCGGGTGGAGGACTTTCGCGGCGACGAGATACCGGGCACGCCCGGATACATGGCGCCCGAACAGTTTGCCGGGCACGGCGGCGACGCCCAGACGGATATCTTCGCGCTCGGCGTGACGCTCTACCGCCTGTTCGCGGGCACCTGGCCGTTCGGCGAGCAGGAGGTTTTCCAGCGCCCGCGGTTCGCCCGCCCGCTCCCGCCCTCGCGCCACCGCCCGGATATCCCCAGCTGGCTCGACGACGCGATCCTGACGGCCATCGCACCCCGGCGGGAGGACCGTTTCGACGACGCCGTGGGGCTCCTGCGCCGGCTCGAAGGCGGCGGTGCCGTCCCGCGCGGCGTCCCGCGCCACGTGCCCCTGGCCCAGCGCGACCCTGTCCGGTTCTGGCAGGCTGTCAGCGCCGTCCTCGCGGCTGCGCTGGTCCTGGCCCTGGTACTGCGCTGAACGCACCGGTCGTTCCCCCGTCTGCCGTGGGCGCACGCAAAAAAGCCGCCTCGGACCCGGTCTGGCGACCGGATACGGGCGGCGACGTTGCCACGCGCTGTCTGCAATAGGACTGGCCGGCCGCATGACCATCCGCCAATGGATGGCAAGCCGGCAATCGCCCGCATGGTAAGCGCACCCGGGGGCGCTTGCCAAGCCTCTTTTCGCAATTGCAGCATCGGGGCTTGCCTGCGCTAGCGCGGCAAGGCGGCGAAATAGCTTTCCATATCGTCGGGATCGAACGTGCGCCCGTCGAAAAAGCGGTTCGATTTCAGGACCATGGCGCCCTGTTGCGCGGTTACAGCCGTCGGCCGGTCGAGGCTCCCCTCGACTTTCGAACTGGCGCCCGGCAGGGCATCTTCGCTGCCGATCAGCGCGTGCCGGTAGATGTCGGGGCGAAAGACCCGGCCGGCAATTCGCGCCTCCTGCGCGTCGAAGGGCGTGTCGTCGCCGAGCGCCATCTGGGTGTAGAGCCACTGTGCCTGGCTGACCCAGGGGAAGTTGGCCGCTTCGGCATACTGGAACATGAAATCGGGGAAGTGGGTCGGGGCCGCCCCGCGCGCGAGCACGAGCCGGTCCGAAATCGCCCGCAGCACCAGCTCGCTATCGGCATCGAGATAGGCGGGGGCCGCCAGGATTCGCGCGTTTTCCTGCCAGTTGGCAGGGTCCACGAAATGGCGCCCGGCCGCCCGCATCGCGCGGATCAGCGCCTCCGCTGCGTCGCGCCGACGGTCGAGCACGGTTTCGCGCAGGGCAAGGACCTTTTCCACCCCGCGGCGCCAGATCTGGGCCGTCGCGAGGACGATTTCGCCCACCCCGCGGGTCACGGCCACGCTGTTCCACGGCTCCCCGACGCAGGCCCCGTCGATTTCGCCAGCCGCGATCGCATCGGACACGAACGGTGGAGGAACGGTCACGATTTCCACCTCGCGATCGGGCCGGATGCCGCAGGCCGCCAGCCAGTAACGCAGCATGTAGTTGTGGCTGGAATAGCGATGGACCACGCCGAACCGCAGCGGCTTTCCGGCGGTGCGGCGTTCCCCCGCGAGGTCCGCCAGGCGCGCGCCCACCTGGACGGGGTCGCCCAGGGCCCCGTTCCCGGCCGCCACGCGCGGCGCGAGCGCGCTGGAAAGCGTGATCGCGTTGCCGTTGAGGCCGAGGACGAAAGGCGCGGCAAGCGGGGTTGCCGGGCGTCCGCGGCCCAGCGTCGTCGCGATCGCCAGCGGCGCCAGGAGATGGGCGGCATCGGTATGGCCGTAGAGGAGGCGGTCAAGCACGGTCGCCCACGACACGTCGCGCACGAAGGCCAGTTCCAGCCCTTCCTGTGCGGCGAAGCCATGTTCGTGCGCGAGGATCGGCAGGCAGGCATCGACAAGGGGCATGAAGCCGATCGTCATGCGTTCGCTCATGCAGGGCCTCCCATCAGTTCGTGTGCGGTGACGACGGCCTCGGCGATCTCGACGATGCGCTTGTTCGAATCCATCGCCTTGCGCCGCAGCTCGGCATAAGCCTGCGGCTCGCTCAGCCCGCGGCCGTCCATCAGGAGGCGTTTCGCGCGGTCGATCGTTTCCCGCTCGGCCAGCTTGCCCTGGGCTTCGGCCAGTTCGTCCTGCAGCCGGGCGAAGGCGTTGAAGCGGCGCACGGCGAGATCCAGCAGGGGGCGAATGCGGCTGGCGGCCAGCCCGTCGACGACATAGGCGGAAACGCCGGCGTCGATCGACGCGGCAATCGCGTCGTCGTCGCTTTCATCGACGAACATCGCGATCGGGCGGGCGAGGGCGCGGCTGACGGCGAAGTATTCCTCCAGCACGTCGCGCGACGGGTTGCCGAGATCCATCAGGACGATATCGGGATCGAACTCCGCGATCCGGGCGAGCAGCCCGGCCCGCTCGGTCAGGCGCACGACGCGGGCGCCGGGGACGCCGGCCAGACCCTCCTCGATGATCGAGGCGCGCGCCGCGCTTTCGTCGATGACCGCGATCCGCATGGGCCGTTTGTGCATTGCAACACGCGCAGGCACAAGAACGTATCCGCGTCCGTGCGTGCTGCCGGCGGCCCGCAGGGGTGCAAGGGGGAAGGGCTGGCTGGGGTGGCAGGATTCGAACCTGCGCATGGCGGTACCAAAAACCGCTGCCTTACCACTTGGCTACACCCCATCAGGCGCGGGTCCGCCGTGGCGGAACCCGCGCCCCTATAGCGAAGGGCGCGCCAATGTGAAGGGGGCGATCGGCGGGCCCGGCGCGGTTACAGCGTCTTGCCGTCGAAATCGGCGGCGGAGTGGCGTTCGCGCAGCTGTTCGCCCTCTTCGCCCCAGGTCCGGTTGACGATCCGGCCGCGGCGGACCGCCGGGCGCGCGGCGATCCGGTTCACCCACCGTTCGACGTGCTCGTACTCGTGGATCGAGAGGAACTTGCGCGCCTCGCCGTAGATCGTGCCCTGCACGAAGGGGGCGAACCACGGGAAAGTCGCGATGTCGGCGACGGTGTAGTCGTCGCCGCCCAGGTATTCGCTTTCGCCAAGGCGCCGGTTGGCGACGTCGAACAGCCGCTTCGTCTCCATCGCGTAGCGGTTGATCGGATATTCGTACTTTTCCGGCGCATAGGCATAGAAATGGCCGAAGCCGCCGCCGATGAAAGGCGCGCTGCCGACTTGCCAGAACAGCCAGCTCAGCACTTCGGCGCGGTTCGCGCCGGTCGGCAGGAAGGCGCCGAACTTCTCCGCCAGGTGGACCAGGATCGCGCCGCTTTCGAACACGCGCACCGGCTCCGGCCCGCTGCGGTCGAGCAGGGCGGGGATCTTCGAATTGGGATTGAGCCCGACGAAGCCGCTGGTGAACTGGTCGCCTTCGGAAATGTCGACGTGCCAGGCATCGTATTCGGCCGCGTGCCCGGCCTCGAGCAGCTCCTCCAGCATGATCGACGCCTTCACCCCGTTGGGCGTGGCGAGCGAATAGAGCTGGAAGGGATGGTCGCCGGCCGGCAGGTCGCGCTCTTCGCGCGCGCCGGCGGTCGGCCGGTTGATATTGGCGAACTTGCCGCCGCTTTCGGTGTTGGTCCAGACTTCGGGCGGGGTATAGGTCGGATCGGCCAAGGCGGGTCTCCTGATATCTAGCTGCGGCCCAAGGTGGTGGCGGTTCTTTTTCGCACAAGCGGAACCGCCTGCAAGGCCGGGCAGTTTCGCCTTCGCATGACGAAGCTGATCTATGTCGACGACGACCTCCCCGGCATCTCGCGCAGGCGGGCGGGGCGCGGTTGGGCCTATTACGACCCGCAGGGAAAGCTGATCCGCGACCCGGAGGAACGCCGCCGGCTGAACGCGATCGCCCTTCCGCCGGCCTATCGCGATGCCTGGTTCTGCCCCGCGCCCAACGGCCATATCCTCGCCACCGGGATCGATGCGCGCGGGCGCAAGCAATACCGCTATCACCCGGAATTTCGCGCCGCGCGCGAAAGCGAGAAGTTCGACGGGTGCCTGGCCTTCGGCGGCCT
>Ga0310345_10003988_pt1 | contig 13651 bp, 22 predicted proteins | sample HC15DNA20500_MG_FD_204667 | JGI IMG/M metagenome (GOLD analysis project Ga0310345, IMG submission 204667) | Marine microbial communities from station ALOHA, North Pacific Subtropical Gyre - HC15-DNA-20-500_MG | ecosystem: Environmental > Aquatic > Marine > Oceanic | place: Pacific Ocean: North... | reverse complement strand
GTTAATATGCCAGACGTTCATACCACCCTAGATGATATAACTATTAAACTTTATAAAAATCAAGGTGGAAGTGATACTCTTCTAAAAACTCATACTCATAAATTTAATGAATCTGTTTCTAGTGGAAAAGTTTGGGTTGGTGCAAGCGATATGTTTGGTGATCTTACAGGTGGAACGTTAAGTTACAATAGCGGAGCGAGTACTTTTAACTTAGCAAACACTAGAAGTGTAATAATTTACAATGGTGGATTAGTTGCTGAAGCAATTCCTTATCCAGATTCAAATAATGTAAATCATGCTTTCTTTACAGTAAGACTTCCATATTATGATACTAACAATAGTGCTTCTGATAACACATTTAAAATACATTGGGTTGGTGATTCAACTAGAAACATATTAACTGGTTATGATGTTTATTGGGAATTAGCATCTTTTGATATGCCAGATGATAAAGGTATAAATGCATCAACTTGGACAAACGCTACAGGTGCTAAGTTTGATACGAATAATACTAATACTGAATATTGGTTAAATGTTGATCCAATTAATATTCCTATTGCAGGTGGGAATAGCCCATTAACTTTTGCTTTACGTAGATATTCCAGTAGTGGAGATGACACTATGAATGCAAATGCAAATGTATTAGGAATAGAAATAGATTATAAACCTGCTATTGCTCATAAACATGATGAGACTATTCATGTAAGACATTTAGTTAATGAAACAGGAAATACAGCAGATTGGTATTATTACTACACGATAACTGCTACTAATACTGATTCTAATATTACTACTACTGATATTGGTGCAACGAGTTATGCTCCTTATGATCTGAGCATATTACAGTTATATACAGGTGGCGTTTAGGTTAAGTCTTTATTCCTTAACCAAGCAATATTGGCATGACCTACATTGTTAAAGTCTTTCTGAATTAAACAATGCTTACATACTCCTCTACTTGTTTTTCCATTTGGAGTTTCAATTAGATAGTGATGAGGATGATCAGGAATCTCATCAATAGTAACTTCTTTATTGTTATACTTTTTGATCCAACGCAATACGGTACTTTGTCCTATATCTAGGGATTCAGCTATTTCCTTTGTCCTCATTCCATTTATGTAACCATTAATAATCTTAGGGACATAATCACTTTGTACCAATTAACCTTCCTCCACCTTTATATATTTATATTTCTTACCTTCACTATAGACTTGCTCAAGTTCTATAGGTGATAACATCATTACAAGTTTGTTCTTATCCCACCTTCCTGCTGAAGAAGAGGAAACGACAGTTAGCTTAATGTTATCTGCTAATAGCTTTTCTATTTCATTGTCATCACAGAACTCACGTAGTTCAGAGTCAATGCTTTTTCTTCTATCTTCTAACTCTTTCTTAAAGCCATTAATCTTAACTCTTTCCTCAAGTAAATCCTTAATACGTTCTGCTTTAGGTATTTCATTGTCAATTAATTCTTTGAGTTCCATTCTATTTCCTTCCTATTTTGATTCCATTTATTCCAATGACCTGTGTGATAACCTTCATGTCTAACACACCAATAAACTCTCATGTCTGCAAATAAATGTTTTTCATTGTATTCATCTGCAACAGCTTGAGCATCTGATTCAATTTTATATATACCTCTCTTCTTACAAGTCTTATGTCGATTCTGTAGCTTACGTACATAATACTTTTCTCTAATACGTTTCCTGTTACTCTTTCCTCTCTTTCTTCTTAATGCCATGTCATTTCATACTCTCCATCGCTTAACCAAAGACTGTGTTTGTTTTTACAGTAATAGTTGCGATAGAACTTTTCATTAAAATGTTTAGACATGATCTGTGAGTTCCTTCCTCTACTACGTCTAATCTTCATGTTTATATTCTTTTCTGAACACATAGGACAAGTAGGAGTTATAAGTGGCATTCCTGTTTTACGTAATTGAATATCTACTTCTCTTCCTATAGTGACTTTGATTTTTGTTTTTTTGTAAGCTATTCCCATTCCATCATATGAGACTAGAAATACATTGCCTTTTAAGTATTCAGCTTTTGGAACTACTTTTCTTTCTATAGGCTGACTATACTCTTCATAACCACATGACATACATATGGGGAAGTCTTCAAGGATTATGTCATTAGAAGTACATTTAGGACATTCATTAATATATTCATGCTCTTTTACTACCATGCCTATATGACCTTCCTTTATTGTAAGAAATCTTTTCTTTAATAGCTTTCTCCAAATCTATTTCCAAGTGACCTGCTAGATCACATATTCTTATAATCGTATCTGCTAATTCAAAACTTATACCTTCTGGTTTAAGCTTTCTATCTTCATACCAAGATTCTAATCCATGTTTTCTGTATGCCTCTAAAGCCTCTGAGACTTCAGAATGAATTAACGCTAGACAATGAGGAATATCTCTTTCCTCATCCCACCAACCTTTTGACTTAGCTATATCATGAGATTCACGAATTAATTTCTTAATAGTAACTTCATCGTTATTCCATAATCTATTGCTATTAAATAAACCTTCTTCTTTTTCATCCTCCATTCCTATTACTGATCTAACCCAAGATGGTACTTGTTTACTCAACATATTCTCCCTCTACTAATCTACAAGTCATTACATCTCCTAAGATTGGTTGATGTGCAAGTATGGTTGCATAAATATTTATCTGTTTATTATTTGCTATTCCATCCTCATCACAAAGCATTACATCGAACTCTGAGAATGGATTCATCAAAGGAACATGTTGGAAGTTTCCTCCAACATAACCTTGAATTTCATCTAATATAAAAGTCTTTCCATTCTTAGGATGTATAAACTCTTGCTCTCCTGTTGCTTTAGTTAACTGTGCCACATAGCCTCCTTTAATTTTTTGATCATCACATTTCAATCCATTACGTTTCATTGCTTGTCTACACTACATTCCTTTTGAGGTCATTCGACTCCTTGACTTCAAAACAAATAAAGCTACTTCAGTACTCGTCTACATTTCATTGAACTTCTGTACTCGACTTCATCTCATAATATTGCAAAACTTGTCTTCATTAAACTTCACATAAATGCTAGTCTTGACTTCATATCATCACAGCTAGATGCGAGTCTCGTCTTCATAAAAAATCACTTCACAACAACTAGGTTCTCGTCTTCAAGGCACATTCACTAGATATCGAATCTTGACTTCAACATATACCATCTCAATTCTTGACTTCATGTGGCTTCATGTGGCATCAACTCTTGACTCCATCTAATCTCATTTCTTGTCTACAGTTCATGTGGTAGGACTTCTCGACTCCACTCCAAGCCAAGATAAAAGACATCACATCTTGTCTTCACTCCACTCCAAACTAAGTCACAATATTTCTTGTCTTCACTCCACTTTGATCCACATCTTGTCTACAGTTCATAACACTAAACCTCTACTGTACTCCACTCCAAATCTCAGGTTTAATTTATTTCTGTAATTCCTGTAACAGAATACCTACCCCATCCTTGAGAACGTTCTGCTCCTAAGCCATGAGTAGAACCATAAGAAAGCATTGTCTCAATATGTTCTAAGGTAATTGTGTGTAGTGGTCTTGCATTTACATTCTTTAACATAAGAGTAAATTCAATATAAGGATCAACAACGTAATCTAAAAACTTAATAGCATTACGTTCTCCTCTAGCTGTCATGACATGAATAAACCTTTGCTCAACTCCACCTACTTCTACAATAGGATTACGTGAAGAGTCATAGACATTAAACATACTCTCCTTAACATAGAGAGCATTAACAACCTTTGCTCTAAACTGTTTAATAGCAGGAAAGAAATCTGCAACTTGTAATGCACAATCCTTTAGGTGTCCTCTAACGCATCTTCCTTCATACATAATTTCATTCTTTGCATTACGTTTAAAAGTAGACCATCCCGGAATGTAATCATCTGATTCTTCATCTTGAATATCTATCTGAGAAATCACTTCCTGACTTAACTCATCTAGACTTTGGATCGCTCCTTCTGGTTTAGTTTTAGGAGCATTAGCTTGTATCATATTTATGATTTCTGTTTTACTTCTAGGGATTTGTCCTCCAAACTCTCCATTAATCTGAAGTCCAACTTTATACTCTTTCCAAACTTGAATTTTCTCTTTACTTTTTGTAACCATTCTTTTCTTATCCTTTGATGAATGTCATCATTTTACTTACTGTCTTTTTACCAAAGTTAGGTAATAAATTTAATTCTTCCTCGTCAGCTAGAACTAAGTCCATCATTGTTGGATATTTCTTTGCTAACACAGTCGCACGTTTTACTCCTATACCCATGCGTTCATATATTTCTATAAGTGGTTCATCCATTAGTTTCCAGTCTAGAAACTTATGTCTCTTCTTATAAAAGACCTCTTCTGTATGAGTCTCTTTAGTCCACCATCTAAATGTAGAGAAAACAAATACTGCAAGATGTTCCATATTCTCAAACGTTCTAATCCTTCCACCACTAGCCTCATATCGAGTTAATATCGAATTAAGATAGTGGTAAGAGAATGCAGAAGTTTTCCAAGATTGATGAAATCTTTCTTGTACCTTACCTTCATTAAAATCTACTTTAATGTTCTCTCCAACAAACAATAGATATGACATATCGAACTCTTCTGTTAATCGTGGTAGCTGAGTCATTAACCTTCCATCTCTTAAACTACCCATAAGATCAGAAGGAGTTTTCTTTATCTCCATTCCAACTTTTACTGGTTCTCCATTCATCTTTCCAACAAACATCATGTCTCCTGTATCGAGTGGAGAAACAAGAACAGGTATTTCTTTTTCAATATACTGCTTAAGTTCTGGAGTCATTGACTCTTGATTTGAATCAATAATTATCATTTCTTTAATCTTCTTCCAATGTTTCCTGTTCCCCAACGTTTACCAACATACTTGCTAGAACAATCCTGTGAACAGAATTCAAGATCTGGATTCTTGACTATATTACGTTTAATATGTGACCTTCTCATAGCACTTGCTTGTGAAGATAAGGTTGCTTTCTTTCCGCAATTAGTACATATAACTTTTATTCGATTTGATTCCTTTCTACAGGGACTACACATTCCACATTTATTCTGTGAAGATATTTTAGTACCGCATTCAGAACATCCTCTTATCTTACGAAGTTTAGGTAAACGTATAATCTCTTTAATATCTCTATGGTTTCTAAATAAACTGTTCGGATGTGCAAACTTATAATTATTAATTTCAATGATTTGCCTTGCTCTTTCTTTAGTTACACCTAAAGCATCTCCAATTGCTTGAAGTGTCATACGAGGATTTTCTTCAAGTAACTTATGTATTTCTCTAATACGATATTCTGTTCTTTCTGTTGATTTATATGGAATAAATAGATTAGTCATTACGCACCACCAACTGATTCAATAACAGAATCAAATGATGGATCATCTATCTCTTCTCCAATCTTCTCAATATTAATTCTGCATTTATCTACAACTGCATATCTCTCTTTACTCTCAGCAGAATATTTAAGTTGGATTTGCAAATCTACCCATTGAGGTAATTGGTTGTTACCTGAGTATTCAATACGATTAGTCTTAGCACCTTGAGAGTTATAAACACTACTGGAGTGATGAGTAATCACACAGTTAAGGTTAGAGTTTCTAATTGCATCTATAGAACTCTTCATTGCTTTATTAGCATATCTATAATCAAATGGAAATAAATCTCTACCTTGTTGACTTCTCTTTCTACTAATCTCTTCCATCTCTACTTCTTGAACTAAATGATTCCAAGTAGTACCTGTATCTATAACAAGAGTTCCATTGTCATCACCTTGAGATATAACATTCTCTATTGTGTCTTTCATATACTTGTAAATCTTTGCTTCATCAACAAGAGTTCTTACAAGAGGAACATCCTTTGTTCCTAATGCACTTCTGATAATCTCATCAATATGTACATCATCTGAACTTATAACCTTATTATCTAAGGCAGTTTGTAAACTCCAATATGGGCCTTCCGGTTCCATGCTAAGAAAGTAAATTGGTTTAGGTGCTGTAAGTGCAAAGTAACTTTTACCTATTCCTGTTCCTGCCCAAACGCTCATTACGAATCTACGTCTATTATTTAAATAGCTTTCTAAACTTTCAAAATTATTCACATCTATTCCTTTCTCTCAAAACTTTCTTTTGTATACGCATTAGGTAGAACTGGAAATGGCATTTTGCCTAGACTATCTCTACCTCTATTTAAAATATTATCTACACACTTAGGACATATAGGTTCACCCTTAATTGATACAACTAACTTAGGATTAAAACCCATAGGCTTTCTGCAAGTTCTAATACTGCAATACCCATACTCAAATTTAGATTGGGTCATCACAAACTTCTTTATATGCACATCCTCTGCATAGCCATGTCAAAGGAGTTTTCATTGGAAGTTCTCCCTTAACTTCCTTAACTTCTAAATACTCCTTGTTCTCTAGAAACCTTTTCCAGAGTTCATCAAGTTCACTTTGTTCCCATTCAACTTGATAGCATCTTATTTTGGGAACAGGATTAAGGAAACAAATTACAAAATTCATCTTGGTTCTTCCACGCATATAGGTGTAAGCACCTGCTTGTTCCAACCACCAGAACTTAGATTCAAATAAAGCGTCTGAAGTTTCTGGTTCTCTGCTCCACGTTAATTTACATTCAAAGTCAACAGGATCACTACCAAAGTCTATATGTCCTTCTATTCCATCTTTTTTAACCTCTAGTTCTTGAGTCATGGTGGGAGCGAACAAGGAAAAGAAATTTTTCTCCATTGCTCGTCCCATCGTAAAACGATAAAGAGTTGACTCATCCCAAACAGGAGGGTGCTTTCTAGATAACGCTGTTTGTCGCAAGCAAAGCGTTAAATCTGAAACATGTACTCCAGTCCTATCATTACTTTCGTATGAAGAAGTTAAAGTGTCATTCCAAACTCTTTCTTGTTCCTCTACTCTATTTGTTTTCATCGTACTCTCTCCATAACTTTGGGGATCAGGACTTTCACCTTATTGTCGCTTAATCATTAAGTTGCTATTTGTGACATCGGGAGATGCGTTCCTATTGTTTTTGCAATCACATAACCTATAAAGATTTCCCCAATTAATTTAAGCTAATGCTATATTTCTCTCATCAACTCTAACTATCTTTCCTGCTCTAATTGCAGATTCAATAGTTGTATTCTCGCAAGCCAACTTAACAATTTCAGTACTGTACTCGTCAGCAAACTCTATGGCTTTAGCTGGAAGTTCTCTTGTCCTCATCATCTCTTCACCGTTCTTAACAAGAACAGATTGAATAAGACCATAAGCCTCATCTAAATCTTCTTGGTTAGAGATAGCAGAGGAATCTCCACTCGCACCTAATACAGGAGATACAGGATAACGAATAAATCTATCTGTGTTCTCTTGAGTTGTAGGATTGAAAACAGTTTCCTTAACTTCCTTCCAATGAACTGTTGCACCCTCTAAGGAACTTATATCAGAGCCTTCCATCGAAACACCACTATGTTCTCGTAGTGCCATAATTAATTTAACTGCTCTTGTATTCCTTCTAGGAAGCCCACCACCAGTTACACTCTTTCCATCATTAGATATTTGCCAAGTACTCTGAGTGGGATCATCTTCATCATAAGTTCCACCCATTGAGTAATATCCACGTATTTCTACTGGAGTGTCAGGATCGTAAACCATTCCCCTAGTTTCATATTCATATTCCGCAGGATTAATTGATACCGTAATCTGAAACCTAGAATAGTTGGTTTCATAGATTATGGATGTAATCGTTCCATCGAAATCCCCTTCAAAAAATTCTCCACTAGGAAACTCTTCTATTGGGTCACCCCAATTTAATTCTTGTGTAGCCACTTTTAAACTCCTTCTTTACGAATTGCTACTTTGATGCCGTCTGGAATTAATCCAGTTGTCCCACACCTTTGAATGAATGATGGTGCAGAAGAATCAAGAATGATGGTGGGACAAATGTCATTCTCATTTCTTACACCTCTACCTGCCATCTGTATTAAGGTAGCTAATGTCTCATGGTCGTAATACCTCCTAGATTCTTTTAGTCTTTTTTGCATTACCTTTGAGCCTAGATAAGGGAAAGGTAGTTTAGCAACAATAATTAATTCACATTCCTTATCAGGCAGATCAACTGCTTTATCAAAAGATGGTGATATAAGGACAGCAGGGGCTGTGGCTTTCTTAAAGTTATTAAGAACTCTAGTCCTGCTTTTACTATCATGAGTAAAGAGGTAATCAGAATGTCTACTTCTTTGCTCAATATATTTTGCAATCTTGTAATTAACTGTATGGATTAATATCTTCTTATCCAAGTTGTTATCAATAATCTTATCTATCCTTTCTCTAACAATAGGAAGATTCATATCAATATTCTTAGATGACATCGATGCTGTAGGTCTTAATATAATCTGACGATTCTCTGGTGGAAATGTATAAGGTAATCTATAGAATGAAAAATCTTTAGAATTAATACCAACCTTTTTAGTTAACTCTTCACCAGATGGAATAGTTCCACTCATAACAATATGTTTAGGTGAATGTGAAAATAAAACATCATCACTACGGTCAGTAACCCATACAGGTTTAAATTCAACTGAATCTCTAAGTCTTTCTACAACCCAATTAACATTCATGTTCTTTATGTTTTCAAAAGATTCCTTTATAGTCTCAGCCCTTTTAGCTAAATTAATTTCCTCTTTACTCATTTCACTTGCACTAAGATCATGAGTTGAATCATAAAGTTTATCTATTGCATATGAGTTTTCTTCAACCCACCTTTGCCATTGTGCAACTGTTCCATAATCTGGAAGGGATAAACCATATAGTCTATCCATTTGTCTATCCCATAACTTAACTTGAATAAACTGTTCCAACATTTCATCTAGAACATGACCTTCATCACTAACAATAAGATCAAAGTTTCCAAGTGCTTGAGGATTATAATTAAGCATAGTTAACCCATAAGCATAGTTAGTAACAACAACTTTCTTTTCTTTAATATCATCTGTTTGTTGGAAGTAAGCACACTCACTTCTTATTGGACATCTAAATTTATTCTTACCTTGAATAGAACACTTAGCTGTATCAACATGAGTTTCAAAGCAAGTGCTATGTGTACATTCTTTTGTAGCCATTGGACTATCAAGATGACAATGAAAGTTATTGCGTCCCTTAACAGAAGTAAAACCTACATATCTACTTGTTACATTTGCTTCATATTGTTCTTGTTCTAACTTAGTAGCACAGAGAACTAGAACCCTTAATGATGGATTCTTAGCAGATAAATATAAAACTAATCCTGTCTTACCTGTTCCTGTTGGTGCTTCAATTACTTTTATCTTTCTTGATGTTCTATCAAATAGCCAATCCTTTTCTTCTATCCAATCTATTGCCTGTAGTTGACCCTCTCTCATGAAGTCATAAGGCATCCCATAAGTTTTAGGATTCATATATTTTCTGTGCCTCCTTGATTGTTTTACTAATCTTTTTATTTGATTTCAATGACTCTAATATTTCTGCAAACCTAGAGTATGCAAATAATTCTGTAATATATAATTTCCCTAGAAATGGTTCACTCTCATAAACTTCTAATGCAGGTTTAAGAAAGTTAGTAATTCTTTTATTTACTTCATTCCAATCTTCTCTACCACTAGATGACAATACTGCTAAACCTTTTGTTAGCATTTGAACAGAAGTTAAAACTCTTTCTAACATTGCTGACTTCTGTGCCTCACCCATCATTTGTTTTTCATGAAGTAAGTAATGAGATATATGTTCGTTATGGCTATTAAGATACTTCTGTAAATCAGTAGCAGTCCTAAAGATTGCAAGACGAACAAAGTCACTTCTTGTTTTAATTGGAATACCACGACCTTTAGATTCTTGAATAAGTTCATCTACTATTCTTCCAAGTTGAGGATCAATACGACCTTGAAGAATATCACTTTCTCCTTTGTCGTTGGAATGTCTTAAATTAAATTCCCATTCCTCAACATTATCTTGCTCTAAGTCTTCTATGTTTGCGTTCCAATCTATTCCTTCAGTTGACATTTATTACACACCCCTCTCTAGTCTTCTTTTAATTTCTACTTCATCATTAATAACATCACGACTTACATACCATTTATTATTAATATTCACTCCTTCATATCTTTTAGAGCGAATGCTTCTTAATAAAGATTGTGGTGATTGATCTAAACGATCAGATGCTTGAGCAAGATTATAAAAATGTGTTAATAATATTGAATCAACATTTCCATTTAATTCTTTTATCCTTGCATCTATCCTGTCTTTATTGTCATGTAACTCAAATAATTCTTCTTGAAATGTTTGTAAAGTTAAAATAGATTCATTATTAATTGGAAAAGTTGACATTACTCTCTCTGTTTTTATTATAATGCTTTCTTGTATGTTGTATACAGGATGGAAGAATTAAATTGTCTGCCACCTATGTTTTATATATAAAGATGGATTGACTATTCTTCTTTTGAACGATCAAGTTTAAACCAATGTTTAATGTTCATCTCATCTCTAACTACTGCAATGAGTTCTTCATTGTCTACATTAACTCCTGTAATGTTATGAAGTTTTAAATCCTCAAACTTCTTTCCACATTCTGTACATGGAGAAACTACTGCAATAGAAATTAATTCTTCTCCTGATTTAGTTTCCATTCTTAGTTCTCTAGTTGTAGGAGGAAGTCCATTACTCTTTCTAATCTTTGAAACATTTCTTGTAAGGTCAAGTTCATGTATCCATCTACATAAAGTAGCTTCAGACATATTTAACTTTCTGCTTGCTTCTTTTTGTTCTCCACTAGAATTAGCTAGAGTTTCAAGAATGAGTTCATCAATGGGTTTTCCAAATTGATATTCCATAGCAATCATCTTATGAGTTTTGCGAATCGTTTTCTGCAAAGTACACCAATCCTTGTTTTGTAATCATTCTCCCTCTAGGAGTCCGATCTATTAAATTTAATGCCAAAAGCCACGGCTCATAAATAGTTTCTATTGCTGATTGATCTATGTTTACCACTAGAGATAAATTCTTTAGCCCTACTGGATTTCCTTCAAACTTTATACATAATGCTTCTAAGATTAATAAGTCATAAGTTGTTAAACCATTTCTATCTATCTGAAGATGATCCATAGTTTCATCAACAACTTCCTTACTAATATTGTTAGTATCCTTAATCGTTGCTGTGTCGTAACATCTTTCGATTAATCTATTTGCAGTTCTAGGATTTTTCCTAGATCGTTTACCTAACATATTTAATGCTTTATTAGTAATTGTTAAATCTAATTTCTTTATATTAATTTTTATAATTGATTCAATCTCACTATAAGAATAAGGATTGAGTGGAAAAATAAATCCAAACCTTTCTCGAAATGGTGTAGTTAGTTTTCCTAGATCAGTAGTAGCAGTAATACATGTAAATGGTTCTAACTTAATAGAATCAACATCTCCATTATCATAATGAATTACTCCATCTTCCATTGCTGTATAAAGTGACTCCTGAGTTTTCTTTGGAAGAGCATGAACTTCATCTATAAAGATCATGTCTCCTTTAGTACATTTAAGTAATGCAACTTCTAAAACTTCTGGAGACTTAATAGTAGGTGCTAGAAAAGTTTTACAATTAGAACCAAACTCATTAGCAATTGTGTAAGCTAACGTTGTTTTTCCTAGTCCACTTCCTCCATGTAAAAGTACATGTGGGAAAGCGTCATCTCGTTTCTTTGATGCCTGTAAAGAAACTCTGATTGATTTCTTAGTTTTTTCTTGTCCTATATATTCATTTAAAGTTATAGGTCTGCTTAATTTCATCTTGACTCCATCGGACTAGAATTATATCTCATAGCGGTTTCAGTTGTCAACCATGCCTAGAGTAAACTTTTTGCCGATTAATTCATGAATTTTTCTTCATGGATTTTTTTGTAAAAGAAAAGAGGAGAAATGTTTTTAATAAATCTCCTCTCTTCAGTAGGTGATTATTCTGCCTCTTCAGAATCTTTAGTTTTAAGTTTTCCAACTCTAGACTTAACAACGATTTTTCTTACGTTGTCAACGAGTTCAGCTTCAAACTCACCGTCTTTGTTTTTCTTTAGAACTATTCCCTCAACGGTTTCATCTGCAATTAATTCTGCAAGATTACTTACAGCAGACAAAATATTTGCTTGATGCTGTTCCCACTCTTCAGCTTTCTTAGCCTCAAGTTCTCGAACCATATCTCCAACCATTAATGAATGGAGTCTTGTTCCTGCTTTAGCAACTTTTCCATCGCCAAAGGGAATGTCCTTATCTTTGAATATATCTTTTATAGCAACCATTTACTTTCCTTCTCTCTCTAATCAATACAAATATTTAAGCGTAATAGTTTGATTCTTTTTCCTCTCTCTCTATTACTTTATGTTTTTAACAGTTAATCTATAGGCATCTCCTTTTTAATTTGTAGAATCTCATCTGTATTACATTCACATATACAGGTTGAAACTCTTTCATCACAATCAGAAACACAGAAGTTTTCATTAGCCATGCAATTATGAATAGAAGAATCATCTTCATCTCTACAGTTCTTACAAACTATTTCTTCCATCCAACTCGCAAGTTTTTCTCCTTGCTTAAGCATTTCTATAATGAAATCCTTTCCTTCTTCTTGATCTTTAATACTACTTCTATTAACACAGTCCTCAGCAAACTTAAATAAAGTTGAAACTACAGGAGGCATGTTTATATATTTATATTCTGTTCCATCTTCTCTAGTCCCTATCTTCTCAGGACTATGATCTGTAGTATGTTTAATTTCTTTAGGCATTTTAGTTTTCCTCTGATTTACTTTTTGCATAATCGTCTAAAGCACACATAATCTTATTGGCTCTATCCTTTAATGCTTTTTTAGTTTCTATAATTTCCTCATCAGTCATTTCGTCTAAGCCTGAGTGAATCTCTTCAGCTTGATTCCATGCTGTGTCTATTGAGTCTTGTAAGCGTTCATAAAAAAATGTATAAGCTGTCTTCATCACTCCTCTTTATTTCCATATACAGGATTTTTGGTTAAAAATGTTTCTGGATAATCAATCTTCTTATTCCAACCTTCTGGATAAGCTGTCTTAATTAATACTTCATTTGGGTGATCCCAAATATATTTTCTAAAATCTTTTAAATCACTAATGTCTCCAATTTGTTGATAAGGAGAAGGGATTTGTTCCATAACATCAATAGCTAATTGTATAGCTGATGCTGTAAGCAATTGACCTCTTACAGACCTCGCTCGATCAAAAATAATATCTGACTTTTCATGAGATTTATTAAACATTTATTACTCCTTCCTTTTTGTTATACACATGCCAAATTTCATCTTGATCAACTCTTCTACCAACTTGTTTTTCTAATTCTTGCCATTTAGAACGTAACCTCCATCTTCTATTATGTTGTTCTGCCCATGTGTCATGTCCAGTTCTATTTATATTTTCTGGCTCTAGAGCAATTATTAATCCAAAGAACTCATCGAACAACCTGTTAATCTCAAACATTTCTTGATCAAACTTTTTAAGATGTAACCAACACAATGCTCTACCATCTCTAATATCTTTTACGTGCTTAA
>Ga0310345_10003986_pt1 | contig 13656 bp, 12 predicted proteins | sample HC15DNA20500_MG_FD_204667 | JGI IMG/M metagenome (GOLD analysis project Ga0310345, IMG submission 204667) | Marine microbial communities from station ALOHA, North Pacific Subtropical Gyre - HC15-DNA-20-500_MG | ecosystem: Environmental > Aquatic > Marine > Oceanic | place: Pacific Ocean: North... | reverse complement strand
GCGCGCCCGCCGCCGAAGAGAGTTTTCCTTGGAGCGCCTTCTTCTACGTCGGCCCCTTTGCGATGATCCTGATGATCTCGTTCTACGCCCTGCCGACGCGCCTGCCGTTCCTTCTGGACGAACGCGGTATCGGCGGACCGCTGGCCACCGGCCTGATCCTCTCCACCGCCACGCTGATCTCGATCCCGGGCGCGTTGTCCTACGGACGGATCCGTCGCTTCCTGTCGGCCCGGACGGTGGTGGCGATCGGCTTCCTCCTGATCGGCTGCGGGCTGGTGGTGGTGTCGCTGGCCCATTCGCTGACGGTGACGGTGCTGGGCGTGATGCTGGCGGGCGCGCCGCTCGGGGTGATGTTCCCGAACTTCATCGCGCTCTTCATGGCGCTGGTGCCCGCGCCGATGCGGGGGCGGGCCTCCGGCCTTCTGACCATGTCGATCTTCAGCGGACAATTCCTGTCGCCGCTGATCAGCGGGCCGCTGGTCGCGCTCTTCGGCCTGTCCGGCGGGCTGATGGCGATGTCGGCCCTGCCGCTCCTCGCCGCCGTGGTCGCGGCGCTGTCGGCGGGCGGCGGACAGGAGCGCTCCGCCGCCGCGTGAGGGCGGGGCGTTTCGCCCTTTCCACTCCTGCGCATCCATGCAATAGGGAAGCGCCAAACGAGCTGTCCATGGAGATGCGCAATGGAGATTCGTGAGGCCCTCACATTCGATGACGTCCTGCTGGTGCCTGCGGCATCTTCGGTCCTGCCCAGTACGGCGGACACAAGGACTCGTGTCACGAAGGCGATTTCCCTCAACATCCCGTTGCTGTCCTCGGCCATGGACACTGTCACCGAAAGCGCCATGGCGATCTGCATGGCCCAGGCGGGCGGCATGGGCGTGATCCACCGCAACCTCGACATTCAGGCCCAGGCCGACGAAGTCCGGCGCGTCAAGCGGTTCGAAAGCGGCATCGTCTACAAACCCGTCACACTGCGCCCCGACCAGACGCTGGCGGATGCGAACGCGCTGCGCGAGCAGTTCAAGGTGACCGGCTTCCCGGTGGTGGACGAGAAGGGCCGCGTCGTCGGCATCGTCACCAACCGCGACATGCGCTTCGCTTCGGACGAGCGAACCCCGGTGCACGCGATGATGACGAAGGACAACCTCGCCATCCTGCACGAACCCGCCGACCGGGACGAGGCGATTTCCCAGATGAAGGCGCGCCGGATCGAGAAGCTGCTGGTCACCGACAAGGACGGCCGCCTGACGGGCCTCCTGACGCTGAAGGACACCGAGCAGGCGGTACTGAACCCGACCGCCTGCAAGGACCACCTCGGCCGCCTGCGGGTCGCCGCCGCCACCACCGTCGGCGATGCGGGCTACGAACGTTCCGCCGCGCTCGTCGATGCGGGCGTCGACATGATCGTCATCGACACCGCGCATGGGCATTCCGAGGGCGTGGCGAAGGCCGTCGAACGCGCCAAGACGCTGTCCAACGAGGTGCAGGTGATCGCCGGCAACGTCGCCACGGCCGAGGCCACCCGCGCGCTGATCGGCGCCGGGGCGGATGCGGTTAAGGTCGGGATCGGCCCGGGCTCGATCTGCACCACGCGGATGGTTGCGGGCGTGGGCGTGCCGCAGCTGACCGCGATCATGGATTGCGCGCAGGCCGCCGGGGACGTTCCGGTGATCGCCGACGGCGGGATCAAGTTCTCGGGCGATTTCGCCAAGGCGATCGCGGCGGGCGCGTCCGTCGCGATGGTCGGCTCGATGATCGCGGGGACGGACGAAAGCCCGGGCGAGGTCATCCTCTACCAGGGCCGCTCGTTCAAGAGCTACCGCGGCATGGGTTCTCTCGGCGCGATGGCGCGCGGTTCGGCCGACCGCTATTTCCAGAAGGACGCCGCCAGTGACAAGCTGGTACCCGAGGGGATCGAGGGGCAGGTGCCCTACAAAGGCTCCGCCAACGCCGTCATTCACCAGCTCGTCGGCGGCCTGCGCGCGGCCATGGGCTACACCGGCTGCGCGACCGTGGAAGAGATGCGGAACAATTGCCAGTTCGTGAAGATCACCAATGCCGGGCTGAGCGAGAGCCATGTCCACGATGTTCAGATCACGCGGGAGTCGCCGAACTACCGGATCGGCTGAGCCTGGGCTTTCGTCGGAGAACATGATGTGCCGATCGCACCCAGAGTGCGGTCGGCCTTCTCTTTCCGGCCATCCTCTGCCTCGACGTATTCCCTTTGCCACGCCTTCAGTTCCCGGTGTCCATTGGGAAGACCTTCTAGGCGCTTCCGCCTTTCGTGAACCTGCTGGTCTTGATGTGCCCGATCATCGGCTTCCGCCTGTATGATCTATGGGCGTACTGGAGACATCCCGACTACCAACACGTTCGAACCAGGTATTGCAGTTACTGGGTGTATCGTACCGCTGCGCCGAGATATCCCTCGATGTCCTTCTACGCTGTCCAGGCCGTCTGGGCCGTTCTGCTCCTGATCCCGTTTGGCCGAACCCTGGACCATCACGCCCCGGGCACTGTATCGCCGCCCAGTTCCGAGAGCGACACCGAGAGCGCCCGGCAGAGCGGCTGCACGTGCCGGTTGCCCCGGGTGACCGCCTCGAACACCTCGGGCGCGTCGTCGGCGACCATGGCCAGCGCCTCGGCCATCAGCGCATAGCTCCGGGTGCGGATGCGCGGCGGCTCTCCGAGCGCGGCGAAGGCGCGGGCCAGGAGGTGCGTGAGGCCTTGCGTCATTGCCGCCTGCCGGTCGTGATCCTCGGGCGTGGCGATGACCACGTCGAGCCCCAGCCGGTGCTTCAGGAACGCCGTCACCCGCCGCCAGCGGTCGCCCCGGACAGGGCAGACGACGATCTGTCGCCCGGCGAGGCCGTCCCGTGCGCTCTGTGGCCCGAACATCGGGTGGGTGGCGAGGATCTCGACCTCCGCGTGCAGGAGGTTACGCATCAGGCGGACGGGCTCTTCCTTGACCGAGCAGACGTCGACGACCAGCTGCCCCGCGCGCAGGTGCGGCGCGAGGGTGGCGAGACAGGCTCCGAGCGCGGGCACCGGGACGGCGAGGATCACGACATCGGCGGTGATCGCGTCGGGTCCGGAGAGCACCCGAAGCCCCTCGGCCTCGGCCATGTCCCGGGCCGCCGGTGAGGGATCGAGCACCGAGACATCGGCATGGGGCGCGAGATACCGGGCCGCGAGCCGCCCGAATGCGCCGAAGCCGATGATGGTGATCGTGGGGGAGGTGGTGAACATGGTCCTGATCCGGAAAGGTGCGGGCCAGGGGTCATGGGGGTTCTCGGTCGACCGCTGGCTCTGGGGCAGCGGCGAACATGACAAGTGCTCCGCTCCCTAGGGCAGCGGATAATAGGCCATCGACAAGAGGGTCATGCGACGTGTCATGCGCGGCGTTGGATCATCTTTCTCCGGCCGGGTCAACGTCTTCCCGCACCGATCCGCACGAAGCGCCGGTAGAACGGTCGCATCGTCGCCACGGTCAGCAGGATCCGGTAGATGTGATGGGCGGAAACGAATGCCGGGTTCGCGTTCAGAGACAGCGCGATCAGCGCCATTTCCGTCACGCCGCCCGGCGAGAAGCTGATGAGAAGGACGTCCAGCGGCTCCCCCGTCGGTCCCATGGCGAGTGCGCAGAACCCCAGCCCGATCAGCAGCATGGAGCCGACCGACAGGAACGACAGCCACGCCCCCCGCGCGATCAGCCGCAGCGCGATGCCATGGAACCGGGTGCCGAGGAAGGCGCCGATCACCACCTGTGCCGCCGAGATCATCCAGGCCGGCATCTCGACCACCGCGAGCCCCGTGAGCGTCGCCGCCGCCCCGACCAGCAGCGGGCCGACCAACTGGCCCGCGGGAAGGGAGGCGTATTTCCCGACCAGCACCCCGATGAGGGTGAGCACCGCGACCTCCGGCAGGTGCGCGAGCCCGGCGTCGGCGGGCGACAGCGTCATCCCGCCCGCGCTGCCCACCGGATGGCCGTACCAGACCGACAGCCCGACCGGCAGGAGCGTCACGACGAAGATGATCCGCAGGAACTGCTGCAGCGTTACGATATGTTCGACCGCGCCTTCCTCCTCGCCCATGAGCATCGCTTCGATCAGCCCGCCGGGGGTGCTGCAGAAATAGGACGTGGCCGGGTCGTAGCCGCCGAGGCGGCGGAAGATCAGGTAGTTGGTGAACAGAACCAACGGCACGAAGGCGGTGAGGGCCAGGAAGCTGGGCCAGGCGTGGCGCAGCTCGGCCAGCACCTCCCAGTCGACCTGCGCGCCGATGCTGAGGCCGATGAGCGCAATGAAGATTGCGCGGAAATCGCTTGGCGTGCGGTAGCCCTCGGGCATGGAGGCGGGGACGAAGACCGCGAGCAGGCTGGTGGCGATCAGCGAGCCCAGCATGAAGGGCAGGGGCAGCCCCGCGAACTTGGCCATCACGCCCCCGACCGTGCCCGCGACGATATGCAGGGCGGTGTAAAGGGTGGTGGTCCTGAGGCTGTTCACGTGCGGGTCCGGCTCCGTCGCCTGCGGCACCGCGTCTTGCGGCGACGCAGGGTCACTGGTGCTGACGTATGCCCCCCGCTCCGGGGGGATGCAAGAGCGGGCGGAGGGCGGCGTGCGCGGGCGCTTCGGCGGCGAACGGGTTGACGCGGCGCCGATAGATGGCGGAGATGGCGGGGCCATGCCCGCGCAGCACCGGGCGCGGCGAAAGCGATGCGGGCCGACGCGGGCCGGCCGTCGCGCCCAATGACCGGAGGTCCCATGTCCGTCCTGCGTCCCTTTCTCCTGATCCTGCTTCTGCTCGCCCCCCTGTCGGCGCGGGCCGAACGCGTTACAGTCTACGCCGCCGCAAGCCTCAAGACCGCCCTTGATGCCGTCGTCCCCGCGTTCGAGGCGGCGACGGGGCACGAGGCGGTCGTCTCCTTCGCCGGGTCCTCGGCGCTGGCGCGGCAGATCGGGCAGGGGGCGCCGGCGGGCATCTTCATCTCGGCCAACATGGGATGGATGGACCAGCTCGGCGCCGAAGGTCACCTGATGCCCGGCACCCGCCGTGATCTGCTGCGCAACACGCTCGTGCTGATCGGCACGGGCGAAACAACCCTTGAGCCGGTGGAGATCGGCGAAGGCTTCCCGTTCGCCGATCATCTGGGGGACGGCCGGCTGGCCATGGCGCTGGTCGACGCGGTCCCGGCCGGCATCTACGGCAAGGCCGCGCTCGAGGCGCTTGGCGCGTGGGATGCTGTCTCGCCACACGTGGCACAGGCCGACAATGTGCGGGCGGCGCTTGCGCTGGTGGCGTCGGGCGAGGCGCCTCTCGGCGTGGTCTACGCCACCGACGCCCATGCCGAGCCCCGGGTGCATGTGATCGGCACCTTCCCGGAGACGAGTCATCAGCCGATCATCTACCCTGTGGCCGCGACCACCGGCGCCGGACCCGCGGCGATGGCATTCCTCGACTACCTCGGAGGGGAAGAGGCGCGCGATGTCTTCACGTCGGAAGGCTTCGTCGCGCTGTCCGAATAACCCGCCATTGTCGGCGGCGGATGAACGGGATTTGTCAGGGGAAAGTGGCGGAGAGACAGGGATTCGAACCCTGGGAGGGCTTGCACCCTCAACGGTTTTCGAGACCGTTTGTGAAGCAGGTCAGAGGCATCCGACCCCTTATTTTGATAGATTTGCTGAAGGAATATGCGCGAGTTCGGCGGGCTGAGCGGCGCAAGACGGCATAGTAGGACGGCATAGCACGCAAACCGCGGACTGCCTGTCTGACGTGGCCGACCCTCAGCCGAAGCGGGCACATGATCAGGAGGAAGCTTGACGGCATCCGGGGCCGGTGACCATCCGCTCCGAGCGCAAAGTTCCGTATGCTGCACCTCGCACGAACGTCCGCAGTCCCAGATGCAGCGAGGCGTTTCTCGTCGCGACCGGCTCAGACTGGGCCTTTGGCGACAATGGGACGAATGTCCGCTGCTGAGCGCTACGCTCTGAAGGCCCGGATCTCATCGGCCGACAGCGCATATCCGATCTCGGCCAGCTGTGTCGATGTCGACGCGGTTCCGAACATGCCGGTCACGGTCACTGCTTCGAACATGCCGGAGCTTTCATAGGGCTTGCCTGTCGTGACGAAGACCAGCTGGTTCGCCGGGGGCGGCGGCACGTGCACGCAGGCGCCGACGTAAGGCACAAGGATGAAGGCCGTGACGCCGGTGCCCTTGTGGTCGATCGGGACGATGAACCCGGACAGCCGGACGATCTGCCCGTTCCAGTCCGTGCGGATGCCGGTCGAAACGGGCTGTTGCGCGGCCAGGCTGCTTTCGTCATGCGGCACGATGCCGGCAAGGTTCCCCGGCAGGGAGCGGTCGTCTTCGGGCAACAGGTCTCGCCATTCAAGGTCGACCACCGTCTCGGCGAAGCCGCGGCTCGCCAGACCCGCAGCGGCAAGGCCAAGCAGGACGGCACGGCGTGAGGGCAGGCTTACTCCCATTTGTAGACCTCGATCTTCTCGGCCACGATCTGATAGCCGACATCGGCGATCTGGGTCGTCATCGCTTTGGCAGACAGGCGACCAGACACCCAGACCGGGTCCCACAGAGATTCGCTTGGCCACGGGGTTTCGGTGGTGACGAAAACCAGCTGGTTCGGCGGCGGTGGCGGAGTGTGGATACAGGCGCCCACGTAAGGCACGAGCATGAAGCTGGTCACGCCCTCCGAACTTACGTCGAACGGGATGATGTAGCCAGGCAGTTTTACCGGTTTGCCGTCCAGCCTGGTGTTCACCTTGCTGGCGTTCTCGTCGAACTGAGGGACCCAGGTGTCGTTCACCGCGTCGATCTGGCCGGGGCCGATGATCTCTCCATAGGGCACGCCCTCAGGGATCAGGTCCTGCCAGGTGATTTCGCGGAACGGACTGGCGAAGGCATGGCCCGGCACGAGGGTCGAAGCGGTGAGGGCCATGAAGGCGCGTCGGGACAGGTGCACGGTTGTCATATCCTCACCATCATGCCATCGGCGAGCGACAGGCGGTAGGCCCTGAGCGCGGGAAGAAGGCTGGCAATCGCCGCCGCACCGATCACACCTGCGAGAACGGACAACTCTCGGGCCGTCGGCGGGTCGATCGGCAGCCAGAGGCCGAAGGCGCTGTCGACCAGCGGCTGCGCGACGAACAGCCCGGCATAGAGCAGCGCCAGCCCCAGGATCGCGCCGATGGCCGCCATGAGCGCCGCTTCCAGCACCAGCAGGCCGATGATCGTCGCGGGGCGCGCCCCCATGGCCCGCCAGATCGCCATCTCTCGCCGTCGTTCGTTGAGGGACGAGAAGATCATCGCCATCATCCCCAGCAATGCCGTGACAACGACCATGGCGGATACGCCGATCAGGGCGGTCTCTGCCACGCCGACGATCTGCCAGAGTTCTTGCAGCGCGACGCCCGGCAGGACCGCCAGCAACGGCTCCTCCGGATATTCGTTGATCGCGCGTTGCAGGCCGAAGATCTGAAGGCGCGATTTCACCCCGACGAGCGCGGCCGTGATGGCCGAGGGTGTCAGGTCCATCTCCCGTATCCGCTCCACCGGCGTGGTCCGTCCGGTCTGGGCACCCGACTGCCAGTCGACGTGGATCGCCTCGATCGCCTCGAGGCTGACGATCACGGTGCGGTCCACCGGCGTGCCGGTCCGCTCGATGATCCCGGCGACCCGGAAGGGCTGATCGTCGTGGTCGGTAAAACTGGCCAGCCCGTGCGACACGACGATCGGATCGCCGATCTCGTAGCCGAGCGTCGCTGCCACCTCGGCTCCGATCACGGCATCGTAGAGGTCGTCAAGACCATGCCCTTGTCCGACGACAAGCGACCGGCCACCGCGATACTTGTAGTGCTCGAAGAAGGCCTGTGTGGTGCCCATTACGCGGAACTGCCGGTGACTGTCTCCGAGGGAGATCGGGACGATCCAGTCAACCTCCGGGTGCGCTGCGATGTCCTGGTAGCTTTCCCAGGTCACGTTGTTCGTCGCGTTGCCGATCCGGAAGACCGAGTAAAGCAGGAGCTGGACCGAGCCGGAGCGTGCGCCGACGATCAGGTCCGTGCCGGAGATCGTGTCCGCGAAACTGGCGCGCGCCCCGGTCCGCACCTTTTCGACACCGAGGAACAGCGCAACCGACAGGGCGATGGCAAGGATAGTCATCCCCACGGTCAACGCCCGCGCCAGAAGCGAGCCGAAGGCGAGGCGAAGGATCATGCGGCCATCCGCTCCGTCTGCGCGATGTCGGACAGGCGCACGACGCGGTCGAACCGCGCACCCAGCCGTTCGTCATGGCTGACCATCAGCAGCGACGCTCCCGTAGCGGCGATCCGGTCGAAGAGCAGGCCGAGGAAGGTATCCTGTGTCGCGGCATCCAGCGCCGAGGTCGGCTCGTCCGCGACGATCAGTTGCGGTTGCCCGATCAGGGCGCGCGCCACGGCGACGCGCTGCTGCTGGCCGACCGACAGGCGCCCTGCGGTCGCGCCGGTGATGCCTTTCGGCAGGCCAAGCGCGGAACACAGGGTCGCGGCCTCATCCGGCGCGGCGCGCTTGCGCCGTTCGGGGGCAAAGCGCAGCGGAAGCAGGATATTGTCCGACACGCTGGCATAGGGCAGCAGGTTGAACTGCTGGAAGATGACGCCGATCCGGTTGGCGCGGAAACGGTCCCGCGCGCCGGCGCGGAGGGTGGAAAGATCGGTTCCTCCGACCGCGACCCGCCCACGCTCCGCGGTGACGATCCCGCAGATCAGCGACAGCAGGGTCGACTTGCCCGACCCACTTTCCCCCAGAAGCAGGACGCTTTCGCCCTGCTTCATGTGGAAGCCCGGCACCGACAGCCCGAAGGACGCCCGTCCCGGCCAGCGGAAGCGGACATCCTCGAGTGTCAGCGCCGGGTCAGCCATCGTCACTCCAGCGTCAGCTCCGGCGCATCGCGACCGATTTCGGCCTGACCGGCACCCGTCTCGGTGACGTATTGCGCCTCGATCTCCTGCGCGTTCTCGAACTCGTCGAAGAAAGGGAAGCCGAGCACGGTCAGCGCATCCTCCTCTTCGCAGGCGAAGGCATAGCTCACGTGGAACTCGCTGTGCTGCGCCTCGTCCGCGTGGTCGCCGCCATCTTCGCCATGTTCCTCGTGATCGTGGTCATGTTCCTCGCCATCGGCATGCTCTTCGTGGTCGTGATCGCCTTCCATGTGCGCATCCGCGTCGTCATGGTCGTGATCGCCGGAGTGCAGGTGCGCCAGAACTTCCGTCAGGCGGCACCCGGCGGCGTCCGGAAGGGTCACGATGTTCTCGGGCACCAGCATCGTGCGGATGGCTGCCTCGACCGCATCCTTGTCCTCGGCCGAGCTTGCCTCGTATTCGAAGCCGACGATGTCCATGCCGGGAGCATGGATGTTGATTTCGACCACGCCGTGTTCGATGGCGATTTCCGCTGTCGAGACGCCGTGCACATGGACATCCATTTCACGGGTGTCCTGCGCCAGTGCGGGCGCGGCAAGGGAGATGGCAGCAAGGGCCAGATGGATCGGTTTCATGATGGGTCCTTTCAGGGTTGATTGATGAAGAGTTGAAGGGCTCATTGCAACGCTCCCGCGACATGCCGGGCGGCCACATTCCCGCTTGCGGTGGCCGGACCGAGCGGCAGGACGTCATCCGCCGTCCGTCCGACCAGCGCCGGATCGTGGCTGACCAGCATGATGGTGCAACCTTCCGCCTCCGCCGTTTCGCTCAGGAGGTCGATGACCTGTTTCTGCGTGATCGGATCGAGACGCGAGGTCGGCTCGTCGGCAAAGATGAACTTCGGCCGGACGAGCAACAGGCGCAGCAGAGCCAGCCGCTGAAGCTCGCCGCCCGACACCGCGTCGGGCCTGCGGGTCAGAAGAACCGGGGCAAGGCCGAGGCGCGGCATCAGCGCGTCGATCCGGTCCTGCGCCTGGCCATGGCGCCGGGCGACGTCCGAAAGCGTGCGCCCCAGGGACCGATGGCGCGGGAAAGCCGCGACAGGGTCCTGGTAGAGCTTCTGGAGGGCCGTCGGCGCCAGCCCCTCTGCCTTATCCACACGCCCCGCCGACGGGCGGACAAGCCCCAGAACCACGTCTCCAAGCGTGGACTTGCCACAGCCCGAGGGCCCGGTGACGCCGAGGATGCGCGCTTCGGCCAGATCGAAGGACAGGTCGGAGAACAGTCGCGCCCCGCCTCGATCCGCCGCCAGTCCGGACGCAGTTAGAACCGTCGCACCCGCCGCCGTCCGTTTCCGCGCGGCCCAGTTTTCGGGGTCGGCGGCGATCAATTCGCGGGTGTAGGCCTGCATGGGTGCGCCCATCACTGTCGCGGTCGGGCCCGTTTCCACCACGCGGCCTTCGCGCAGCACGATCATCCGTCCGCCAATGCGCCGCGCCAGCGCCAAGTCGTGGGTGATGACCAGCAGCCCGCCGCCCCGTGCCAGTTCGCGCAGCAGCAGGTCCGCGACCTCGTCACGCCGGGCGGCGTCCAGCCCCTTGGTCGGCTCGTCCGCGATCACGATCCGTGCGCCACCGGCCCGCGCCGCCGCGATGGCGACGCGTTGCGCCATGCCGCCCGACAGCTCGTGCGGATACCGCTGGCCGGCGCCGGTGAGGCCAAGCCGGTCGAGATCCGCCCCGGCCCGTGCCCGCGCCTGCGCCCCGTCCAGACCGCGCACCAGCCAGTGCGCCTCGGCCACCTGCCGCTCGGCACGCATCAGGGGGTCGAGCGACAGCCAGGGCTCCTGCGGCAGAACGGCGATCTCGCTCCCCCAGAGCGGGCGGAAGCCCTCGGGCCGGCCTGCGTCCAGCAGGCGGTCGCCCAGCCTCACGCGGCCCCTCGCGGACAATCCGCGTGGCAGGGTGCCCATGAGGGCCTGCGCCAGAAGGCTCTTGCCCGATCCGGTCTCGCCCAGGATGACCAGCGGCTCCCCTGCGTCGAGGTGGAGGGAAACGGGGTGCAGGATCGGCGCATTCCCTTCGGCCACCGTGACGTCTTCGACTTTAAGCAGGGTCATGTCTCGCGGCTCCCGGCCAGCAGGGTGAGGCCCAGAAGCAGGGCGAAGGTGGCGATGACGGGCGACAGCAGCGCCAGCGGCGCCTCCCGCCAGTAGGGCAGCAGTTCGACCATCATCAGGCCCAGCTCCGGCGTCGGCGCCCGCATGCCCACATGCACGAAGCCGAGCGCGGCGATGGCCATGATCGCCGTTGCCGTGCCGAAGGCGGCGGCAGTCAGCATCATCGGCGCGATCTCGGGCCAGATGTGGGTGCGGAAGATGTAGGCCGGGCCGAAGCCCAGCAGGCGCGAGGCCTGCACGGCGGGAGAGGCCAGCGTGTCGCGTGTGGCGGCGCGGGTCAGGCGGAAGAATTCGACCCACAGCACCAGGGACAGGCCGGCCCAGAAGCCGAGCGCCGTGCCCGGCACGATGGCCAGCACGATCAGCACCAGCAGCAATCCCGGGAGCGCCAGCAGCGCGTCGGCCAGCGTGGTCAGCACCCGGTCGGTCCAGCCCCCGCGCGCCGCCGCCAGCGTGCCGAGCGCGAGCCCCGTCGCCCCGGCCGTCAGCACGGCGGCCACGGCGATGGCGGGCGACAGGCGCAGGGCGTGGGCCAGCCGGTGGAATATCGAGCGGCCGAGGTGGTCGTAGCCCAGGGGCGCTGCGGCCTCGGGCCCCGACAGCGACTTGAGAAGCGACTGCGCATAGGGATCGCCCGGCAGCACCAGCGGACCGATCAGCGCGACGGCCAGCACGGCGGCCACCAGCGCGGCCCCGGTCCAGCGCACGGCATGGCCCGCGGAGCGTGGGATCATCACGGCATCGGTCATGCGGACCTCCTTGGGTCGATCTTCTGCGTCACGAAGTCCATCAGCGCGTTGATCAGAACGAAACTCAGCCCCAGCACCAGTGCGGTGCCCTGCACCATCGGCACGTCACGGGAGAAGATCGCATGCACCAGCGCATGACCGATGCCGGGCCAGCCGAAGACGGCCTCGACCACCACCACGCCTTCGACCAGCGTCACGAATTGCAGGCCGAGGTAGGTCAGCAGCGGCACCGAGACGTTGCGCAGCCCGTGGCGCAACAGCGTCTGGCGCGGGCTCAGACCCTTCCATTGCGCGAAGCTGTAGAAGGGCATCGCCGCGATCCGCGCCATCGCATCCCGGGCGATCCGCGCGTTGACGGCGGCCAGCCCGAGCACCAGCGCCAGCGCGGGCAGGATGAAGTGGCGCGCCTCGCCATGGCCGGCAGCAGGCAGAAGGCGGAACTGCACCGACAGGACCAGTATCAGGATCAGCGCCATCAGGAACTGCGGCACCGCCTTCAGCCCGGTCGAGACGACCAGCAGCACACGGTCCAGCACGCCGCCGGGCCTGAGCCCTGCGAGAATGCCGAGCGGCGGACCGATCAGCAGCGACAGCAGCACTGCGACGGCGGCGAGCGAAAGCGAGGCGCCCAGCTGATGCCCGATCTCCGCGATCACGGGCTGGCCGGTGACCAGCGAAGTGCCGAAATCCAGCCGCAGCAGATCGCCCAGCCAGCCGAGGAAAGCCGGTAGCGCCGGGCCGCCCAGCCCCAGTTCCTCGCGCACCGCATCGGCCGCGGCGGTGTCGACGTTGTCGTAGCCGTAGCGCCCGGCGGCGATGCGATAGGCCGCATCGCCGGGGAGTGACCGCATCATGGCGAAGGTGGCGGCCCCGATCAGGACCGCAACCATCAGGGCCTGTATGCTCCGCGTGACCAGCGTATTCATTGCGCCAGCTTCAGGTTCTCGAGGCCGAAGGTGCGCTCCCACGGGTCGATGATTGTGCCTTCGACGCCCTGCGCAACCGCCAGCGTCTGGCGATACCAGGCGATCGGGATGATCGGCAGCTCGGTTTGCAGGATCTCGGCGATGCGGGCACGCTCGTCCTCGCCGCCATCTCCACGCCCGACACTGCGGGCGAGGTCCACGATCTCGTCGTTCTGCCAGCCCATGGCGCCCCAGTCACCCGTCGGCGCATAGTCCGACAGGACCGTGCCCACGGGGTTCGGGATCAGGCCGAAGTTCCGCGCGATAAGCCCGAGTTCAAGAGAGCCGTCCGCATGGCGCGAGGTGATCTCGGAGGAGTTCGTCGTATCGATGGTCAGCTCGATCCCGATGGTGCGGAACTGCTGTTCCAGCACTGCGGCCACCAGCGGCAACTCGGGCCGGTCGGGATAGGTGGTCAGCGTCAGGGCGAAACGTTCCCCGTCGCGGGTGAGAATGCCGTCGCTTCCGGCACTCCACCCGAGATCGGCCAGAAGCGCCTTCGCGGCCTCCGGGTCATAGGCCAGCGGCTCAAGGCTCTCCTCGTGCCATTCCCCGACCGACGGTGGGAACAGCTGCGTCGCGCCCTCGGGATAGCGCAGAACGGCTTTCGCGATGCCCTCGCGGTCGATGGTGAGCGACAGCGCCTGACGGGCCTCGGGCTCGGCCAACGACGGGTGGCTGGCGTTCACCTTTATCAGCAACGTGCGCGGGATGGCCACAGAATGGACCGTCGCATCCGTCATGCCGAGCCGGGCGACGGAGGCCGGATCGAGGCCGAAGACAAAGTCCGCCTCGCCGGATTCGGCCATCAGGGCGCGGGTCTCGACTCGGCTGACCGCGGCGTAGC
>Ga0310345_10003983_pt1 | contig 13665 bp, 10 predicted proteins | sample HC15DNA20500_MG_FD_204667 | JGI IMG/M metagenome (GOLD analysis project Ga0310345, IMG submission 204667) | Marine microbial communities from station ALOHA, North Pacific Subtropical Gyre - HC15-DNA-20-500_MG | ecosystem: Environmental > Aquatic > Marine > Oceanic | place: Pacific Ocean: North... | reverse complement strand
GCCGGCGCCCGCGGCATTAGCCTGTTCCTGGTAGACACCTCGCTGCCGGGCTTCAGCAAAGGCCGCAACCTCGACAAGATCGGCCAGCACTCCGGCGATACCTCCGAGCTGTTCTTCTCCGATATGCGCATCCCGGCCTCCGCTCTTCTCGGTGAAGAGGGACAGGGCTTTGTGTATCTGATGAAAGAACTGCCCCGGGAACGCCTGGTGATCGGTGCTCTCGGCGTAGCCGCCGCCCGTGGTTCCCTGGACCTGACCATCGCCTACGCCCAGGAGCGGGAACTGTTCGGCCAGAAACTGGCCCAACTGCAAAACACCCGCTTTGAAATCGCTCGCATGGAAACTGACTACCGGGTGAACAAGGCATTCGTGGACCAGTGCATCGACCAGTACGACCTGGGCGAACTGGACGCGCCAACTGCCTCCATGGCCAAGTACAGCGCCACCGAAATGCAGTGCCGCGTGGCGGATGGCTGCCTGCAGCTGTTCGGCGGTTACGGCTACACCACCGAATACCCGATTTCCCGGGCCTTTATCGACGCGCGGGTGCAGCGAATTTATGGCGGCACCTCGGAAGTCATGAAAGAAATTATTGCCCGGTCGGTACTGGGCAAAGCCTGAAAGAAGGTCGTTTAAGGCCTCAGAAGGCAACTCGAATGCTCGGGGTCCGAGCAGGGGGCAGCCTCTCCGGGACTGTCTGCAGCATGGATGCTGCAGTCAAGCGTACAGGGAAGTATTTACAGCGTGTCCCGGAGAGGCTGCCCCTGATCGGGCCTTTCACAGAATCAGGAGGACAACCAAATGAACAGCAATGATGTGGTAATCGCAGGCTCAGCAAGAACCCCGATGGGCGGCATGATGGGATCCCTCGGCTCCGTGCGCTCCCCGGAACTGGGCGCCATCTCCATCAAGGCCGCCATCGAACGTTCCGGCCTCCAGCCTGCAGATGTGCAGGAAGTGATCATGGGCTGCGTACTGCCCGCAGGCCTCGGCCAGGCCCCGGCCCGCCAGGCTTCCCGAGCCTCCGGCATTCCCGACAGCTCAGGCTGCACCACCATCAACAAAATGTGCGGCTCCGGCATGCAGGCCGTGATCATGGCTCACGACCAGATCAAAGCCGGCACCAACAACATCATGATTGCTGGCGGCATGGAAAACATGAGCCAGGCACCCTACCTGCTGCCCAAGGCCCGTGGTGGTATGCGCATGGGCCACGGCCAGGTGATGGACAGCATGTTCCTGGACGGACTTGAAGATGCCTACGAAGGCGGACTGATGGGCGTCTTCGCCCAGCGCACTGCGGATAAATACGACATCAGCCGCCAGGCCATGGACGAATTCGCCATCGGCTCCCTCCAGAAATCCCTGGCGGCGATTGAAAACGGCTGGTTCCGTGACGAGATTGTACCGGTAACTGTGTCCGGCCGTGGTGGTGACACCGAGGTCGACACCGACGAGCAGCCGGGCAACGCCAAGCCCGAGAAAATTCCCCACCTGAAGCCGGCCTTCGCCAAAGACGGTTCCGTGACTGCGGCCAACTCCAGCTCCATCAGCGACGGTGCGTCCGCCCTGGTACTGGCCTCCGCCGCCGAAGCTGACGCCCGTGGCCTCGTTCCCCAGGCCCGAATCGTGGCTCACGCCACCCACGCTCGCCTGCCAGCCGAGTTCACCCTGGCGCCCATCGGTTCCATCGAGAAGGTGCTCAAGAAGGCTGGCTGGAGCGTCGACGACGTGGACCTGTTCGAAATCAACGAAGCTTTCGCGGTGGTTACCCTGGCGGCCATGAACGAGCTGAAACTCCCGGCTGAAAAGGTCAACGTCCACGGTGGCGCCTGTGCCCTGGGGCACCCGATTGGCTCTTCCGGTTCGCGGATCATCGTTACCCTGATCAATGCTCTGAAGCAGCGTGGGCTGAAGCGTGGTGTGGCTTCGCTGTGTATTGGCGGTGGTGAGGGGACTGCTGTTGCCATTGAGTTGATCTGATTGCCTCTCCTCGTAGCCTGCCTGTTTAGGGGCGGGCTTGCGGGGTGGCCGGTGGAGTTTTTCTTGGAAAAAGAACTCGCTTCGCTCAGACACCTTTTTCCGGCGAAAAATGCACCGGCCACCCCGCGCCGAGATACTCTCGAGATATCGCGACTTTCAAAGTCTTTCTTTCTCGTTTTTGAGAATTCCATTCCTTAGTCCGAAGGACGGTGGTGGGGGTACCTTTTCTGGCGGGAAAAAATGTCTGAGCGAAGCGAGTTGTTTTTCCCAGAAGAAAAGGTACCCCCATCGCCGGCCAGCCCCCGAGGCTGAAGTTCGGCCATTCCCAGAGATTCACAGTTGATATCAGTCATGCGACCAATACGATGATTTGCTAGCCTTCAATGCATTGAAATTCCCCGGCATTGGAGAAGGAAACCCCGTGCGAAAGCGCCACGAGTTTATTGAGGAATCCCGTAAACAGTGGAGTTCAGAGCCCGCGTTTGTGGCTTCCATGGCGGCCGCTGCCGTGGGGCTGGGGAACCTGTGGCGGTTCCCTTATATGGTGGGGGAGAACGGTGGTGGCGCTTTTGTGGTGGCTTACCTGCTGGCGCTGATTGTGGTGGTTCTGCCCATCATGATTCTGGAAGTGTCGGCGGGGCGTCTTTCCAAGGGCAGTACCGTTCAGACTTACCGGCAGGTGAACCGCTTCGGCGTGATTTATGGATGGTTTGTGGTTCTGATCACCATGGCCATTACCAGTTACTATCTGGTGATTACCGGCTGGACCCTCGGCTATGCAGTGGATGCCGCAACGGATGATCTCCGGGTGTTCGGGGATTTTACCGCCGGGTATAACTCGCTCTGGTATTTCTTCGCCGTCACTTTGCTCGGGGCTATCATCCTGGCCAAGGATGTGACAGCCATTGAGCTGATGTCGAAGATCCTGATGCCGGTATTGATCATTGTGATGATTGGGCTGGTGGTCTTCGCCAGCCGAACGCCCGGTTGGGAGCAGACCAAGGATTTCTTTTTTCAGGTGGACTGGAGCCGACTGGCGGATGGCAAGCTTTGGGCATTCGCTTTCGGTCAGGCGTTCTACACGTTGGCGATTGGCCAGGGCTATCTGGTGACCTACGGCAGTTTTATCCCCCGGCAGACTCATGTTCCCAGGGCCTGTCTGATTGTCGCAGGCACGGAGACCAGCGTGGCATTGTTGGCAGGCTGGATGATCTTTCCGTTTGTGTTCAGCCTTGGCATGGAGCCCACGGAAGGCAGCCAACTTGCGTTCGTGACCATGCCACGGGTGTTCGAGGACATGGTTGGTGGCTACTGGGTGGGCACGCTGTTTTTCAGCCTGTTCTTTATGGCGGCGTTCAGCTCCAGTCTGGCCGGGTTGAAGGTGATGATTGCTGCGGTGGCGGAGGAGTTCCGGCTGTGCAATGGGCGGGCGGTCAGTCTCGTCACCCTGGTCATGCTGGTGCTGGGTACAGCATCGGCGCTGAGTTTCACACCACTGGAGTGGAACATTGCCGGGGAGCCGGTGCTGGATGTGATCGACCGGGTGGCCGGCGGCAATGTGATTATCTTCTCAGGGGTCCTTGGCGCGGCCATGTTCTGCTGGTTTATACCACCGGAGAAGATCCGGACTGTGCTGGGTACTGAAAGCCGTTGGTGGGAATGGCGGATGTACCTGGTTGGCCGCTATCTGCCGCTGGTAATGCTGCTATGGATCGCGGTGACTTACGCTTTGAACCAGATGGGCATTACTCAGTCCTGACCTGAAATTCGCGGGGTTCGATCTTCAGTTTTTTCAGGCGCGAGGTCAGGGTGGTGGGTTTTATGCCCAGCATGGCCGCTGCGCCATCTTCGCCGAAGACCCGGCCACTGCTCATGGTGAGGGCCCGGGTCAGGTTCTGCTTCTCCAGCTCCCGTAACTCCTGTTCCGTCATCAATTCGCCGCTGTAATGTCTCGCGGGGGGCGTTGTTGGGTTTATACGGGCGGTGGAATCCGGCCCGGGCAGGTCAAGGTCCAGCCGGCCGTCGGCGGTGATCACCTGGCGCTCGATCACGTTCTCCAGCTCCCGCACATTGCCCGGCCAATGATAGGCCTTCAGGGTTTCCACATCCCTCTCTCGCAGCGCCAGGGTGGGGCGGTTGAACTTCTGGCAGGCCCGGTTCAGAAACTCCTGGGCCAGGATGGGGATGTCTTCCAGACGACGGCGCAAGGGAACGGACTCGATGGGAAACACGTTCAGGCGGAAATACAGATCCTCCCGGAAGGTTTTCTGCTGCACTTCCGCTTTCAGGTCGCGGTTGGTGGCGGCGATAACGCGCACGTCCACGGCCCGGGTGCGGTTTTCCCCCACCCGCTCGAATTGCTGATCCTGAAGCACGCGGAGCAGTTTGCCCTGCAGCTCCAACGGGATTTCGCCCACTTCATCCAGGAACAGGGTGCCGCCGTCGGCCAGCTCGAACCGGCCGACGCGGTCGCTGACGGCACCGGTGAAGGCTCCTTTGATGTGGCCGAAAAATTCGCTCTCGAACAGATCCTTGGGGATGGCCGCACAGTTCACCCGGATCAGGGGGCGATCCCGCCGGCTGCTGGATTGGTGAATGGCTCGGGCGATCAGTTCTTTGCCCGTGCCGGATTCACCGGTGATCAGCACGTTGGCATCGGTGGGCGCCACCATGCCAATCCGGCGCACGATGGCCTTGATGGCGTCGCTCTGGCCGAAGATCTCGTGGAAGTGGTACTCGGCGCTCAATTCTTCCTGCAAATAGGCGTTTTCCATTTCCAGGCGGCGCTTGAGGGTCTCCACCTCTTCCAGTGCTTTGTGCAATTCGTTCTGGGCTTCCTGGCGGGCGGAGATATCCCGGAACACCACCACAGCACCCACCGGATGGCCGTTGTCGAGAATGGGTGTGCTGGTGTATTCCACCGGAAAGCCACTGCCATCCTTACGCCAGAACCAGTCCTCGCCAACGCGCTTCACGCTGGCATCGCGGAAGGCCGCGTATATCGGGCAGTCCTTCAGTGGGTACAGGCTGCCGTCCGCGTGGGAATGATGCACCACGCGGTGCAGGACCCGACCCATCAGTTCGTCAATTCGCCAACCCAGCATGCGCTCTGCTGCGGGGTTCGCGAAGGTGCCTCGACCCTCGGCATCCACCCCGTAGATGCCTTCCCCGACGGCATGCAGGATCAACTGGTTTTCTCTCTCCATGTCCTTGAACAGCTCCTCCACCCGTCGCCACTCGAGCAGGCCGCCCCGGTGGTAGTGGTTGGCATCGTGGCGTTCCCGAAGGGTGCGTAATTGGCGCCGGTCTCGAAGTAAAAGAAGTATGTTCTGGGATTCCGCCTCGCCGACCCGGGACGAGGAGATTTCGAGTTCTACAGTGTGGCCGTCCCGATGCTGCAAGAAGAAATCGCGGCTCCAGCCGTGACTGCGAAACAGAGTCTCTTCGGTAAAGGCGATCAGTTGTGGGCGCTGGTCTGTGAACAGATGGGTGCAGGGTGTCCCCGTCAGCGATTGACGGTCCGTGCCGATCATCCGGCCCATGGCGCTGTTGGCTGACAGAATCAGATCCCGCGCAGCGTCCACCAGCAGGGCCGCTTCCGGGAGATGATCGATCCAGTTGCCGGTTATTTCAGGGCTGATGATGGCTTCGTTATTCATGGTGGCTTCCCGAGTCAGTCTGACGGAGAAGAATCAATCCCCGTGCCAACTACGAATATTCGCAGTCGACGCTACGAAAAATCGTTAATTACGAAATATCGTAGCTCGATTGTTTGCTGGCTTCTGAATATTGGGCATTTAAAAACAAAGGGTTAAAAAAATTTCTGCACTTGGCACAAACCCTGCGATACCTCCTTCAGAACGCGCAGCCGGCCTGCCCCTGTTTCGACCGTCGGGCCCGAGTCGCATTTTTGTTGCACCACAAGAGTGCAGAAATAACCAGTAAATCACGCTAAACGCAGGAGAGTGCCCCATGACCACGAAAAGCCTCGGAAATCCTTTTGATGGTGACAAATCCCTGATTCACGCGAAGAGCTGCGGCTGCCCTGAGTGCAAGCCGGGTGACAGCGCCCCCTCTATTTCCCTTGACCTTAAGCCTTCTGCCGGCCAGCAGGCAGTGGCGGACGAGCCTCTGGACTCGGAAGCGATGATGGATCGTGCCATTGAAGGCGCCGTCGTGCGCTCGGTGTTTGGTCACAACGAACACAGCCGCCGCAGCTTCATGAAGATGATGGGAGCGGGCACCGCAGCGGCTGTTCTGGGCAGTGTGTTCCCTATGGAAAAGGCTAAGGCCGCGGTGAAGGAGTCTCTCGGCAAGCTTGAGAAAACCAAGCTGAACGTCGGCTTTGTACCTATTACCTGCGCCACGCCGATCATTATGGCTCACCCCATGGGTTTCTATGAGCGCTACGGCCTGGATGTCACCGTGACCAAGACCGCCGGCTGGGCGGTGGCTCGCGACAAGTCACTGGCGGGCGAATACGACGCTTCCCACATGCTGACTCCCATGCCCCTGGCCATGACCATGGGCGCTGGCTCCACACCGGAGCCCTACATCATGCCCGCGGTTGAAAACATCAATGGCCAGGCGATCGTCCTGCACGTGGACCACAAGGACAAGCGCGATCCCAAGCAGTGGAAGGGCTTCAAGTTCGGGGTGCCGTTCGAGTACTCCATGCACAACTTCCTGTTGCGCTACTACCTGGCCGAGAATGGTGTCGACCCGGACAAAGACGTGCAAATCCGTGTGGTACCGCCACCTGAGATGGTTGCTAACCTGCGTGCCGGTAACCTCGACGGTTATCTCTCCCCGGACCCGTTCAACCAGCGTGCGGTTTGGGAGAAAGTGGGCTTTATCCACATGCTGACCAAGGACATCTGGGAAGGCCACCCGTGCTGTGCTTTTGCCTGCAGCCAGAAGTTCGCCACCGAAAACCCGAACACCTATGGCGCTCTGCTTCGCGCCATCATCGACGCGACCCAGTACTCCAACAATCCGGATAACCGCAAGGAAATCTCCGAAGCCATTGCGCCCAAGAACTACTTGAACCAGCCGGTACCGGTGATCCAGCAGGTGCTGACCGGATACTACGCGGATGGCCTTGGCGAGGTGAAAGACGTTCCGGACCGCATTGATTTCGATCCGTTCCCCTGGCACTCCATGGGCGTCTGGATTCTCACCCAGATGAAGCGCTGGGGGTATATCGAAGGTGATGTGGACTACAAGGCCATCGCCGAGCAGGTGTACCTGGCCAGCGAGACCGGAAAGCTGATGGAAGAAATGGGTTACTCCGCGCCGGATAAAACCTACAAGACCCACACCATCATGGGTAAAACCTTCGATCCGGACAGCGCCGAAGAGTACACCCGCAGCTTCGCGATCGGGAGGGTGTAATCATGGCTTCCCTGAACGTCCGGGCAGCGCTGCTGTCGGTGTCGTTCCTGATTCTGGCCCTGGGGCTCTGGGAAATGGCAACCCAGCCCCCGGAGGCCCAGACCGGAATGACCGAGTACGAAATGCTGATGGGTGGTGTGGAGCAGGAATCCCGCGTGCCGCCACCCTCGGCGGTGATCAAGCTGGCCTGGGCGGAGCTCTCCAACCCGTTCTATGACGCCGGCGCCAACGACAAGGGTATCGGTATCCAGTTGGCCTACTCGGTATACCGGGTACTGACCGGGTATCTGGCGGCAATGGCCATCGCACTGCCTATCGGCTTCCTGATCGGTATGTCGCCGCTGATGTACAAGGCACTGAACCCTTACATTCAGGTGCTGCGACCGATCTCACCGCTGGCCTGGATGCCGCTGGCCCTGTTCATCATTCAGGACTCGGATGCCTCGGCGATCTTCGTGATCTTCATCTGCTCGATCTGGCCAATGCTTCTGAATACCGCTTTTGGTGTGGCCAACGTGAGGCAGGACTGGGTGAACGTGGCCCGTACCCACGAGCTCAGCCCGATCAAGACCGCGCTTACGGTCATTCTGCCGGCCGCCGCTCCCACCATCCTGACCGGCATGCGCATCTCCATCGGCATCGCCTGGCTGGTGATCGTCGCCGCGGAAATGCTCGTGGGTGGCACCGGCATTGGCTACTACGTGTGGAACGAATGGAACAACCTGGATCTGGCCAGTGTGATCTTCTCCATCCTGATGATCGGGGTGGTGGGCATGCTGCTAGACCTGGCCCTGGGCAAGGCCCAGAAACTGGTGGAATACAAAGAATGAGCGGTCCGGCACCGGTTTCCGGTGCCGGCCTCAACCCTCCGAATGGAGACCTGTTATGAGTAAATCATTCCTGGAAGTAGACGGCCTGTCCAAGGTGTATCCGGACGGCCAGGGCGGTGAGTTGACCGTCTTCGAGGATATCCGCTTTGCCCTGGAGAAAGGTGAGTTTGTTTGCATCATCGGCCACTCCGGCTGCGGCAAATCCACCATCCTGAACGTGCTGGCAGGCCTCGACGAAGCCAGCGCCGGCAACGTGGTGATGAACGGTAAGGAAATCAAAGGCCCCGGCCTTGAGCGCGGCGTTGTGTTCCAGAACTACAGCCTGCTGCCCTGGAAAACCACCCTCAACAACATCGTGTTCGCGGTGAAAGCCCGCTGGCCTGAGTGGTCAAAAGAGAAAGTGAGGGAACATAGCGAGCGCTACCTGAAAATGGTGGGCCTGGACCACGCCCTGAACCGCAAGCCGTCCCAGCTGTCCGGCGGCATGCGCCAGCGGGTGAGCATCGCCCGGGCCTTCGCCACCCAGCCGGAACTCCTGCTGCTGGATGAGCCCTTCGGCGCGCTGGATGCACTCACCCGTGGTGTGATCCAGGACGAACTGGTGAAAATCTGGGAAGAAACCCGCCAGACCGTGTTCATGATCACCCATGACGTGGACGAAGCCATTCTGCTCTCCGACCGCATTTTCCTGATGTCCAACGGCCCCAATGCCCGCATCGCCGAAAGCGTGAAAGTGGACATCCCGCACCCGCGGGCCCGGGCCACCATCTTCCAGAACCCGGCCTACCACAAAACCCGGGACTACCTGGTGGACTTCCTGGTTAACCGCAGCGGCTCGGCCCTGCCGGAAAAAGACGGCAGCCCGAAAGTTGCCGAGCCTGCCAAGGGCGTTAGCCAATCAACGCCCGAGGTGTCCAAAACCGAATCCGAAACCACCGCCCGCGCGGTGAATGCCTGACGTTACAACCCAAGAGAGGAAAACAGCCATGATGAACAAAGAACTGATGACCGCAAAAATCCTGGAAGCCAAAGTGTCCAAGGGCATGACCTGGGAAGCCATCGCCGAAACCATCGGCATGTCCCCTGTGTTCACCACCTCGGCCGCCCTGGGCATGAACAGCCTCAGCGAAGACAAGGCCTTTGCCCTGTGCGAAACCCTGGGCCTGGAAAAGCCGGTGGCCGAAGCCCTGCAGGTGTGCCCGAAAAAAGCCTGGGACGGTGCCGTGCCCCAGGATCCGCTGATCTACCGTCTGTATGAAGTGGTCGGCGTTTACGGCGACACCATGAAGGAACTTATCCACGAGAAGTTCGGTGACGGCATCATGAGTGCCATCGATTTCACCATGGACATCGAGAAGGAGGAGAATCCGAAGGGCGACCGTGTTGTCGTGACTATGAACGGGAAGTTCCTGCCTTATAAGGCCTGGTAAACGTTCGAACGGAAGCTTCGGAGTGGGCCCGCCTTTGTAGCCTGTTGGTTGAGGGGCGGGCTTGCGGGGTGGCAGGTGGATTTCTCTTGGAAAAAGCAACTCGCTTCGCTCAGACATCTTTTTCCGGCGAAAAATCCACCTGCCACCCCCGTACCTGCCCGCCAGACCTCAGGCTACAAAAAGACCCTGCCCGCGAAACCTCAGGCTACGAAAAGAATATGCCCCCAGAGCCTTAGGCCGATCGAGACCGGGACACAGACCCAGCCGCCAGGGCAACCTCAGCAACTGTATGCAGCTTCTCCAGTTGCGACTGCAACATGGCAATCGGCCGCGTGCCTTCCAGAGTGAGCGCGATATCCAGATGCTCGCCGGCGGTTTCGACGGCCATGGTGGCGATCCTGAACCCGCGGATGCGGACCACCTGGCAGAGCCGCTCCAGGGCGGCGGCTTCGTGGGTCATTCGGCAGTTGATGGTGTAGCTGGGCGTTGATGGCTTGTTTTGCGGGTTCATGCAACTTGCTCCTTGCTGGCTTTGGCGGTTCGGGCGGTTTCGTCGATCATGTCGGTGTTGCTGGCGCCGGGTTTGACGATGGGCCAGACGTTTTCTTCACGGCTGATGGCCACGTGCAGCAGCATCGGGCCGTTGTAGGCCAGGATGGTTTCGATGCCACGGCGGATCTGGTCGGTGCGTTCGATGTGCAGGGCCGGGATGTCGAAGGCCCGGGCCATGGCGACGAAGTCAGGATTGTCGTCCAGGTTTATCTGGCTTTCCCGGTTGTTGTAGAACAGCTCCTGCTGCTGGCGGACCATGCCCAGGCACTGGTTGTCCATGACGATCAGTTTCACCGGCAGGTTGTAGCGGCGGATGGTGGCCAGTTCCTGGGCGTTCATCATGAACGAGCCGTCTCCGGTGACGTTGATGACGGTGCTATTCCGATCCGCAAACTGCGCGCCGATGGCCGCGGGCAGGCCGAAGCCCATGGTGCCCAGGCCGCCGCTGGTCAGGTGGTGGCGTGGGTGATCGAAATCGTAGTGCTGGGCCACCCACATCTGGTGTTGGCCAACGTCGCAGGCAATTATGGTGTCGTCTGGAGCGATCCGGGAGAGCTGGCGAACGAAGGCCGGGCCTGTGATCGGCGCCAGGGGCTCTTCGTTGTCAGCCGCGTGGAAGCCACCGGTGGTGTACCAGGTGCGGCACTGTTTTCGCCACTCCTTGATGGCCAGTGGCTCTGCCTGCAATGCCTCCGTCAGTGACGTCAGGATTTCATTCAGGTCGCCCCGGATGGCTAGATCGGCATCGCGCAGCTTGTTGATTTCAGCCGCGTCAGCGTCAATGTGAATCAATTTGGCTTTGGGGGCAAAGCCGTCGAGTTTACCAGTGGCGCGGTCGTCCAGGCGGGCACCGATGACCAGCAGCAGGTCGCACTCGTCGACGGCCTTGTTGGCGGCCCGGGAGCCATGCATGCCCAGCATGCCGAGGTTGTAGGGGTTGTGTTTGCCGGGGTTGCCAATGCCTTTCAGCGTGACAACCGCCGGCAGGGCTGAGGATTCGGCAAAGGCCCGGAAGGTCTCCTCGGCATGGGCCAGGCTGATACCGCCACCACTGTAGAGCAGGGGCTTATGAGCGGCGCGCAACATCGCCAGGGCTTCCTTCAGGTCTGGCGAAGTTGGCTCACAGGGCTGGGCCTGGGGGAAGGGGGCATCGGCAACGTTGCTCAGCAACAGGTCCTTGGGGATATCAATCCAGACCGGGCCGGGTCGACCGCTCTGGGCTAAATCGATTGCCTCTTCCATGATGGCAGGCAGGCTGTCGGCATCGTCGATCAGGTAGCTGTGTTTAACGATGCCCAGGGTCATGCCCAGTACGTCGGTTTCCTGGAAGGCGTCGGTGCCGATCAGGCCGGACGGCACCTGGCCGGTGATGACCAGCATGGGAATGGAATCCCGGTGGGCGTTGGCAACGCCGGTGATCAGGTTGGTGGCACCGGGGCCAGAGGTGGCAATGCAGACGCCCAGCTTGCCGCTGGCCCGGGCGTAGCCATCGGCCGCCAGGGCACAGCCCTGTTCGTGGCGGCACAGCACGTGTTCCACGCCCACATCGTCCACCAGCGCGTCGTATAGCGGCATGATGCAGCCGCCCGGGTAACCGAAAACCGTGCTGATGTGGTGGCGGTGGAACGCTTCAAGAATGTGCTGTGCGCCGTTCATGGTCGTTTTTCCCTTTTCTTTTGCCGTAAAAAAAGAAACCCCCGGGACCTTTCGGTGCCGGGGGTTTCTGGTGTTTTGTCAGGTTTGTCGCTATCTCACCCGCTTGTCCACGCAGAAGCCCCCGGACGGTACCACGACCACCAGGACAAGCTTCACAAGGACAATCACTGCGTTGAGATTCATAAAATCGACAGTCTGCTCTGAATTCGTAAAAAGATTCTGTGTAGAATCTACCCCACGTTTTCAGACGGATGCAACCGTTAATTGCCGGTTTTTTCTGTCACCCTTCGAATCAGGAACAGTGAGCATTCAATGACGAAAGCAAAATGGGGTTCTCTCGGGCTGTCACTTCTGATCGTAATCGCGTTGGTGGTCTGGATGGCGACCGGTGAGGTGAAGGTCGCCAGTGACGAGGCTCCGGAACGTCAGGATGGCGGCGATGGTCAGCTCACTACGGTTCAGGTGGAAACCCTGGCGGCGCGGCTTCATGAGCCGGGGCTGATGCTGCAGGGCCAGTTGGAGCCTTGGAATTCGGTCACACTGAGTACCCAGGTGCCTGGCCGGGTGGAATCCCTGGCGGTGGGTCTCGGTGAGCAGGTTCGGCAGGGGCAGACGTTGCTGACGCTATCGGATGAGGGCCGAAGTGCTGCGGTTTCGCGCTGGCAGTCGCGGGTTCGGGAGCTTGAAGCGGACCTTCTGGCCGCCCGCAGGCTGCGTGCCAACAACCTTGCTTCGGAGTCGCAGATCCTGAGTCTGGAAAGTGAGCTTGCGGGGGCGGAAGCGGAACTGACCAGTGCCCGTCAGGCGGTCAGTCACCTCACCCCCAAGGCACCATTTGACGGCACGATCAACAGCAAATCGGTGGATATAGGCGATCTGGTGCGGGTGGGGTCACCGCTGTTTGAGCTGGTGCGGGTGGATAGACTGAAGGCCACCGCGCGGGTCCCCCAGCAATCAGTGGGTGATGTGGCGCCCGGCCAGGCGGTTCGTGTGGATTTGCTGGATGGCAGTCGTCTTTCTGGCGTTGTGACCTTTGTCGCCAGCGCCGCCTCCCCGGAAACCCGGAGTTTTGCTGTTGAAATCGCCGTTGAGAATCCGGATCGCAAGCGGGTTGCGGGTGGCAGTGCCAGCCTGCGGGTGGCGTTGCCGGAGGTGAAGGCCATGTTTATCTCGCCTGCTTACCTGTCCCTCGGTGACGATGGTCGCCCCGGTGTGAAGTACGTGAACGGCGAGAATCGCGTGGAGTTCGGTGAAGTGAAGCTGTTGAGCGTGTCCACCGAAGGCGCCTGGGTTACCGGTTTGCCGGATGAGATCCGGCTGATTACCCGCGGTGGCGGATTTGTCAGCATCGGCGAGCAGGTGGTGCCCGTTGATGCCGCCGAAAACAGGGGGTAGGGCAGATGCGCAGCCTGATCTTCGCCGCCATTGACCGCAGCCGGACCACCCTGCTCACGCTGCTGTTCCTGATTCTGGGCGGTATCGCCGCGTTCCAGACCATTCCCAAGGAAGCCAACCCCGACGTCACCATTCCGATGATCTATGTGTCCATGACCCTGGACGGTATCAGCCCGGAGGATGCCGAGCGTCTGTTGGTGCGCCCGATGGAGCAGGAGCTGCGTTCTCTGGAGGGTATCAAGGAAATGCGGGGAACGGCCTCGGAGGGCCATGCGTCGGTCATGCTGGAGTTCGATGCCGGGTTTGATCCGGACAAGGCGTTGCAGGATGTGCGGGAGAAGGTGGATACCGCCCGTACCAAACTGCCCCAGGAAGCGGATGAGCCCAGGGTGAACGAGATCAACGTGTCCCTGTTTCCGGTCCTG
>Ga0310345_10003982_pt1 | contig 13666 bp, 18 predicted proteins | sample HC15DNA20500_MG_FD_204667 | JGI IMG/M metagenome (GOLD analysis project Ga0310345, IMG submission 204667) | Marine microbial communities from station ALOHA, North Pacific Subtropical Gyre - HC15-DNA-20-500_MG | ecosystem: Environmental > Aquatic > Marine > Oceanic | place: Pacific Ocean: North... | reverse complement strand
GTCAAGCGTGAGGTGACGGTCGGCGAGACCTTCATTGGAACCGTGATGCCTGCTTGGCGAACCGTCGTTGGCAGCGGCGCGGATGGGCGAGTCCGTGAACTCCTGGTCAACGACGGAGAAGAGGTTCGGAAGGGTGATCCGGTGGCACGGCTGTGATCCAAGACCCTGCAGATTGAGCTAGCAGCCGCGCAAGCTCAGCTAGAGATCCGAGAGTACGGATTGGCGGAATTGGAGCATGGATTTCTACCTCCAGAGATCGCTCAGGCCAAGGCCCGAGTGCTTGATGCCCTGGCGGTGATGGAGTATCCGCGCTCCCAATACAAGCGTATGAAGTCGCTCTTCGAGAGCGGCACGGTATCCCAGGATGAGTTGGACAAATCAACCTCGTCCTGGCTAGTCGCAGAACAGAGTCATCTGGGTGCGCAGGTCGCCTATGACCTGGCGGTACAAGGACCTCGAGCCGAGAGGATTGCGCAAGCCAGAGCCCTGGTCCGTTCCCAGCAAGAGGGAGTTCGACGTGTTGAGGACCTCCTCGTAAAACATACCATCCGGGCGCCTTTCGATGGCTTTGTGGTCAAGAAGTACACCGAAATCAGGGCTTGGATTCGCCGGGGCAATCCGGTAGTTGATGTGGTTGAGTTGGATCCGGTGGAAATCGAGATCTCGATTCCAAAAACCTACATTCCCTACCTCGAAGTGGGACCATTTAAGCCATACAGCTAGAGGCGTTGAGCGGAAGGATACTCGAAGAATTGGAACAGCCGCTGCTGGGAACGGTGCTCCGGATCATTCCTCAAGCCGACCTGCGCTCGCGGACGTTTCCGGTAAAGCTCCGAGTCGAAAACCCCCGTCAAGGCAGTAGCCATTTTCTCAAAGCTGGCATGCGTGTTTTTGCCGATTCTGTTTGTCCAGCAGGAAGCCGGCCAGCTCTTTCGCGATATCGCTCTGGCGATTAGTTCTGCGGTAGGAGTGTCTCTTCTGATTTCCGTAACCGTGATTCCTACTTCCACTGCCAGGTCATTCCGAAAAGGTAGCGAAGGCTTGGAAGCCGCTCCGGCAGGACGTTTTTCGTCCGGTGGGATGGGTCGATTACTTGCTCGCCTGGACCACTGGGACTCTGAGTTCGTGCGCTATGTAATCTAGATAAATGCCTGGATTCAGGGTGCTATGAGGCGACGCTTTGTGGTGGTCGGAGTCCTGGTCGGTTTGGCAATCCTGCTGACTTTCCTGTTCTGGCCCAAGATCGAGTACCTTCCTAGCGGGAACCGCAACCTGGTGATTGGTCTTTTGATGCCTCCCCCCGGGTAACATGTGGATCGTGTCATGGAAATGGGGCAGAGCGTGGAAGACGCGCTCAGAAAATACTGGGACACCGATCCCGACTCCGAGGAGGCCCGGCAGCTCGACTATCCTGCCATTCGCGACTTTTTCTATGTGGCCCGACGTCGACAGGCGTTTCTGAGCCTGAGATCGGCTGACCCCACGCGGGCCGACGAGCTCATTCCTCTGGTGCGCAGCCTGCAGGACAAGTTGCCGGGGACCATCATCGTTGCCAATCAGAGTAGTCTCTTTTCGCGTCTTTTCGCGCGGGCGTACGGCCGGTCGGAATATCGATATCGAAATCTCCGGACCGGAGCTGATACCGCTGGTGGAGCTTGGTAGGGAGATCCTGGCCCAGGTCGGAGAGGTAATTCCCGACTCTCAGGCTCGCCCTATCCCAAGCCTGGACCTGTGTTCTCCTGAAGTGCACGTATCGCCTAAGCTGGTGCAGTCCAAGGATATGGAGGTGAGTGCCCAGGATTTGGGCTATATGGTCGACGCCTTGGTCGATGGGGCGTATGCCGCCGACTATTTCGTTGGTGGGCAGCGAGTGGACTTGACTCTCATAGGAAATCCGAACTACGAGGGGCGGACCCAGGATCTGAAGGGCCTCTATGTCTCAACTCCTGAGGCTCGTGTGCCCGTTCGGCTGGACTTGCTGGCTCATATCGACATCAGTTACGGTGCCGAAGAGATCAATCACCGGGAACGGCTGCGCGCCATCACGAGCCGAGTGATCCCACCCCCGGAACTGGCTTTCGAGGAGGCTCTCGATCTCATCAACGAGGGGATCCTCAATCCCCTTCGGGAGCGCGAGTCTGTCGGGAAAGAGATCCTGATCAACTTGAGTGGGACAGCGGACAAATTGCAGGACACCTGGCAGGCGATGCGCTGGAACCTCTTCTTTGCACTGTTGATCACCTAATCTGTTGATGGTCGAACTTTTCGAATCGTGGCTCTACCCGCTGGTCATAATCCTGAGTGTGCCACTGGGTGTGGTAGGCGGGATTCTGGGCCTGAGGCTGCTGGGTGTGTATCTCGGGCTCCAGGGGCAGCCCCCTCAAACGCTGGACGTGCTCACGATGTTGGGCTTCATCCTTCTGGTGGGTACCGTAGTCAACAACGCCATCCTCATCGTCCATCAGTCGCTCAACCACCTTCGTTTTGATGGACTCTCGGCCAATGAATCGATCTTGCAGGCCATCAGCACCCGGATTCGTCCCATTTTCATGACGACCACGACCACGGTATTTGGCCTTGCCCCTCTCGTGTTCTTCCCCGGGGCCGGAAGCGAACTCTATCGTGGTCTGGGCAGCTTCTGGTGTCCACCATTTTTACCCTGGTGCTCGTCCCAACTCTGTTTAGCCTGGCGCTGGAGGGAAGGGAGCGGATGCTAGAAAGGTCACCAAAGCACGTGTAGTGCAGCGCGCCATAAGTTTTGAACCAGTGTTCAGCAGCCCCTCGTCGCCGCTGGCGTTGTTGCACTCGCTCGCGGCGCCTAGCCAGCGACAACGATTGACTACTGCCCCCTGGCTCAGAACTTATGGCGAGCTGCACTAGGTTACGGGGCAATATGAAACTCATCAGGCGCCTGGAAAGGTGGCGTAAGCCGTCGTGCTCGGCTAAGCTAGACTGCTATGACATCAGGTATTGACTGGAACCCAATGTTGGCGGCTTTGCCGTTCTCCCCGATTCGCAAGATGTTCAATACGGCATCTGAAATGGAGAATGTCGTCCATCTCTCAATCGGGCAACCCGACTTCCCGACGCCTCCCCACATCGTCGAAGCCTACGTAAAGGCTCTGCGCGAGGGCAAGACCCGGTACGAACTCGACGCCGGCCTGCCCCAACTTCGAGAGGCGGTCGCCAGCTTCTACAATGGGCACTACGGTATCGATCTGGGCGCCGACAATGTATTGATCACCACGGGCTGCTGTCAGGCGATGTTCATGGCCCTTACCGCAGCGGTTAAACCGGGCATGGAGGTTATCGTGGTAGAGCCGGTTTTCGTCCTGGTACACGTTATCAGGATGGCCGGAGCAATACCGCGGCCGGTTGTCACCACTGCCGAAAACGGATATCAGCTAGATTTGCAGCAGGTGTTGTCAGCGATCAATGAGAACACCTGTGGGATCATGCTGAGCTCGCCTGGAAATCCCACTGGAACCGTGTATCCTCGCTCCATTGTGGAAGGGATATGCAGAGCAGCTTCCGAGCATGGACTGGCCTTGATCAGCGACGAAGTCTATGAGCGGCTGATCCTGGACGGGAGCGAGTACGCATCAGCTTTGACCTGCTCGCCCACGCTCGACAACGTGATTGTAGCCAGCAGCGTTTCAAAGACCTACGCGATGGCGGGCTGCCGATTGGGGTGGGCTATTTCCAGTCCTGAAAACATCACCGCCCTTCAGCGGTATCACATGTTCATCAGCACCAACGAGAATACCCCCGCCCAGTGGGCCTCGATCGCTGCCCTGGAGGGAGATCAAAGCTGCGTTACTGATATGGTTCAGGAGTATCGGACGCGGCGCGATCGGGTTGTGAAGCTGGTTGACGAGTGCCCTTATCTGACAGGATATCAACCTGAAGGTGCTTTCTACATCATGCCGTCTCTGCCCGCTCAGGTGGATGGGTTCGACCTGGCGATTCGGATGCTGCAGGAGATTGGAGTCTGCACTATTCCCGGTGGGGCGTTTGGAGATTCGTGTAACAACGCGCTACGCATCAGCTTTGCAACCTCGATGGAGCAGATCGAATCGGCCTTCGAAAGGATGATCCCATGGTTAGAAAAACAATCATTCTGACTCGGCCGGAAATCAGTGCCCAGATTGATATCGTCGAGACCATTCCGGCGATCGAAAAGGCGATGGGAGAGTTCGAGAAGGGAGAAGATTTCCTGCCTCCCAAGGCGATCTACTCACTTCCTTTGGCCGGAGATGCCGGGGCGATGGCGGCCTGTATCACCGGCTATACCAAGGCGGCCGATCTGCTCTCCATGAAGGTAGGCCAGGAGCGCAGCGGCAATGCGGAGAAAGGCTTACCCACCACCAACAGCTGGATTGCCGGTTTCAATCCGGAAACCGGTGAGCTCTTGATGATTTGCGATGGCACCTTGCCCACCATGTACCGGACCGCTGCAGCGGCTGCAGTCAGTACGCTGCATCTGAGCCGACGAGATTGCAGTGTGCTGGCGATCGTGGGAGCTGGCCAGCTGGGACGCCAGTGCCTGCGGGCCGTCAGTACGGTTCGGCCCTTTGAGAAGATCTATTTGTGCGATGTCCGGCTGGAGGCTGCCGAGCAGGTAGCAATGGAGTTAGGCTCTCAGAGCCCGGTTCCCATCGAGGTGGCTAGCGCAGAAGAAGCCTGCAGCAGCGCTGACGTGATCGTTACGGCTACCAACAGTCGCCAGCCTATCGTCAAGGATCCATGGGTCCGGCCCGGGACTCATCTCTGCTGTATGGGATCGGACCTGCACGAGAAGATCGAATGTGAAATAAGCCTGCTTACGCGCTGTCGCCTTTTCGCGGACGCCATCGAGCACACTCTCCAGCGCGGTGAGGCGAGTCAGGCGGTAGAGCAGGGAATCCTGGGGAAGGACTGCTATCAAGGTAGTCTGGGACAAGTGATTAACGGAGACGTAGCCGGTCGCACGGACGATACTGAGATCACGATGTACGATGGCGTGGGAATAGGAATCCAGGATACGACGATAGCCAGAGCAATCCACGACCAAGCCGTGTCCAAGAATCTAGGCACCTGGATCGCATTTTCGTGAGGACGCTGCAGGTCTCTTTATTCGCAAGATCCTTGATGGACTGGAGGTCTTCAGCTCAGTCCCGCCGCCAGAAGCCCTGGCCCCATTGGAGAAAGAAACAGGGTTGTCTCTTACCGCGACATCGATAGCACCGTGTCGGTTGTAGGACGGGTACTCTTCCCCGTCAAGGACGGCGACGGGCAGGAGTGCCCGTCCTACAACAAGTCAGGGCTCAGTTCGATGAACTCCTGCCCGACCTCCTTGCCGATGAAGTTTCAGCTTAGTGCCGCCCCCGCTACGCTGCCCCATTCGAAAAAGAAACTTCAGTCGAGGAACGTGGCGGCGGTCTCCAGGCCGTCGTGCTTCGAGCCAAGAGGCTCGAAAGTAGAAGACTTCGGCCCGGAGACCGCCCCCACGTCCGCCAACCGCAGGAACCGAGTGAAGTTTCAGTCTTTTCGAACGGCCTTTATCTATTCCCTCCAATTCCGGGCATCTTTTGCACCTCATCTGAGATGATCTTCAAGCATTCCGGGTGCTGTAGCAATCTCTGCATCGCCTCTGTGACTCTGACCTGTTGTGTCGAGTATCTTGCGGAGAACTGCTCAGCAATGGCGGCGCGCTCCGCGGCCGAGATACCTTCCAAAGACTTTGCGACAGCCGTAAACTGGACATTGGCCTTGGCTATCTCTTGAGCCGCGGCGCGGGCGCTAGCCTCATCTTTGACGCCTTAGACCGCCTTGCTATGTTTTCGAGTTGGGTTCCCATCTGGTCTGATGGGTTTCCGTATGTGCCGAAGCTGCCTTCGGCCTCCATCGGATTAGAAGGAGTTTCAGGGGGGAAGTCTCGCTTTCAGGGGTGCCGGAGCAGGCCATCCATCCCAGCAGAAGAATTGTAGTAGCGGTAAGAACCATCAGACGTTTTATTGCTGCCTCCATCGTCGTAGCTCAATCCAAAGTCGCATCCGGAGCTTTCCGGTGAAGTATTCAGCTCCTACTGTCTGATCCGCTTGATCCTCTGATTAGAGTAATGCCATATCCCCGAAGATCGTGCGCCAGTCACCAAAGCCAACAGTCGCGAGCAGTTCTAGTCCAAGAATCCCAGTTTGAAAACAGATCGGGACTCTCATCGAGTCGCCAGTTCTGGTAAACTCCTGAAAACAAAAAATGTGCGCCCGTAGCTCAGTTGGATAGAGTGTCGGCCTCCGAAGCCGAAGGTCGCAGGTTCGAATCCTGCCGGGCGTACCAACCCAGAGCCCTCATTCTCAGCTCCCTTCAGTAACAGAACCTGATGCCGGTCGCGACGACTCTCCTCGTTTGTACTGCTGCGACCCGCTCGGTGTCAGAAAACAGGCGAGCCGTTTTGATTCCGGTTGACGCATTCCTCATCAAAAGAAGATAGGAGATGCACTGGTTTGCTGGCTCCCGAACGCAAACCGACCCGGGAATAGGAGAGATCACTTGACCCGCGGAGGCACACTCGAGGCTCGATGTCCGGAGGTTAAGGGCTCTGTCAAGAATAACTTCGCAGAGTTGGCGCTCAGATTTGCGCCAGATTTGGCCGCGAACGATTGAGCGAAACCGCAGGCATAGCGGGGCCTACGTTGAGGATTTTTCGATTGAGGAGCGGCCAAAGATGGTGTGAAGATGAGATGCCAGAATGTGAAGTTGTTCTTGACAGATCCTTAAGGAGAGATTTTGCAAGAAACATACGCTCTATCCATGTCCTATTTGGTAGATCCCCAGAAGGAGCAGCTGGACCGTCGGCAAGATCGGTCCTATGGGTTAACTGCCAGCCCAGGGTTAGAAGACGTTCCAAACGCGGTCGTTGTCGAGGACCTCAAGATGGTTTACAGGTCCGGAACCCTTGAAGTTCCGGCCCTGTGCGGCGCCGATCTCGTCATCAAGAAAGGTGAGTTCGTCAAGAAAGGTGAGTTCGTCGCCATCATGGGGCCAAGTGGATGTGGCAAGTCCACAGTACTTCACTTGATAGGGGGCCTGCTAAGCCACATCTGGTCAGATCTATCTGGAAGGCACAGAGATGAGCTCGTCCAGTGACGCAGAACGAACCGAAATACGGCGCCAGAAGATTGGTTTCGTGTTTCAGAACTGGAATCTTCTCAGTGCGTTGACCGCCGGGGAGAATGTCGAGTTGGCGAGGCAGATCCGAGGAAGCGCACAGCATGAAGATGAGAGTGCCCAGGAAATTTTGCGCCTGCTCGGCTTGGAGGACAAGATGCAACACCGGCCCTCCCAGTTGTCCGGCGGCGAGCAACAGCGTATTGCCATCGCTCGTGCGGTGATCACGCGACCGGCCATCCTATTGGTTGACGAACCTACCGGTAGCCTGGATTCGGCTAATTCAGAGAAGGTTCTCGAGATGCTGAAGGAGCTGAACCTGAGACGCGAGCAGACCACTATGATGATTACCCATGATAGGGAGGTCGCTTCTGCAGTCAACTACGTCATTGAAATGCGAGATGGAAGGATTGTAGGGACTCGGTAGCGATCTCGATAGGGACAAGGTTCGAAACAGCCTTGAGGATGTGGATGCAGGAACGGCTCAAAGGACAGACGCCCAGAGAAGCCAGCGTTATTTAAAGTGTTGGCCGGTCAGTCTTTTTCGAATCGATGTCAGTGTCCGGAGCATGGATTCTCGTGCCACTGAGGAGACGATGGGGCCTACAACTGGCTTCAGGATCGCTGGATAACATCGACTGAGCTTAAGAGATTCGCATTCGACCAGAACGCCGCCATCCGCCTGATCAGCTTTAAGTAGACTCTCAGGGCACTCTCGCCACGTTCTAATACCCTGTCCTCGAGTACGTCCTCTTTCAGGGGCTCAGCCTGATCCGGATTTCGTACAGATTCGAGAACTTATTCCAAATCCGTGTTGGCAATGAAGACGGTTCCGCGCCAGTGGTGAATTGTCCCTCCAGGCACGCTGATACGACGTCCGCGGAGATCCCTCGTTTGTGGCTCGACCACGAGGATTTCACCAGTAGTGTGCGTCTTTCGTTTGGCACCGTCCGTTTCTAGGGGGGGCCTCATCGGCGAAGAAACCGGTCTCAGATGCCAGTTTCTGGTCGACTTTCCGTTCAGTAAGTCGAACGTATTCATACCACGCTCCCAGCGTTTCGGCTTTGGGCTCGCCTGCTTCTAGCTGCAGACCCAGTGTCATAGTAGCAATCACGACTAGCAGAAGACTCTTTGGTTTTGCCGGATCACTCACAACTCACGCTTTCATTGGGATCCGCCCGGCCCGGTGTCATGCAGGCCGGAAGAGGTCTGGGAGCACCGAAAGACGAACCAGTCACTGCAGAAGTAGTTGAAGATGGAACAGGTAGTGATGGAGATCATGCTGGCGAATAAGTAGTGCAGCTGCAGCTCCGTAACCAGGATCTTCATCAGGAACAGATTTTGAAGAATTAAGACGATTCCCACCGTCAGGTTGAAGCGAAGCAGACGACGCAAGACTCTGGCATCCGTCGATTGGGTAACCACTGACCAGGTCCAGTGCTCGTGCCATAGGAAGTTGTGCAAGATCGCCGCTTCGACCGCCAGTGTGGTAGCGGGAAGATAATGAAGTTTGATCAGGGAGCGCAAGCAAAACAGGGTACCGATCTGCACCGCTACACCCATCAAACCCACCGTGTTGAATCTCAACCAGCGCCGTAGTCCACTCGATTTCGGGCACATCTGGATCTTCCCTTTCGACAGGTTAGATTTCAGCGCCGCATCAGGGGTTCAGCCTGGTAGAGAAAGCGCGTATTCTGGATTGACGAGACGATCAGGGTCACCGCCATGCCGAGGATGCCGCAGCCACTTGCCAGATCGAACAGATGGAAGCTGCCTAGATCTCCGACTGTGACTACCGGCTTATAGAGCAGGAAGAGAGTTCCCGTCGCCAGCAGAATGCGAAGCTCGGTCGGTCCCATCCTCATGAAGGAGAGTCTGAAGATTCCGAGCACGTGTGTGGCGAGGTACCGTTCAGCAGATACCATGAGGAATCCGATTAATAGGCCGAGTCCCATCAGTGGGTTCACGTATCCGGATGCAGCAAGCTCTCCCAAAAGGAAGAGTATCCCTACTATGTCGACGACGTGATCCACGTAGAAACCGTAGCGCGGCCTTTGTTGGTCCCGGACTCTGGCCAAGGTTCCATCCAGGCTATCGCCTAGCCAGTTCAGTATCAGGCCGAAGATTGCGAGGATCAGCGCCCGACGGTCCCACGCAGACGCCCAGTAAGACAGACCGACTCCCAGCATGGCAAGGAATCCCAGCAGAGTCAGGTGATCTGAGTTGATCCATGCAGGGAGTCTCTCGGCAATCCAGATCAGCAACTTCTTTTCCATAGAAGGCAGAAGGCTGTGTTGCTGGCGAACATGCTGAGACCGTTGTGTCTCCACGTTTCCTCCTTTTTGGCCCCGTGGTATGCCAAGGGGGCAGGGCCATCCGCTTTTTTTCTAGAGAGTAGTGTGGAAAGGGTGTGAAAAAGGGCTCATAAAGTCTGGAGAGAGGAAATTCTCCATAGCCGGGGCGGGTAGGGCGCTCTGATGAACAAGAGGCCCTTGAGTGCTAATAGTGAATTAGCGAGAAGATGTCGTAGTCGAGTAGCTTTTCTCTCCCGCCGAGATCAGATAGCTCGATGACAAGAGCTACTGATTCTACGGTAGCGCCGGTGTTTTTCAGCAGTTTGCAAGCTGCTGCAAGGGTCCCCCCGGTGGCCAGCAGATCGTCGACCACGATCACCCGGTCGTCGTCTGCAACCCCATCCTTATGTATTTCTACGGCATCTGATCCGTACTCGAGGGCGTATTCCACTCGGTGAGTCTCGAAGGGTAGCTTGCCCTGTTTTCGCACCGGAACAAAAGGTATCCCGAGCCGATGGGCGAGGGGAGCACCGAAGAGAAATCCACGAGCTTCGACGGCGACAACCGTATTAATGTCCCGCTCCTGGCAGTGGAGGGCAAAGGCGTCGATTACGGCTCCCATAGCTACAGGGCTCTGCAGCAAGGGGGTGATGTCTCGAAACAAGATGCCTGGAGCGGGGAAATCGGGAATGTCTCGAATGAACTGTTTGAGGTCGAGGTCCATGGTGGTCTCCAAGTCTGTATGTGTGAAGAAGATCGAGCGAACTCGGACATTCTATCAGATTGCAAAAGGGATCCCAGAGAGCCCCTGTAATCCTACAGAAGACTAGTCGGATCGGGCTCTCCACTGTAGTTGGATGAACTCCAGTCCGTTTCGCGCCAGATATTCTTCGGAGGGAAAGGTCTTACGCCAGATACAGGTGGCGGCGGCCAACTCGGGCAACAACTGGCCAAAGGCTTCGATCACCAACCAGTCGTCGTAGCCGATCTCGTGCAAAATCGAAAAGGTCGTGTGCCAGTCGACCTGACCCTCACCGGGCGTAGAGCGATCGTTTTCGCTGATGTGAACGTGGGCCAGGCGGTGAGAAGCCTGTCGTATTGCCTCGGCTGGTTTCTTTTCCTCTATGTGGGCGTGAAAACTGTCATAGAGGAGTTGAAGTGAGGGATGTCCAGCCTGGTCGACGAAGGCGGTGGTATCGGCGATGCAGTTCAGAAAATAGGCTTCGAAGCGGTTCAAGCACTCAAGGGCCAATGTTACTCCAGCCGTTTCGGCGCTCACGGCGACCCTTCCCAATAGTTCCAAGCAGCACTGCCATTCTTCTTCGGTCCTTCCACGTCCCACGAGGGTGCCCACCGGAGAGTGCAGCGGACCGCAGAGCACACGGCTTTCGAGGATCGCGCACATTTCGAGGACCTGCTTCAAGTACTCTTCTGCGCGGTCCCTTACCTGGGGGTCGGGGCTGATGGGGTTGGCGTCGGGAGGTACCACCGTCACCGCCGTCCGCTCCAGACCCAGGTCATCGAGTCGCCGGGCAAGATCCCGGTAGCGGTTGGGATCCGCCTTGAAGATCGGAATCTCCACTCCATCGAATCCCCAGTTTTTGATCTGCTGGAGTAGACCGTGGTGTTCTTCGCCCACCTCCGTTGTCCAAAGCAGCAGATTCATTCCTACTCGCATAGTGGCTCCCAGGTCTGGACTATCGAAGAGGTTATAGCAATCGTGAAAGCGGCACAAGCAGCGTTGTTTCCAAGAAATCTGGTAGCTATAATTCGATGGTTTCGAAAATTCCGATCGTAATTAATCCCTTTTTTCCTCTGCTTGCGATTATCGCCTGATGAGGGAACGCCAACTACGAGGAATCAGCGATGACGACAGCCTTAAATGTGGGACTCATAGGGTATGGATTCATGGGCAGGGCCCACTCCAACGCATATCGGAAGGTCAATTATTTCTTCGATCTGGAGCATAGGCCGGTACTGAAAGCGGTGTGCGCCCGAAGTCCGGAGAAGCTGAATGATTTTGCACAACGCTGGGGATGGGAATCCACCGAAACGGACTGGCGGCGTTTGGTCGAGCGCAAAGACATCGACGTTATCGACATCTGCAGTCCCAATAACACTCACCATGAAATAGCCCGGGCGGCGGCGGATCAGGGCAAGATGATTCTTTGCGAGAAGCCGTTGGCCATGGATACGGCAGAGGGACAAGAAATGGTTGAGGCCGTGGAACGCGCCGGAGTCACGACCATGGTCTGGTACAACTACCGACGGGTTCCGGCGATCGCGTTAGCCAAGCAGATCATTGGTGAAGGCAAGGTAGGAAGAATCTTTCATTACCGAGCTACCTACCTACAGGATTGGACGATTTCCCCAGATGTGCCCGCGGGTGGGCCGACGCTCTGGAGACTCGATGGAGACGTCGCTGGGTCAGGTGTTTCGGGCGACCTCGGGAGCCACAGCATCGATACGGCTCTCTGGCTGAATGGTGCCGTCAAGTCGGTCTGTGGAATGACGGAAATTTTCGTCAAGGAGCGCCAGGTACAGGATCAACCTGGTGAGCGCAAGCAGATCACTATCGATGACAGCTGTGCCTTTCTTGCCCGATTTGCCAACGGGTCCAATGGTACCTTCGAAGCCACTCGCTATGCCCGGGGTAGGAAAAACTACAACTCATTCGAGGTCAATGGGGAGAAGGGCTCTCTGTATTTCGATTTGGAGAACATGCATCAGCTGCAGTATTTCAACCATGATGACCCCTCTCATCTCCAGGGGTGGAGAACGATCATGGTTACCGCCTTTGAGCATCCCTACATGAAGAGGTGGTGGGTTCCCGGCTGTGTCATCGGTTACGAGCACACCTTCATCAATGCCCTCGCGGACTTTCTTGCTGCCCTGGAGACCGGCGAGCCGACCCATCCCAGTTTTGGCGACGCACTAGAGACTCAGAAGGTCCACGATAGTGTGCTCCTGTCAGCGCGGGAAGGGAAATGGATTGATGTGGGCTAACCTAGGGCTGACCTGAAACTTGAACGATTCGTCGGAACGTCGCACGTCTCTGCTCCCGGGAAAGCGCGGCGAGCGGTTCCAACGGAAGCTTCGAATGGCGAGGTGATCATGGAGAGTCGCCAGTTGACAGAGCCGTGACCGTGAGGGAGCGGGCCCTGATCAAGGGCCTAACCTTGCAGATCCGTCTTGGAAGTTTCCTTCTGAATGATCCAGCGCGGCTGGGGCGAGACTAACCTGTAACTTCAATTGGCTCCGGTGGGTCGACGTGGGTGCGGTCTTCAGGCCGAAGCATTCTTCTTTTTGAGCCTTTGGCTCGATACACGGCGGCCTGGAGTACCTCCACGACTGGGACTCCAGGTTTCTTTCTCGAATGGGGCAATACCCTTGGGGGGCCGCTGACCGGAACTTGGCAGATCGAGACCTTTGTCAGTAGGTGGTCTGGCTCCGCAGTCTCTCCACTTTGCTGGTTAGGTCGTGAAGCAGAGATCTGGAATCCCGTACATCCAGGTTTAATCGATCCACCTGAACCTTTACCTTATTTCGAAGGTTGGCCAGGTTTCTGAGACTTCCTGCTCTTTCAACCTCGGCTTCTCTGATCGCGCGATCCAAATCCGTTCGAAGGTCGCCGACACGAGAGGAGTGAACGGAAACTTCGCGACTTAGCTTATCAAGTTTGGACGCGAGGTCCTGTAGCGTTCCTGTATTCTGGTCCAGGTCTCTGCGATAGATTTGGCTGGTGGAATCCCAGTTGGCAGAGAACTCCTCATGTCCATCCCTGACGTCCCTTAATTGATCCGTCAGACCTGTCAGGTCTTGCTCAAGATTCTGAAGAAGTTCGCGGTTTTTCTGGATTTCTTGGAGATGCTTTTCGAAGGTGGACTTCAGACGATGGCTGATCTGTTGGTCCTGTTCTTGTATCTTCCCCTGGAGCTTCTGCGAGTTATCCGTCAAGCCGGAAAGACTCGATTGGAGCTGCTGAGCGCGGTCGTATCCGGCATCTAGTGAGGATTCGATTAACAATACCTGCCGGCTGACTTCCTTAAATCGGGTCTCGACATAGAAGAAGGAGCCGGCGAAAGCCAGGATTACGGCGAGGGCAAGCAAAAGCGGCCAGACGGAGAGTCCTGCTTGTCGATCCCTATGGTATTTCATCCCTTTCCTCCCTCCTGCACATCGGGGGTACGCAGCAACACCAAGAATTGGCATCGGCGCGAGGC
>Ga0310345_10003980_pt1 | contig 13678 bp, 13 predicted proteins | sample HC15DNA20500_MG_FD_204667 | JGI IMG/M metagenome (GOLD analysis project Ga0310345, IMG submission 204667) | Marine microbial communities from station ALOHA, North Pacific Subtropical Gyre - HC15-DNA-20-500_MG | ecosystem: Environmental > Aquatic > Marine > Oceanic | place: Pacific Ocean: North... | reverse complement strand
GGGGGGTGACGTATCATTTGAGTCCCGTCTACGAAAGCCTTACCGCACGGGAGATACTAAGATAGGAGGCAAGAATTGTCACCCGGTCGATGGGCATCCCTATTCTCGTTTCTACTAGCCGCTTATTTGCGAACAATGATTCTTTTACCGGTATCGTTTTCGATAAATTGACCGATCACCGTGGCCTGAGGGCAACCGTTTTGCCGAAGTTCCTCCACGCACGCCGAGGACTGATCCGAGGGGATTGCCGCAAGTAGTCCACCGGATGTTTGCGGATCAAAGCTTAATTTATAATGCGGATGTTGACACGTATCGTCGTTGCTGGCGATCTGTTCGGATGCTCGCTGATTTTGGTTCTGCAGGGAGCTTGAAACGCCGGCGCCCATTAGTTCCGCGGCACCGTCGAGAATTGGGAGCCGGTCGAGCTCAAATTCTGCCCGCAATTGTTCCTCGCCTAACATTTCGAGTAGATGACCGACTAAACCGAAGCCTGTGACATCGGTCATCGCCGTCGCACCGTATCGACGCAAACAGTATGCCGCTGTGCCGTTGGTCTGGATCATCATGTCTAATGCCGATTCTATCCAACGGGAGCGAGCTCGGCCTTGCATTGCCCCGGCGAACAAAGTCCCTGTCCCGAGCGGCTTAGTTATTATTAGAGAGTCACCAACGGATGCACCTGTTTTACGTAATGCGCGTTCGGTTTCGACAAAACCGTTCAATGCAAAACCTAACGATAATTCCGCCCCTTCGCTGGTGTGTCCACCGACTAAGGTCGTTTTTTCAGCCTGCAATATTTCAAGGGCTCCAGACATCATCTGGACGAGATCTTGCCGCATCTTCGATTCTTTCGCCAAAGGTAAGGTGGCAATCGCTAGCGCCGATTGAGGGGTGGCACCCATGGCGAATATATCGCTGAGGCTGTGTGACGCGGCGATTTTTCCGAAGACCCATGGGTCTTCGATAAAGCTCCGAAATGCGTCTACGGTTTGCACCGAAACAGTATTGGGCGGTAACGCGACGATAGCGGCATCGTCCGGACGTCTAAGCCCTATGAGTACGGTTTTACTGTCATGCGGCGAGAGTTCATCGAGCACTTCCCTCAGCATGGTTGCGCCAATTTTTGATCCACAGCCGCCACAGCGCATGGCGGTCAATTTTTCGTCGTCCGTATTGTTATTTAGAGTTGGGTTTTCGGGGAACATTTGTGGTAATTGGGTGAACCGTCTGACAAACCGGCGGTCGATCCAGTCTTTCCAGGCCCACACCCAGCGGCCCTCAAGGGCCCAGTGACCACGTGAGGCGATAGCGCGGCGCTCGCCGGTGCTTATGAGGCTCAAGAACTGCCGCTGAGGTCTATATGGCCGCGGTGTTGCTCCAAGCAGTGCTCGACGTAAGTTTTCCGCCAGTGGCCGGCCCTGCCGCACGGCAAATACCCCTGATTTGGGACGCGGGTGCCCTGCGACACTCGCTACATCACCGGCGGCAAATACGTTCGGATGTGAAGAGCTTTGAAGGGTTGCCTCGACACAGATGAACCCTTCGTTGTCTGTTTTGAGTCCAGCCTCACGGAGCCAATGGGGAGCGCTGGCTTGAGTAACCCACAGCAGTTCGTCAAAGGTAATATTTTCTCCCGTTTGGGTACGAAGGGTTCCAGGGGTGACCTCAATGACGGTACATGCCACAACTAGGTTGATCCCACTTCGTTCTAATACATTCCGATATCTGGCGCGCACGCGAGCATTGTGCGTCGGAAGAATGTCGTTGCTGGCCGTTATCAGACTAAAACGCAGACGCTTACTTTCGTTTGAATTCTGTCCGAGGTCGTCGCGCAAGCGGTGCCGGATTGCCATAATCAGTTCGACACCTCCGGCGCCACCGCCCACTACGCCTATGGTAAAGGTCCCTGTACTCGTGAGTACGCGGTCTCTCAGACGCTCCCAACGCCTATGGAAGTTACTGACAGGCTTTACCGGAATTGCGTTATCACTAGCCCCCTTTACCGCCGCGTAGGGCATCGACCCAACGTCGATGCTGAGCACGTCGAAATTGATTGGCGGGCGGCTTTTGCAAAGAATTTTTTGGGTGTCCATATCAAGGCCGATTACTTCATCGTGTAGTAATCGAGCACCGGCGAAGTGGGCCAAAGGGCCTAGATCGATATGAGCCTGGTCGTAACTGTAATGCCCGGCGATCAGTCCGGGGAGCATACCGGAATACGGTGTGTGCAGCTCCCGGCTAATTACGGTTATTCGCGTGCCGGGTAACCGTTTCATACCGAACCGACGCATGACTTGGATGTGGGCATGACCCCCGCCGACCAAAACGAGATCTTTTGTGATTAGTGGGGTGTTCATCGGGATGAATTATTACCCGTACCAAGCGAATGAGGGAAAGCACCCCGTTCCCGTTTAATTGCCGTGCAAAAGGAGCATCGGTAAGTCAACCGCTGTGGTGCTTCGACCAACACTGGCTCTCAGATGTCACACCGAGCGTGCATATCGCGTGCGGGGGTACAGCCTTAATGTCCCAAGGGCGTAAGCGAGAAAGTCGACTTGTTTAACTGATTCGGTATTCCTTCGGATCAGTATGCGGGATGACCCAATTCTCGTTTTCCTTTTCAGCAGGGTTGTCTTCTAGGAGACCTGCCGCGTCAATTTCTGCCATCGCATTGGTGGTGAATTCGGCCCCGGGCGCATCGCCGGAAATGACAAACATCAACACGGAGTATTTATCCGGGGGGCCATCTGTAATATTTTCGAAGCGCCGAATCGCGCCGGGCGGGAACGATATGACATCGAGCGGTTCTAGATCGAAATACTCAACCTCGCCATTTTCATCCTCCCAGCTGGCGCGCCACGTGCCAGTCATAGCGATGAAAGTTTCGTTGGTATCGTGGTTGTGCATCATCGGACCTTTCCCCGGCAAGGCTTCGCAATAACCAAGGTTGAATCCTTCTGTGATTTTTATTGATGACATACGTGCGGCCTTTTCTCCGACCGGGGAGTTCATTCCATCACCTTCGTTTTCCGGAGGCTGAAACCCAATGACGTTGTATAAGATGCGTTCGGCCGATGGCATATAGCTGTCCGGCAGTCCCCCATCGAAGCCCTTGAGGTCTTTGAAGCGCGCGACGCGTTCCGACATTTCTTGCCTAGTTACTCGTTTGCGTGGAAGTTGCTCCGTGAAGGTCATTGCTTTCCCCCTCCGATCAATTCGAAATCTGGCCATAGCATAGCTGGATTTCGCTTCAGGTTAAATTGTCGGGACAGACTTTTGAAACGCAGGCCGTGCTTGACAGCGCTCATGGTATGCCTCTACGTTGATAAGACCTTTGGTATCGATCTTGCTGCGTGCGAGGTGCACACTGTAGCCCACCGCGACATCCGCCGCGCTGAACCCCGACTTCAACAAGTAGTCCTGCCCCTTAAGAGATTTGTCGATCACTTCGAGTGATTTCTCGAGCCGTTTCGATTCGAGTTTTATTACGATCTCCGAGCGTTTTTCCGGCGCGATAAATACCGTCTGTTGGACCAACGATGCCCCATGCACGGCGATCGTTTCTGCGTAATGCAGCCATTGTAGCCATTCGGCCCTGTCAGGATTGCCGGGCGGGCGGTGTAATTGGCCTGAATCGTAGCGTTCGCAGAGATATTGGCAAATGGCGCCCGATTCGAAAATTGTAAGTTTATCGTCTTGTAGGCAAGGTACTCGCCCGAGAGGTGAGACAGAGAGATATTCTGGGGTGCGTAGTGCGGCCATGCTAAATTCCATCGTCACGAGCTCATATTCGAGCTGTAGCTCATTGAGTAACCATAACGAACGCATCGAGCGGGAGCCGTCGACGTGATAAAGCTTGATCATAAGCCTGGCCCCCCTTCTCGGCCGATTGATCGCGGAGTTGCTATCGACTTAAGCTTAAACGAACTAACCCGGAGGCGAAATGGTCGGTAGATTGTCAGGTAAGCGAGCCTTGATCACGGGTGGTAGCCGTGGCATCGGGCGGGCTATCGCCGAAGCTTTCGCACGGGAGGCCTGCAGTTTAATTTTGAATGCCCGAGAATCTGGCCGTCTCACACGCACGGCCGATGAAGTCGCCACCGAGTATGGTGTCGACGTACAAGTGCATGCGTGTGATGCAACCAACGGCGATGCGGTTCGTGACATGGTCGTTGGGGCTCAAGAAGGTGGCGCGATTGATATTCTCATCAACAATGCTGGGATTCACATTCCGGCGCGTTTTATCGACTATACTTTTGCGGACTTTAAACGTGTCATTGAAACCAACGTTTATAGTGTTTTTCATGTTACACAGGCAGTAGTACCCGGTATGATGGAGCGGGGCCAAGGCCGAGTCATTAACTTGGCTTCTACAGCTGGCAAATGGGGCACGCGAAACCAGGCGGCATACAACGCGTCGAAACACGCGGTTGTCGGTATGACGAGGAGTCTTGCCCTGGAATTGGCGCCTGAGGGGATACTCGTTAATGCCATTTGCCCTTGGATTGTCGACACAGATATGGCAGCGGAAATTATCGCTCGCCATGCCGAACTCGCCGATATGACGACGGAGCAATTGGAGCGTCGGATGACGGATGCGGTGCCGTTGCGCCGAATGATAAGACCGCAAGAAGTGGCCAGCCTCGCCGTCTATCTGGCTTCCGACGAGGCGAGTTATATCAGTGGTCAATCTTGGACCGTCGATGGCGGCTACACGATGGTATGACTGCACAGCCCCCAGGTCGCGTTGCAGCCGAGTTAACGCATAGAATCCACATCCCTTTGTACCGAACCCAGCGAGGAACCTACGATGCACAGTGTTAAGTTTGGTCTTTTTCTGACGTCGGAGGATATCGAGTCGGCGCAACAAAGTGCCATCTATGCCGAAGGCAAAGGTTTTTATTCCGTTTCCTTCAGCGATCATCTTTACTCCCCAATCGGTGAGTTGCAATCGCCCCAATTTGAATGCTTTACCGCGCTGTCGGTTTTGGCATCGGTCACCAAAAAGATCAAACTTGTGCCCACTGTCGCAGCCGCTTCTTTTCGAACGCCAGCGTTGCTCGCAAAGATAACTTCTACGCTTGATGTGGCGAGTAACGGTCGATTCATTTGTGGTCTCGGGGCTGGATGGTTCAGTGCAGAGTATAAGAATCACGGATACAGTTTTCCGTCGCTATCGGACCGATTAGAGCAATTGGAAGAATGTGTTCAGGTCCTCAAGGCGATGTGGATACAGGAAGAACCGTCATTTCAAGGTAAGCATTTTTCTATCCAGCAGGCGTATAACTATCCGCGACCGGTGCAAAAACCTCATCCACCGCTCATGATCGGCGGTTCAGGTACCGGCGTACTTAGAATTGCAGCTGCACATGCCGATATTCTCAGTATCATTCCACCGACGTCCAAGGGAAAAAGTTTTACTAACGACGCGACGGTGATGACCACTTTCGATATTCCGAGAATGAAGCAGCGGATCGCAGTCTTGCACAACTTTATGAGTGATATGGGGCGCGATCCGGGCGCTGTCGAACTCAGCGGGATAGTTTTGACCGGCGTATCGGATAAGCCAAACGACTCCGCCTTCTACGAGGTCGCGGCGAGCTTCGGTTTTACCGATTACGATATGGCTCGTCGTTCTCCGATGTTTCTCTTAGGCACGCCGGAGGAAGTCACACAAGAGCTGCAGTCACGTATAGAAGAGACAGGCATGACGTACTTCATGATAATGCCGATGTCCGATGCGTCGCTTCAGTCCTTTGTAGAGAATGTCATGCCTGCGTTTTAGTGAGCAGCTCTGGGGTTAGTAGTCGGCCAAAATAGGAGCCGCCTTGCGTTTCGGTTTTCTAGCGGATTGCAACCGGATTTATTATCGCTTGCACGGCACCGACGAGACGTGGCTGGCCCAAAACAAATAAGAACTCCCAGGCTCTATCTTTGGCAAGTTCCCGGGTGTCCATGTTCTCCAAAATGTAAATCCCTTCCTTTGTTATGAGTTCTTGGTGCACAGGAAAAACCTGCCCTTTCGTTTCGAAGGGCATCGCTTCGACACCGAAGGTATCAGAACCAACTGCAATGACTCCGACTTCCGCAAGAAACCTGGCCCCATCCATGCCGAGCCCCGGTTCGCCACGCATGAATCTCTCGGGTTCTTCTGCTGCGATATTTAGCCAACCAGTATGGAACAGCACAACGTCACCTTTGCGAATTTCGACACCTTGGTTTGTTGCGGCCGTCTCGATCTCGGTGCGGTTGATTGCATAACCGGCTTCGAGAATCTCGAGTCCTTTGAAACCGGCGATATCGAGCAGTACGCCGCGCGCTACAATAGGGGGTATGTCGGAGATTGAAAACTTCGTTAGACCTGTGACCTTCGTAAATTCTTTTGCGTGAATGCCGTTGTAGTAAACGTGGTCGATTCCGACATGGCCAAGGCCATCGATTTGCGAACCGATCCCTAACCAGGTTGTCATCAGATCGTCATTGCTTGTCAATTTATTTTCGCCCCATGGTGTCCCGGTGCCATCTTCAAGTTGGAGGATGGTCATCTGATATTTGCGCGGTCCGTAGGCTGGTGTATTTGGCCCTGTTTCGACTCCCAAGGCATACGTTTTCCCTGTCTTCACCAGTTTTGCCGCGTCTATGACGGCAGCCGGGGTCATGCGGTTAACTGCTCCCAGCGTGTCCCCAGCTCCGAACTCTGACGGATACCAGTCTTGCGCAAGTATTGGCGAGCATGCGACTAAGCCCGTTAAAGCTATAAATATAAAGTTAGATCTCAATTTAGTTCTCCTGCCGTTGACTCGCTGGAAAGTTTGGCCCTTACCAATCCCGTGCTTTCATAGCTCCACAATTCATCGTAACGACCGGTATATGGACGCTAATTACTCTTTAAGGGTATGCGGTGCCGTACGCACTTAATATGCTTAGCCGTTCCTACCAAGGCATGTTCAACCGTTTGATCTGAAATCGCCTAGGCGTCCCGATTCGGCACGCACTACCATGACACGATTGTACTCGGGCAAGGGCACGGGCAAAATGTCCGCCCTAATGCTGAATTAATGGATTCGACGCCATGACCGATATATATCGCACCCCAGACGATCGCTTTTTAAACCTTCCGGATTTTGATTACCAACCAAGATATATCGAAGATCTCTCTGGATATGATGGTTTACGCATGCATTATCTAGATGAAGGTGCACAAGGCGGGCGGGTTTTCCTTTGTCTCCACGGCGAGCCGACTTGGAGTTTCTTATATCGCAAGATGCTACCCGTGTTCGTGGGCGGCGGCCATAGGGTAGTCGCGCCGGACTTTTTTGGATTCGGCCGCTCGGACAAACCGAATGACGGGGTGTACACGTTCGACTTCCACCGGGGCAGCTTATTGCGTCTGGTGGAGCGACTGGATTTGTCTAACATCACCATCGTCTGTCAAGACTGGGGCGGATTGATAGGGCTTACACTGCCCCTCGACATCTCTGAACGCGTTACTGGCTTGATCGCGATGAATACCATTCTTTGCACTGGAGAGATGCCTTTACCTGATGCTTTCGTTGACTGGAGAGTGTGGGCGGCGGAACACCCCGACATGGATATAGCTGAAGCTATGGAGGTCATCGATGACACCGTTCCTCAGGCAATACGCGAAGCTTATCGCGCGCCATTCCCGGATGAACGTAGCAAGGCTGGTGCGCGTGCTTTCCCTGTAATAGTCCCCACTGAAATGGATACGCCGGGAGCCGAAATTTCTCGACGGGCTCGAGATTGGTGGCAGAACGAGTGGGCCGGTCAATCGTTAATCGCTTGTGGAGTACATGACCAGATTTTGGGACTGCCCGTAATGCAACTACTCGCTGGTTGGGTTAAAAATGCACCTCCTGTATTCGAGGTGTCTGATGCAGGGCATTTTGTGCAGGAGCGCGGCGAAGCGGTGGCAAAGAAAGCTCTGGAGCTATTCGATTAGATAATGCTGGTTGTCGGAAAATGTAGACTCAAATTAGGCGCGCTTACGAGGCCTGGCAGCTCTCGCGATCACGCCCGCGCAGTCGAACCGCCGTCTACGGCTAGGATTGTTCCCGTACAGTAGGAGGCTTCATCGGAGGCTAGATACAAGCAAGCGTACGCGACTTCTTCGGGAGTGGCGGGTCTGGCCATCGGCGCGAACAATTTAGGGTTTTCTCCTTCGAACAGCATATCGAGGACACTTTCAACCATCTGTGTCTTAACAAATCCAGGGGCCACCGAATTGACTCGGATGTTGTCGTCGACGTACGCGACAGCCATGGATTTAGTCAAATTGATGATGGCACCCTTGGATGCCGTGTAGGTATGCGCGTCAGGTGCGCCGCCCAGGCCGAATACGCTCGAAACCGTGACGATAGAACCCTTTTGCTGTTTTTGCATTTGTTGAAGGACGAGGCGGCAGACGTAGAACACGCTGTCGAGATTGATGGCCATCACCTCACGCCACTTGTCGACAGGAGTGCTATGGACGGGGTTCATAGAGCCTGGACTTGTGTCCTTAATGCTGTAACCAACGCCTGCTGCGTTGAGTAATATGTCGATGCGGCCGTAATCATCCATCATTCGCTGGACAGAAGCTTCTGCACGCTGGGGATCAGATAAATCGGCACTGAATACACTGCCTGTCCCTCCTTCGGCATTTACTAGAGATAGCGTCTCCTCGAGATTGGTTTGGGTTCTGGAGATACCGAAGACTTTGGCACCGTGCTTTGCAAACAAAACCATACAAGCGCGCCCGATCCCTGTACCCGCTCCCGTGACCATCGCCGTTTTACCTTCGAGGCGCCCCATAGTAGTTTTCCTTCGTTGTATGGATTATTCCCTACTTTCGTCGTAAATTGAGGTTAAATTCAGGTGATCTGATTTCCACAACAGTAGACTCAGAGGAACGCATGATCTGCCGAACCTTTTCGAGTTCAGGTGACGATAATAAAGGATAATCGGTCTTTACGGGGCCAGCGGCTCTCATGCGGTCGAGATCGACTTTAGGAACCAGCGCTCGAAGGATCAGCTCGTCGTCGTCTTCGGTGCCGTAGCGCTCACGTAGTTCTTCTATAGTTGGTTGTTCTGGGGGTGTAGCTAGGATGTCCTCCGCGCGTTCGGATGTCATGATGCGTTCGCGCACGCTGGTATCGATGGGCGCTACCGTATCGCCGTAATAACCCGCCGCGTACTGAATTACCTCATCGGGGACGACTGCATAGCGCTCGTTACTGACGATGTTCAGGACCGCTTGAATCCCTACTAGTTGGCTGAAGGGGGTAGCCATTCCGGGGTAACCTAATTCTCGGCGAACCACTGCTGTTTCTTCAAAGACTGCCTCGAGTTTATCCGACATGCCGTACTTGGCCAGTTGCGCTTTCAAGGTGCCGACCATCCCGCCAGGGATTTGGTGGTCGACGGATAAGACATCATATTCAGCGAACTGATTGACCGAGAATCCCGTTGCTTTACCAATGCGTTCAAAGTGATCTGCGATCGATGCAAATTTGGATGTGTCGATGTCGTGGGTATGCCCGCGGCGTTCGACGTTTTTGGTCATGATCTCAATAGATGGTACCGCCGGGCCGTTTGCCATTGGCCTTGTTGAGGTATGGAGAATTGTTACCCCACACTCAATTGCTGCGAGATAGGCTTGTACGGACTGGCCGAGGCGGTTGTTTGAATGGAATTCAATGAGTTTGCCGCGCACATTTTCAACTATCGCCGGAACCAAGGTTTTTACTCGTGTGCTGTCTAATACACCGGCGGTGTCGTAGAGTAAGATGGTATCGATGTCGTCTGATGCAGCGATTTGGGCGGCCTTATCCGCGAAGTACTGGTCCGTGTGGACTGGACTCAGCGTGTACATAATTGTGCCGGCCACTTCCGCTCCATATGATTTAGCAATGGCAGCCAACCGATGCATCTTGTCGATATTGAACAAAACGTCGTATATCCAGAAGCTTCGACAGCCGTGTTTGTTCAATTGTCTCATCCAGCAATCCATCAGAGCGTCCGGCGTGACGCTGAACGTTACTGCGGCATTGGTACGCATGCCCGCGCGGAGTGTCGAATGCGGCATTGAGGCCACCAGAAGGTCCAATCCGTCCCACGGGTTCTCCTGGCATTCGCGGATCATTACTTCGAACTGCGAAGAACCGGTTAGATCTACAACGCGATAGCCGACAAGGTCTATCAAAGGCGTAACCGGGAGTGCCATGCCGGCCTGCATCCGCATACCCCATAAGCTCTGTTGCCCATCACGCATGGTTTCGTCAAGAAATTCGATGTGCGCCATCCGGTTACTCTGTGGGTTCAAGCAAAAACAGGATTTGGTCGCCCTGGATCATGTCCCCATCTTCTACGCAAATTTGTCGCACTACTCCGCGAGTTCCCGCTCGTAACGCCGTGAATAATTTCATAACTTCAATTAGGCACATTTCGGTATCTTCGCCGACGGTCTGATCAAGTTGAATATAAGGAGGGGCGCCAGGTTTAGGACTTCGATAGAACGTGCCCAGGTTACGTGCGCGCACGGCCACCATTCCTTCTGGAACTTCATCTATCGTGGCCTTTTTATAGGGATCAGCGGTCGACACCAATTCCGATTTTTCTGGATGCTTTGTATCGAGATCGAGTTGAGTAGCGGGTTGCGAACTGGTTGCGCCAAGTCTCGGGCGAGCGGCCGCATCAGTGCTTAAAAAGATGTGTGTACCATCCATTTCGAAATCGAGTTCTTTCCATGAAGATTCTTCAAATAACTGTATTAAAGCCGTTATATCTTTAACATCGATTGGTGCCATGGCGGGTATCTGCTCGCGATTATCAGTCTGTCCTTGCGATGATTCTTCGAGGCGCTACTAGGCGGAAGTTTATTCTCGGCGTTTGCGTCCGAGCATGCGCAGTACGTCTTCGTGCATTTCGAACCACACAGTGTGATAACTTTCGCATTTTGCATCACTCACCCACGCGAATTCGCCATGTTCGGCTTTCTCCAGAGCGTTAAGTAGTTTTTTCTTATAGGTCTCGAAACGAGCTTCGCGACCAGCCATACGGTCTAGTAGTGGTTCGATCCGTTCGTGGATATCGCCGAGGCGGGCTATGATTTTATCGTCGTAATTACGGTCACGATGGTCGTTGGGAATCCTTTTGCCACCCACGTCCGCAGTCTGCCAGTCTGTAATTATTTGTTTGAGATTGTCATTGATACGTTCGAATTGCTCATAGGATTCAACAAATTGTTGGTCTTGGCGCAGATCATCGTAAAAACGGGAGTAGTCACTTTCCAGGATCATTCTCCCGGCAGGGGTCAGTAGATATCTATCGTCGACACATGCTACTCGCCCCGATTCCTCCGCTTTTGCGAGAATCTGTTTCACTAGTACGACCATAAGGTCGCTCGCGTTAGTTATCTCGCCTGCGCTTGGGTTTTGCTTAATCGCGATGCTGTGCATGACTCGATGTAGATTTGTAATCAACTGGCTCTCCCTTTTTCCGGGCGATGAGGTGTTCTAACCACCTCCCCGATAGTCCGTTCCTATATGCTATTTGGTGCGTAGCGTTTCAATGTCTTCCTGCCGTATTGCCGCGCCCTTGCCTTTGAGCGTTCGGGACGTTCTCTGTTCAATCTCGAACAGATCGTCGGCCAGAGCCGTGTCGTAATGGTATTTAACCCAGTCGGCGCACAAGAATCGGTAAGGGTCTTGACAGGTGGCAGGAGTGAACTCCTGTGCACGAAGGTTGTACTCACTTTGCGTTAAAACGCCTGCCGACGTGCGATAACGGTTGTTTTTCCGCGGCAGAAAGCTATTACCCGCACGCATAGGTCCGACTGAAGCCGTGTAGTCGCCATCGTTCAGTATCGAATACGGAATATAGCTCAAGGCCTTTGCTTGGGCCCCGGTGTGCTGCATCATCGTGTACTCATGCGCTTTTTGGCTTGGGGTACTGATAAACCCAACCAACTCGCCAAGAAAGAGGTTGCCATACTCATCATTAAGTAGTGGTCGAAACCGTTCCGCGCGCTCGTCGATCATCATCCAGTCTTCCATTTCATAAGTGCCCGCGATATGCGCCATTTCTTTTACTACGGCGTAATACACTAAGGCACCTGCGTCCAGTTGCTGATTACGAGTCCAACCCGACATGACTTCCCACAATCTCTTTGTCGCAGATTTTATTTTTTCGGTTAGGTCTAAAAACGTTTCTGTTAATTCCTCTTTGCTTCCCATGCCAACTGGGATGTGGCCGTCGGACAGGTAATCGGCGGCATACAGTCCGACGGCCACCATATGCTCCGATTTCATTTCCGGCTCGGATTCGAAAGAACCCCAGTCGTCCATCAGGTTGATATGGCATCCTTCGACGATCATGGCAACGGTGAGGTTGTTGAATTCAATTTCCTCACCAATCTCATCCAGCCATGGGTAATCAGCCTCGGACAGTTCGCGAAAATCGCGCACTAACATTTCACGTTTGTCTGAGATTTTGTATGGGCCGTGATTATGGATGGTCAGACGGCATTCACAAGATACTAGAAACCCGTATTGTGCCACCGTGGCCATAAACGCTTGAGCCGCGGTATGAAGGGGATCTCCGAGCCGACATTCGAAGGCATCGGCGTGGAAAACTTGCAAGCGTTGCTCGGACATAATCTGTCCTCGGTGTCCGGCCTGTCGATTGGTGAGGTTGCCGTTGTTACGGTGCCAGGCGAGCTGGAAGCGTTTCCAGAAATCAAGGACATAGATCACATCCTTTACGGCATCAGTAGGTTTGATGACGCCCCAGTTGATCAGCATTTCCCGTCCTAGCAAGTAGAAGCAAGGAAGCGTCCAGGCGACAATTTTGATTCCCTGGTTGCGAGCTCGGTCTCCGATTTCTTCCGCCAGCATGTTCGCTTCCATTTTTTTTAACAGCGTCGGATAGCGATAAAAACAGTTTAGGTAGCCGAATAGTATGTATGCTGACACAGGGAATATTTTGGATTCCTGTACAGTTCGAGTCGCGCATAACCAATAGGTCTCGTCGGCGTTTTGCTGGATGAAGTTGTTGGTCTCCAGAAGTTGTGCATAGGAGGGTTTGCTTTCATTCATGAGTTTGATTCCTAGTTACTTAACTCACCGAGTGAGTTATACGCCAAACACGCGCGGAGACATCAACTCCGGCGGCGTAATCGTGCGTGGTTCGCGCCTTAGCGGTTGTCTCTATCTCGAGTGTGTCACCGTCTTTAACGCCACTTAGTTTCGAATTCATAAGGCAAGGGATCCCGTATTCACGGGTCAATATCGCGAGATGGGAGCGAGTTGTGCCTCCGGCGCATAAGACGCCCGTGAATTTTTCGAGTACCGGGGCGGTTAGTGTCCCTCCCGAATCATCCACTATAGCGATGGTTTTCTCAGGTACGCCGTCGTTTAGGTACTCTAATACTTTGTCGGTAGTCCGTACGTAGCAGGCGATACCCGAAAGATTGCTGGGGTAGGTGACGACGTTGTCTCCTGCACCACGGAGCTCCTTGCCCTCCTGATCGGCGGGGGCTGTAGGCGCTTCGGAATGTTCGAAACTAAAGTTCTCGCTGTAGAGGCCCGAGTCCTTGTAGGCTTCGGGGCGCTCCTTAGAAGAAGACATGGCCGACGGTTCGAAGCGATAACCAAACTCAAGCAAACGTTGCTCGATT
>Ga0310345_10003979_pt1 | contig 13679 bp, 11 predicted proteins | sample HC15DNA20500_MG_FD_204667 | JGI IMG/M metagenome (GOLD analysis project Ga0310345, IMG submission 204667) | Marine microbial communities from station ALOHA, North Pacific Subtropical Gyre - HC15-DNA-20-500_MG | ecosystem: Environmental > Aquatic > Marine > Oceanic | place: Pacific Ocean: North... | reverse complement strand
AACGAAGAAATGAAGATGCTCCACGAAACTCGGAAAATCCTTCATGATCCCGAAGTGATGGTTTCAGCAACCTGCGTGAGAGTTCCGGTGGCCGTAAGTCACAGCGAAGCTATTCATATAGAATTTGATAAACCTGTTGACCCTAAAACAGTCAGAGCTATTTTAAGTGACCAGCCCGGAATTAGGATTGTAGACGACCCTTTTTCCAATGTGTATCCTATGCCCATAGAAGCGGCTGGATCTGACGAAGTGTTAGTTGGCAGAATACGTCGAGATATTTCCAACCCAAACGGAATAGCTTTATGGGTAGTTTGCGATAACCTTCGTAAAGGTGCAGCATTAAATGCAATCCAAATAGCTGAGGAAATGATGCGAAGAAATTTGGTCTCACAGTCCTCTTGGAGGTAAATTGAATGGCAACGTTTGGAAGATTACTAACCGCGATGATCACGCCATTTGACGAGGAAGGAAATATTAATTTTCCTCAAGCTAGAAAACTGGCAAAAAGGCTTACCGAGTCAGGCACTGATGGTCTGGTAATAGGTGGTACAACTGGGGAAGCTCCTTCTATGTCTGATGACGAAAAAATACAATTATATGCAGAGGTCAAGGAAGAAGTAGGTGATACGGCTTCGGTCATAGCGGGCACCACTGATAATAACCACCGTAAATCTATAGAGCTGTCTCAGGAAGCAGAAAAAGTGGGAGCCGATGGACTTCTACTCACAGTACCTGCGTATAACAAACCTTCCCAGGAAGGTCTATACCAAAATTTTAAGGCTATTTCAGAGGCTACTTCTCTCCCAGGATTGCTCTACAACGTTCCATCAAGAACTTCTCTTAATATGGACGTAGAGACGACCTTAAGGCTTGCCGAAATTGACAGCATCGTTGGTGTAAAGGAAGCCTCAAGCGATTATGGTCAAATTACCCGAATAATCGATGGAGCACCCGATGGATTTGATGTTTGGTCAGGTAATGACGACGAGACATTTCCAATAATGTGCGTTGGGGGTTATGGGATAGTCAGTGTTGCATCAAACCTATATGGGAACCAGATTAAAAATATGATGGGACAAATTCTTGAAGGCAATATTGAAGCAGCAGCAAAGGCACATAAAAGGTTGCTTCCAATATTTAACGCCTTATTTTGGGTAACAAACCCTGTACCTATTAAGTACGCCGTTAATCGAGCTGGATTCGACGCTGGCAAGAACAGGCTCCCTCTTTGTGATCCTGACCAAGCATTCACCAGTAAATTCGATGAGGTAATGGATAGATACGACGTAGACCTACCAATCGATTAACTAAAATAAAACAGGGCTACAAATTAAATCCCAGTCTAATAGGTCTTTTTAAATCACTGGTCTCGGCATTATAGTCTGGTCTCTATGAGGACCAGTTGATATTATGTCCACTTTGCAATTGATCAGATCTTCCAGTCGGTCAACATAAATTTTTGCGTTGGTCGGCAATTTATTTATATCGGACAGTCCCGCTGTAGGTTCGTCCCATCCATTCAATGTCTCATAGACAGGCTTGCATCTTTCCAGTGCCGCGGCACCTCCAGGGGGTTCATCCAGGACATCACCGTCAAGCTGATAAGAAGTACAAACATCAAGCGACTCAAACCCATCAAGAACATCCAGACGAGTTATCACAGCAGACGTATATCCATTTATCCGCGTGCTATAACGAGCCGCAACGCCGTCAAACCATCCTACCCTTCTAGGTCTCCCTGTAGTAGTTCCAAATTCCTTGGCAAGAGTTCGGATTTCTTCTCCTATCTCATTGAATAATTCAGTCGGAAATGGTCCTGCTCCCACTCGTGTGTTATATGCCTTAAATACTCCCAAAACCGTCGTTATATTTTGAGGCTGTATTGCTAATCCAGTGCTTGCCCCTCCAATAGTTGGATTAGAAGACGTAACATAGGGATAGGTACCATGGTCAAGGTCTAACAAAATACCTTGGGCCCCCTCCAGTACAACGTTTCCTCCTCGATCCAATGTGTCATTAACATACCTTCCTGCAGGACCTATAAATGGCTTCAGCCTCTCAGCCCAAACCTTGCATTTATCAAACAATGCATCTGAAGATACAGGCTCTGATTCATACACTTTCGTTATGACCTTGTTGGTAAAAGTCAAAACATCTTCAAGCCTCTCATGAAGAGTGTCCAAATCTAATAAATCGGCCGCTCGGATGCCGGTTCTGGAGGTCTTATCACTATACGCAGGGCCAATCCCCTTACCTGTTGTCCCTATCGCCGAAATACCACGAGCCGATTCAGCTAAGGTATCCAATATTATGTGATAAGGCATTATCAAGTGGGCACGTTCGCTAATGATAAGTCGGCCGTCAACGCTTATGCCTGCTTGAGATAAAGATTCGATTTCCTCTATCAAAACGTCGGGGTCAACTACGGTTCCATTCCCAATAACATTCATCACATCTTCTCTAAAAACTCCGCAAGGAATAATGTGAAGGCTGAAGTCACCCAAATCGTTTATTACGGTGTGACCGGCATTGTTCCCACCTGAAAAGCGAGCAACAACGTCCGCATCACTTGACAGGAAATCGATTATTTTCCCTTTACCTTCGTCGCCCCATTGGGCTCCTAGAACCGCATAAGCAGGCATACTATGCCCTCCTGTTCACTGCGCATAAATAGCCCGTTCGCCACACCCCATCATAGTTACAGGGTTAGCGCCGGGCAAAAAAATTTCTCCTCAAAAACAGTGCGCGACCATTGCCGCGAACCCAGAATTGGGAGATTCACCATGAGTATATCAGAATCCTCAAAGTCGACCACAGACCAGATGTCAAATTTACACGAGTTTCTTAAGGAGTCTTATCGCCTCTTTCCGATACCAGATTAGCTCTTCAGCAGTTAGTTCTACATCTCTAATGTTCTCCGTATAGTCATATCCACCTAGCGATGAAGGACCAGAAACAATATCAATAGCTAATTCCTGAATGACTCCTGAAGGTGTAACGACTAAACATCCCCGATCAGGGGAATCAGGCATGGGTTCTAATTCTATGGCATGTATGGTGTCCATCCCCATAAATCCTGGAAACACATCTATGAGGCCTATGATTTTTTCTATCAGGAATAAAAGTTCGTCAGAATTCAAAGAATCAATAGATTGTATTTGCTGCAGCATGTCATCAGGCGTGTTTCCGTGACTAGACATAATTGACACTCCTGTAATACGGATACTATTATTTAACTCCTAAGAGACTAGCACGGCAACGTAGCTCAGGGGTTAGAGCGGGCGCTTCATAAGCGCTAGGTCGCTGGTTCAAATCCAGCCGTTGCCAGGGATCTCCAGCGTCCCTGTTACTCACAGCTGAATTACAGCAGCTAAGGGCGGTTAGCTCAGTTGGTTAGAGCGCCTGCCTCACACGCAGGAGGTCAGAGGTTCGAGTCCTCTATCGCCCACCACGCTGCCGGTTACCGTGTGGTGGATGAGTAAAATGCTGACGAAAAATGCCGAAGTGGCGGAATGGCAGACGCGCTACGTTCAGGACGTAGTATCCGTAAGGGTGTGTGGGTTCAAATCCCTCCTTCGGCACCAACCTCCTAAATTCGTCCTATTTTGTTCCTAAAGTTCAATGTTTTCATGGCATAAACCAACATTTTGCCGACATGCCCCAATACTAGACAGAAAATGTAGGGCATACAGATCTTTATTGGCGTACTTTTAGTCACGAAATCTGTAAGTACAACTTAAAATCTGCTTCTCGTAAGAGAGTGGGGGGTTGAGTCCCTTCATGGGCACCATTATTTCCTCCCCTGCCCTAGTGTTTGTGCGTCCTTTTTGAGACTAACCTCCAAGGGTCCTCATTCGTTTGTTTTGAACCTTTTTTACGCATGTCAGGAGCCACTCGACTATAGATGTTCATAGTAGTTGAATAATTAGAGTGGCCAAGCACTTCTTGCATTACCTTTCCTGCTATACACTCATGTAAATCCAGACTTGCTGCAGTGTGACGGAGATCATGTACGCGAATGTGGTGTTTGATCCCAGCAGCATGCAAACTCTTTTTCAGGGCTCAGTTTACGCGTGTAGGCTCTAAGGGTTTGCCCCATTCATTCATTTCGGGCGACATAGACGGTGTTGGCCTCATCCCGGCGCTGTATGGGGTTGGAAAAGGTAACGACATGGGTCTCATAGTAGGCGAACACCTCCGACAGCGCGACCTGGAACTGCTCGTCCGGTGGGTCGTTGGACCACAGGCCAAAGACTCCGCCGGGCAGGAGGTGGGACGTAAGACGGCGTAGACCATCGGCCTCGTAGAACGACCCGTGGCTGAGGTGCAACACGTTTCGGGGGGAGTGGTCCACGTCCAGCAGTATGGCGTGATACCTCCGACCACGATTCTCGGGGTCGAATCCTCTAGCCCTCGAGGCGGACATGGCAAAGAAGTCACCCTGTACAAATCTACATCTGGGATCGGATGTCAGCTGCTCGCCTAGGGGAAGGAGGCCCTGTTGGTGCCACTCGATTACCTCCCCCAAAGTGTCTACAATCAAAAGCTCTCGCACCTTCGAGTGTTCCAAGACCGCTCTGGCCGTGTAGCCTAACCCTAGCCCCCCGACGACCACGTCCACTTCAGGCTCCGAGAGTTCCGCCAGACCCAGATTTGCCAAGGCGACCTCGGCCACAGTGAACAGGCTGGACATCAGGAAGCCTTCGTCCAGCTTTATCTCGTATATGTCTATACCGAGGGTGATCTCCTTGCGTCGGCGCAGGGTCAGCAACCCCATTGGTGTTTGACGGTAATCAAGCTCTTGAAAGTTAACGCTGGCCTCCCTTGACGCTCTCTGTTAATAAATCAACATAGAAATACATTCGCTTTCTCGGGTTTAGCTACCGCATCAACATGCAGGATTTGCGAGAACCGACGGAGCTACCTTTCGAGCAAGCCAATGGCCATCTGTGGGACTTCCTTTTAGTTCTCCATTTTCGACGATGATTTTGCCTCGAAGGATAGTCGTCACTGGATAGCCTTGGCATTCGAACCCTTCCCAAATGGAGTAGTCGGAATCTGCGTGCAGTCCATCAAGGGTGATTGTCTTTTTCATGTCTGGGTCGAATAACACGATGTCAGCGTCGCTTCCTGCCGCAATAGCTCCCTTTTGGGGATACATGCCGAGAATTTTGGCGGCATTTGTAGAGGTGATGTCTGCGAAATGTTCAATTGAGATTCGGCTAGTTGAGACAAATTTCGTGTAAATGACGGGCAATCTGGTTTCGATTCCGTTGTGTCCCCCGCAAACTGTCTCAATGGTGTTGCCCGAAAGCTTCACATCCTTATAGGTGGTGTATTCGTCTGTGGCGGTAGTGCTCAGAGTCCCGTTAATCAGAGCCTCTTGGAGCTCGTCTCGGTCCGAAGCGTGCTTGATGGCCGGGTAGGTATGGACGGCAGTTCCCTCAGGTTCTCGATAATGTTCATGGGTGAAATGCAGGTAATTGTGAAGCGTCTCGCCGTAGACAGGCAATTGTTTTTTGCGGGCGTCTGCTATAGCGTAGGCCCCCTCCTTTGCCGTAGTGTGGACGAAGTAAATACCCGTCTCGGTGTGCTCGGAGAGACGTATGATCTTTCGAAACGAAATGTCCTCGGAGATGTTGTTGTGTGCTAGATGCAAGTTGTATCCTTGGTCTAATCCCTCCCGAATAAGTTTGGCTTCCATATACTTGACCATGTCGTCGTCTTCGGCGTGAACGGCCATGATTCCTCCATTGGCGCCCACAGCTTCGAAAATCGCCCAGAGGTGTCCATATGGGACTTTGGATCCGAAAGTCGTGAAAATTTTGAAGCTGGCGACTCCAGATTCGATAGCTTCTCTGATCTCTTCAACTGTACTCGTTGGGACCTCCCCTGCGAGTGTGAAATGAAAAGCGAAGTCGGTGTACGAGTGACCGGCAAATACATTACGCCGGGCATCTAACCTCGTCATAATTGAGTTGTCCGATTGGTCACCGTCTTCAGTTCCTTCCATCCCCCCTGCGAAATCTATATATGTTGTGACACCTCCGTGAGCTGCAGCCCGACTTGCGGCTTCTGGAGACTGGGTCATGACCCCTCGACGCCCTGCCCAAGCTTCGGAGACGCGGGTTGCGATATGAGTGTGTGGTTCAATCCCACCGGGAAAGACATACTTACCGGTAGCGTCTATGGACGTCTGGGACTCATCCAAAATTGCATCTCGAGCAGCAACCAACACGATTTTCTCATCCTTAATCCCAATATCAAACTGGCCAACTCCGCTGGGAGTGACGACCGTTCCGCCATGTATTACCAGATCCAACATGACTCTTCCTCCTTAAATTTTTTGAACCCTAATTCTGTCGAATTCGTTTGGTAAACCTCTCATAAGATCCTCTACACAGCATAAGTATTTTCAATTCCGCAATCCTTTCGTGGTTGTGAGGTTTTACAGATTCTAGTCCTAAATAATTACCTTAGCCTTTTTGAGTTCATGAATATCTGCTTGAGATAGTCCTCCGAGAGTCGAGAAAATTTCGTCGGAGTGTTCACTGTATAACGGAGCTCGAGTGACCTGGACGGAAGAAGCAGACAGACGCACAGGGCATCCGATCATTGGATAGGTATCACGGGTCGGGTGCTTAATTTCGGTTATCGTCTCACGTTCTCTCAGGTGGGCGTCCGCCATAACTTCTGATGTGTCGTAGACAGCTCCACAAGGAACTCCTGCTGCCGCGAAGGAAGACATGACAATCTGTTTATCTCTCTGGGCGGTCCACTTCTCTATAATTTCCCCTAATTCCTCGGCATTGGCAGTCCGAGATTCTTGAGTTGCGAACCGTTTATCCTCAATGAGGTCTGAGCGACCCATAGCGCCCATCGCCAACGGAAACATGCCCGGGTTGTCTGGCGGTAACATTAAGTAGACATAATCGTTTGGCCCTCCTGGAGCACATACGAAAAGACCCCCAACGGAACCAGGCCTACGTCCCTCGTGGCTGGTCTGCCTTGGTTCTGGGGAGCCATCTGTCAGTGTTCCAGTAAACCGGACACGAGTTAGATTCAAAACAGCCTCTTGCATAGCCACTTCAACCAATTGGCCTTCATCAGACACGTTGCGTTGCACCAGGGCAGCAAGAATACCTATGACCGCGTGCATTCCAGTACCTGAATCTCCCACATTGGCTCCAAGCATCGCCGGAGGCCGATCATCGAACCCGGTACAACTCAGTGCCCCACTAGTGGCCTGCGCTACAGGTTCAAAACATTTGTAGTCAGAATAAGGTCCGTAGGATCCAAAACCCTTTACCGCAGCGTAAATTAGTCTAGGATTGATTTTCTTAAGATCCTCATACCCTAGACCAAGTCTATCCATCGCCCCTGGGCCGCGATTCTCCGCCATGATGTCCGCGTCCTTAATCAGCGTCTTGAACAATTCTTTCCCTTTAGGGTCTCGAAGATTAAGGGTTGTACTTTTCTTGTTATTGTTTAAAAGCAGAAAAAAATAACTGTCTAGATTTGGGTCGTCACGCCTCAGCCACCTTGCGCGATCCCCTATGCCGTCCGCCATCTCAACCTTGATTACCTCTGCACCTAGCCATGCAAGCATCTGGGTACAGGAAGGTCCGGCTTGATCGTGAGTCATATCTATTACTCTGATACCTTCAAGAGCTTTTCCCATTATTTTCCTCCTTCATTGATTGTCGTTCGAAAGAATGAGATTCTCGGCCTCGTGAAGCTTCTGTTAATTAAGCATATTCGAAACATAGAATTTCTTCGTAATTGTGGACGATAGTATCTTTTTTTCGAACCCATAACAGCCGTCGATAGGAAAAGAACCTAATACTGGGAGGAAATTTACCGGTTCAAGCAAAGGGTGATTTGATGGAGGCGACAGGCGGATTAGGGCCCCCGAATAGAACTTTCCTACCTCATCCCTTACTCAACTTGGCAATCTTGAAAGCTGGTCGACTATATCCATACCCACCCTTTCACTCCATGCTGCAAGCAACTGGTTGGTGACTGGGCCAGGCACGTCTGGGCCGATTTGTCGCCCATCAACATGCCCTACCGGCAGTATGCAGTAGGGGGTGCTGCACAGCAACGCTTCATCGGCATTGTAAACATCGTAAGGTTGTATGTTCCCTTCTTCCACTGGTATTCCCAGCGATTCAGCTATCTCCACAATCGTTAATCTAGAAACACCTTGCAATGTACTTTCTGTTCTCGGGACTATGAGTCTTCCGGCTTGGACAATAAAGAAGTTAGCCCCTATGCTTTCACTTACATTTCCCTCTAGGTCCAACAATAAAGGAATAGCGTTCGGGTCGAAGTCGGTTGCTTCCAATTCAGCCAGGACAAAATTTAGCCTACTGTAGTGTTTGACTTTGGGGTCAAGGCTTTGGGACGAATAACTTCTGGTTTTACTAATTACGACGTTGGCACCTTCCTTGTATGCAGGAGCCCAGCGAGGACTTCCTAGAGGATCAATAACTATCGCTATTGTAGGGTCACCTCCCCTTGGGCCAATGCCACCAGAAACGATCTGACTTATCATGTAATCGTCATGCCTCTGTTGTCGGAGATCCTCATTTCTAACGACAACTTCTAAGGTTTTGGCCTCCATTTCATCTATCGACATGTGAGGATCGATTCTCACGTATTTCAAAGACCTATAAAACCTTTCTAAGTGATCCCGCAATCTAAATACCTTCCCATCAAATGTCCTCGACGTGTCGAAAACAACATCTCCCAGCCTGAATCCTCTGTCTAGCAAGCTAACTTGTGCCCGATCCCGTTCGACAAATTCACCATTTAGCCAGATTTGGTATTCCACTAATTTATTCCTTATCGACATGTTTGATTGAATTCTCTGTAGCCCCTCGCCTTGCTTTTAGTATAGGTCCCAAGAGCATAATTCCTATAATCAAAGTAAGGCACAATATTACCGTCGACGCCTTCCTGGCTCAAGGCTTCACTAAAACACATTCGGGAAACCGTAGAGACTTAGTCTGAGCCACCAGAAACAGAATTTACCCTGCCTCAACGGCACCGCTTCCATGATTCCTTTGGATTCAAGAACCTAAAGCCTATCTTCATAGCCACGTTCAAAGAAGGTAGTACGATCTGCCTCGCGATCTTCAATAACGAGGTAGTAACCTTCTTTTAATGGTGTTTCAGACAGTGACTTTTCTCCATTGTAGGGGGGAATCCAATCGCCGTGAGCATTTATTAACGACTCCAGATGCTCTTCTGGAAATGGATCTATCCCATTACCAGTTAAGCCAGATGCTACCGAATTCCACGTATGTCCAGCCTCACAGGTTGAGCCATCTTCTCTAGTGTGGGCATTAACATGTGGGCGAACTCCTTGATCTACTTCACTCCACTGATAAATAACATTTTCTCGCGGACAGTCACATCTCAGACGCTGTTGCGTATATATTTTCCACTGTGGACTCGGCCAGTCCCATCTCGCTGGGGCATACATTGGACCGCCTGGAGGAGGGCCTCCAAAACCCTGGATTATCTGACCATCCTTCGGCCCTTCAGGCGGCCATGACAATTTGTACAAATTCACATATACGATAAGGTCATCTGACGATTGGCTCATGCTTCCCCCCTTACATTAACGGCATCAGCTGACTGAATGGCATTCCCAGTTGCTACTCTGTGTAGTATGGCTCATTAAGGAAGTTTTGAGAAATAGTAGGACCCGTACATACACATATAAAGGTCACATTCCACTCCAACCGCTTCTCTTCTGCAGACATTTTGTCGACCCGGACTAATACTAGACAGGAAATGTGACACTGTAAGAAATTTGTGAAGGTACAATTAGTCACCAGATGGTAGGAGCCGATACGTAAGGACAGGTTGTATCTAGAATCCCTCTCTCGGCACCAACCCTCTTAACAACAGCATAACTTTGTCTATTACTTAAAACTGGAGTTTTTTTATGAGATTTGGCACATTTGTATTTCCTGTGTCACAAAAGCCCGCTAATGACTACAGAATAATCCATGAAACTCTTAGTGAAATCCAGCTTTGTGACAAATTAGGTTTTGACACAGCATGGCTATCTGAACATCATTTTGACGGAGCAACAGCTTATGTGGATCCGGTGGTTTTTGCTGCCTCAATCGCAGCCACTACTCGTAAAATTCGTATAGGATTCGCCGTTGTTGAAATGGCTCTTCATCATCCAGTGAGATTGGCGGCGCAAACCGCCCTGTTGGACAACCTTAGTAATGGGAGGCTTTTAGTAGGAACGGGAAAAGGATCTGCCTTTAACGAATACGAATATATAGGCTTTGGAGTTCCGATGGAAGACGCTGCAGAGAGTCTTCAAGAAGCTGAGAATCTTATTCTAGAGGCGTGGGAAGGCAATCCCGTTAATTTCACAGGAAAGTACTGGAATGTCGCTTTTCCGAGCCTTCGCCCGACTCCATATCAGACACCGCATCCGCCTCTAATAAGAGCATGCCTAAGTGAAGAATCAACCCGAGAAATGGCAAGAATTCGCAGACCTATATTAATAGGAGCCCAAGATAATGATTCAATTTCAAATAGAATCAACCTCTACCGTCAGGAATTAGAGTCTGCAAATTTATCCGAAGAGAAAATAGAAACGCTTCTCGATAAAATTTGGGTGTCGAAAAACGTATTCGTGGCAGATACATCTTCGGAAGCACTGGAAAGAGCCCAGCTAGGCTTGGACACAGAACAAAATCACTTTAGAAAAGCTAGGGATGATTTCAATCCTTCACACACTATTACTAAAAAATCCAACCCTAATGAGTTTCAATCCACTTTCATAGCTGGTAATACTGAGGATGTTTATGAGCAAATCTTAGAGCTAAAAGAAATTGGTGTTTCGAATCTAATGATGAAAATGAACACAGGTGAAATGGAACCGGAGATAGTTCGAAAGTCCATAAAATTATTCTCTGAGGACGTAATGCCTAGATTCTGAAAATATAAGATGTCTGTCAATCTACTTTATACGCAGAAAGAGAACCATTTTGGTGTAATTCACTTACAGGATATCTATGAAAAAAAATAAAATCGCAGTTATAGGGGCCGGTATAGTTGGGGCCTCGGTTGCTTTTCACCTGTCAACATATGGCAAAAATGTGACTGTCTTTGATAAAGGTCTCCCTGGATCAGGTGCAACAGGTCACTCCTTTGCCTGGATTAATGCATTTGGGAAACTTCCGCGACACTACTTTAATTTAAATCATCGTTCAATGGACCTTTGGGCAAGATTCAATGAAACCTTAGGAGTTGACGTCGGCTTAAAGTGGGGAGGAAACGTCACATATTATGCAGACCAACAAAAAGGACAAGAACTTCTCGATCAATGTGAACGCCTCCAATCTTGGGGATACCCTATCCAGACAATAACCCAAGAAGAATTGTCAGAGCTTGAACCCAATTTAAATATAGGTCCCTTTTATGCAGGCATACATACACTCACTGAAGGTCATGTAATTCCGACCAGAGTAGCAGAGGCATGCATGGCGAAAGTCCAAGAGAATGGTGGAGATATTTATCTCGATACCTCAGTTGAATCTATTGTCGAAACAGCCGAAGAAGTCATTTTAAACACACAGAGAGAAGAATTTAAGTTCGATAAAGTTGTTATCGCAGCAGGAGTTGATTCAACTGATCTCGCAACAAGCCTAGGCATAAACCTCCCTCAGCGTGTAAGCCCTGGGGTTGTTACTCGCACGGCCCCTCTTCCACCAATTATGGAGACTCTTTCTACTATTTATCTTCCCCCAGGCCCAGGAGATGAGGGAGAAATACATATACGGCAAGCTACCGATGGGTCCTTAATGTGTGGAGCTGGAGATCAGGAAAACGAAAACGATGATGATTCGCAAGAATACGCAGATTCATTATTGAAACGAGCATCAAGATATTTTCGGAGCCTAGATGGTGTTCAAGCACAACGGGTGCCAGTAGGGCTAAGGCCAATGCCAGAAGACGGACTACCCGTTATTGGATTTCCAAATAAGTCAACCCGTATATACATCACTCTTATGCATAGCGGCGTTACTCTTGCCCCAATTGTTGGAGCCCTTGGGGCTCTAGAGATAGCAACAGAGACGTGTGTTGATTCTTTGCAACCCTATCGGCCTACTCGATTCCACTAAAAAAACCAAAAACTAGTTACTGTGATGGTCAAGGTCTAGTTGGAAACTTACTTATTCTTACAACTATGTCTAGAATACGCCGTAGAGTTTAGTATCAAAAAAAACTTTTAACTCTCAAAGGAATATCGTTATGACTGTTTACGGCACTGGAAAGTATCAATTTAAAGTGGTGGAAAATTTCTTTAAACGGCCACGCGGTTGGCCTTTCGTGGAAGTTGCTGACGTCGCGGTAGATAGCCTAGACAATGTCTACGTATTTAACCGAGGACCCTATGCGGCAATAATGTGTTTTGACAAGCATGGCACATACATTAATGGATGGGGCAAAATCGGATTCGATTTTATTGTTCCTCATGGTCTAAGTATTGGCCCTGACGACCATTTGTACACTAGCGATACTGGTGACCATACGGTGAGAAAATGGACCAAAGACGGGAAATTGATTCGAACGATCGGCCGTCCTTTAATCAACGCCCCTGAGCAAAGTGGCATACCTTTCAATCGTCCAACTCATTTGACTATAGCATCCAATGGAGATTTTTACGCCTCGGACGGATACGGTAACTCACATATACATTGCTTTGATCCAAATGGAGCCTTGAAATTTTCGTGGGGTGGAAATGGAAGTGGTCCTGGAGAGTTTGACACCATTCACAGTGTATACATTGACTACGAAGACGATGACAAGGTTTATGCAACGGACAGATATAACAACCGGATACAATTTTTTACTAAACACGGCGATTTTTTGGGAGAATGGAAAAATGTAAACCTCCCAAATGATATAAGAAAAGGCCCTGATGGAAATTTCTATGTAGCAGAATTGGATCATCGAATAAGCATTCTGGACTCATCAGGTAATTTGCTTACACGATGGGGAGAAGAAGCCAAAGTAGATGATTCCGAAACCGGGTCCGGACTACCTGACTCAGCTAGCCGTAATCCTATGATCATCGGAAAAGTCAAACATGAACCCGGTGCCGGTCTTTTTGGAGCTCCCCACGGAATCGCAGTCGATTCTGAAGGAAGTTTCTATGTTTCTGAAGTTAGTGAAACTTTCCTCGGAATCGACAGAGGAGACAGAAGCGTCCAGAAATTTATAAGGGCCTAGAAACCTTCAACACTATCGAAAGTTGTTTTCCAGGATCCAATTTCAGCTCGCTCGAATCCCAAGTGATCTCGTAGAGTGGAACCCGTATATTCTTTTCTATAAACACCGCGTTTTTGAAGCTCCGGTACGACATATTTAACAAAATCCTCAAAAGCTCCAGGTTGATGAGTGGGCCCTACAACAAACCCATCACAGGCCCTCCCATGGAACCATTCTTCCATCTCATCGGCAATTTCTTTTGGCCCACCGACCATGGTATGGCCATCACTTAACAGGCCCCTTCTAGTAATTCTCATGAAATCCCTCGGTGTAGGGTTTTTTATCCCAGTGGAAATTACCCTGTCACGCATAGCTTGCATTCCTTGGAGACCTTCAATTTCATCATCAGTGAATTCTTCGTCCAAACC
>Ga0310345_10003977_pt1 | contig 13687 bp, 10 predicted proteins | sample HC15DNA20500_MG_FD_204667 | JGI IMG/M metagenome (GOLD analysis project Ga0310345, IMG submission 204667) | Marine microbial communities from station ALOHA, North Pacific Subtropical Gyre - HC15-DNA-20-500_MG | ecosystem: Environmental > Aquatic > Marine > Oceanic | place: Pacific Ocean: North... | reverse complement strand
CTCAGTCATGTTTCCTCCTCCCAGAGTGGCCGCCCCTTTGCTTACTTGAAATACGCTATTGGTCGGGCGACCCGAGAACAGAGACTAACCAAATGATCTCATTTGGCAAGAATAGTCCGCAAGAGACTCTTCAAGTGCAACTTTATTGTGCAAACGCCACGAAAATCGACACTCTCCTTCGATGCTGATGGCCTACGGATATCGCGCGTTCTGAGCAGGGCGGAGACAGGCCCCGCCCGCCCCTCAAACCGCCCAGCCAAAGCCGGTTTCCGCCTCGGACCGCTCCCAGAGCCTGACCATCGTCTCTTTGTCATAGGCATAGGGCTCCAACTTGCCGCGCCCGACCGGGCCGACCATCTCCATCCGACCTGTGGGGCCGTAGAGCGCGCGCTGCTCCAGCCCATCCTCGGTGGCGCACATGACCTCGGGATAGGCACCACGCTCCGCCGTTTGAACGATCGGCAATTTCGACATCAGCCACCAAGTGAACCGGGTCATCAGCCCGCCGCTGGTGCCGATCAAAGAGGTGGCCGAGGCACCGGGGTGGCAGACATAGACCGCCACGTTCCTCCCCGCCCGCGCGACGCGGTCTTGCAACTCATAGGCAAACATCATCTGCGCCAGCTTGCTTTGGCTATAGGCCGGGTTGGCACGGTAGTTCTTGTCCCAGTTCATGTCGTCGAACTGGATGGTGCGCAGGCCCATCTTGTAGCCAAGGCTTGCCACCACCACGATCCGCCCATTGCTTTCGTCGATCCGGTCGAAGAGCAAGCCGCAGAGCAGGAAGTGGCCGTAGTGATTGGTGCCGAGCTGGCTTTCGTGGCCTGCCTTGGTCAACTGGCGGTTTGGCACCTGCGCGATGGCGGCGTTGCAGATCAGCGCATCAATGCGGGGAATGTCGCGCAGAACCTCTGCCGCCGCGCGGCGCACCGACGGCAAATCGGCGAGGTCCATCTGCACGAAACGCACCTGCGCCGCCGCGCCAAATTCGTCTTTCAGCTTGGCCACCGCCTCTGCCGACCGTTCCGCGCTGCGGTTCAACATCACCACTGCGGCACCTTTGCGCAGCAAGGTCCGCGCTGCCTGAAACCCGGCCCCCGCATTGGCCCCGGTTATCACAAAGGTCTTCCCCTCTACCCCGTCAATCCGCTCAGGGGTCCAGCCGTGCGCGCCGAAAGTCTTATCTGTCATGGTCTCGTTCCTTAGCTTTACTGAGGCATCGCGCCCCGTTGACCCTGCAGATAAATCTCAGCACTCTACGGAAAATAGACCGGATTGTCGCGATTACTTGCCTGATCCTCTCACAGCCATTGCATGAAACGCCCTTGCGGTCCTAATCTGCACGCATGAGCAAAGACCAAATCCGCCATATCATCGAACGGCACAGCCAGACCGACGGGCTGACCGAAACCGGCATCAAGGGCGTGCAGTATTTCCGCGCCACCAGCGCGATCCCCTGCGCGCCTGCGGTCTATGAACCCTCTGTCATCGCCATCGTCAGCGGCGCGAAAGAGGCGGTGCTGGACGGTCAGCGCTATGTCTATGACGACAGCCGTTATATGTGCTGCCCCATGTCGATGCCGGTCAAAGCGGGCACGCCAAGCGCCTCGCCCCAGACCCCACTGTTCGGCGTCTACATCGCTCTGGATGCGCGGCTGATGGCGGAGCTTTCGCTTGAAATGGAAAGCGCGGGGAGCCTGCTCCCCCCGACCCCGGCCGACCTGCGCGCCGAGGGGATTAAACTTGCGGCATGGGACGGGGCCTTCTCCGACGCCCTGCTGCGCCTGCTGCAATTAAGCGAAAGCGAAACCGACCGCGCCGTGCTGGCCGAAGCGCGCCTGCGGGAGCTGTACTACGCCATCTTGAAAGGAGAGGCAGGGCTCTTCGCGCGGCGGGCCTTCGGGGCGGGCAATGCCGTGGCGCGGGCCATCTCGCATGTCGCGGCCCATCTCGACGCGCCCATCTCCATCGACGCGATGGCCCAACGCGCGGGCATGAGCCGCGCGGTATTTCACCGCAAGTTCAAACAGGTAACGACGATGTCGCCAATACAATTCGTCAAATCCATGCGCCTGAACAATGCCGCCGTGAGAATCGCAGGCGGCGCCACGGTCAGCGAAGCGGCAATGGCGGTGGGCTATGTCAGCGCCTCGCAATTCAGCCGAGAGTTCAAACGCATGTACGGCCAATCCCCCCGCGAATGGGGCGACGCGCAGCAGCTAGCCGCGGGGGTGGTTTAGAGGGGGTCTCCGCCCCTCCCCCCTTTCAAGCCGTCAACCGACAGAACAACCCCGCCGCCAGCTTCGCACGTTCGGTGAGACTGTCGACATAGATACGCTCCTGCAACGTATGCAGCCCCTTGCCGCGCACGCCGATGGAATCCAGCGTCGGCAGGCCAAGGAAACCGGTGAAATTGCCGTCCGACCCGCCCCCGGCAGAGCTTCCGGTGATCTCGATCCCCAGTTCGCCCCCAATCTCCTGCGCAAGCTTCAGCATCGCCATCGTGCCCGGCTGGTCGGGCTCCCAAACCGGGCGGGTGACGCCGCGGCGGATTTCCATGATCACATCGCCCTCGCCCGAGTTCAGCGCCATCATCTTTTCCACGCCCGCGTCGAGCTGCGCTTGCGTTTTCGCCATGGTGAGCACTTCGGCATCGCAGACCGAGGAGACGCAGTTGACCCACTGGCCCGCGTGAAAGACCCCGAGCGAGAAGGTGCAATCCTCGGTGGTCATGCCTTCGATCGTGCCCACGGCCTTGGCCATCTCCGCGATGGCCGAGCGGCCTTCGGAAAGCGCCCAGCCCGCGTGGCTGGGGCGCCCCCGGGTCTGGAGGTTGAACCGCGCGATGGCGTAGCGCCCGATCACCGCGCCGCCGTCGGGGCGGGCAGGTTCGGGGACGAGGATGTATTTATGGCGCTTCGCCTCCTCTTCGATCAGGCGACGAGTGGCGGGGGTGCCGATCTCCTCATCCGGGGTGAAAAGCACCGTCACCGGCAGCGGCGTCTCGACCCCGGCGGCCTGTAGTTTGCGTAGCGCATCGAGGTAGACGTAGTTGCCGCCTTTCATATCCATCAGACCGGGGCCGTAGCAGATATCGCCTTCGCGTTTGTAAGGCAGGCTCGCCAAGGTGCCGATGGGGTGAACCGTGTCCATATGACCCAAAAGCAGGATGCCCCCCTCGCCCGCGCGGGGATGGGGCATCTCAGCGCGCAGGCTGTCGCCCAGCCCCATCGGGCTTGGAATACGCTCCGTCCGCGCGCCCAAGACCGCCAGATCGTGCTGCGCCACATCCATCATCCGGTTCACTGCCGCCCCGTCGAATGTGGGGCTTTCAGTTTCGATCCATGGGCGCAGCCCGGTGAGCATCTCTTCGGTATCAAAAGGCAGATCGAGCGGGTTGGTCATGTTCAATATCCTTTCCTCCGCCGCGCGACAGCGGGCGGTTGGCTTAAATTATATGATTGACGCAAGGGCCTAGCCGCCGACCTTTGGCAGGCGCGTCTCGACAATCCGCGCATAGATCGAGGCACCGACAGGCAGAATGGCGTCGTCCAGCACGAAGCCGGGGTTGTGCAAAGGCACGCTGCCCGCATGGCCCACCCGGCAATAGGCGCCCGGCACGACTTTCAGCATATCGGCGAAATCCTCCGACCCGCTGGCCTGTTCGGTCGAGACATGGGCGTTCTCGCCGCCCACCACGCTGGCCGCCGCTTCGACATAGGAGGTGGTCAGTTCGGGGTCGTTCATCAACACGTCAAAGACATTGCGGATGTCGACTTCGATCTCGATCCCATAGGCGCTGGCCATACCGGCGCAGAGGGCGCGCATCCGGGCCTCGGCCATTTCGATCACATCCTCATGGAAATAACGGATCGTACCCGCGATACTGGCGGTATCCGGCACCACGTTATAGGCCGAGCCCGCGTTGAACTTGGTCACCGAAAGCACGATCGGCTTGGTCGGCGGGGTGTTGCGGCTGACGACGGATTGCAACTGCTGCACCAGCGCCGTGCCGATGACGATGGGATCGCGCGACTGATGCGGCATGGCGGCGTGGCTGCCAGTGCCCTTGACGGTAATGTCAAAGAAGGCCGCCCCGGCCATGGCCGCACCGGGGGTGACATTGACCACGCCCGGCTCTGAGTTTGGATCGTTGTGCATGCCGTAAATCTCGTCGCAGGGGAATTTCTCAAAGAGCCCCTCCTCTAGCATCCGGCGCGCGCCGCCCAAACCTTCCTCGGCGGGTTGAAAGATCAGCACCACCGTACCGTCGAAATCGCGCGTCTCAGCCAGATAACGCGCAGCCCCCAAGAGCATGGTGGTGTGGCCGTCATGGCCGCAGGCATGCATCCGCCCGGGGTTGGTCGAGGCATAGGGCACGCCAGAATCCTCTACAATCGGCAGCGCGTCCATATCCGCGCGTAGCCCGACACGGCGGTTGCCGCCGCCCGCGCCCTTGATGATGCCTACGACCCCGGTGCCACCCAGCCCTTCGTGCACCTCATCCACCCCGTAGGCGCGGAGCTTTTCGGCTACGATGCCCGCGGTACGGACCTCTTCGAACCCCAGTTCGGGATGGGCGTGGATGTCTTGACGGATGGCGGTGAGATCGGCGGCGAAGGCTTCGATCTTGGGAAGGACGGTCATGCGGTGGCTCCTGTCGTCATGGTGGCGCTGCCGAGCGCGCGGTAGTTGGCAAAATCCCAATGGCGGCCCGGGGCCGCTTCGATCAGGTTGCGCGTGTAGTCGTGATGCGGGTTGGCCAGCACATCGCCCGCGGGGCCGTATTCAACAACCTGCCCGCGCTGCATGACCAAGACCTCGTCACAAATCTGCGCGGCGACGCGCAGGTCGTGGGTGATGAAGAGCATGGCCACGCCGAACTTCTCTTGAATGTCATCCAAAAGATCGAGCACCTGCGCCTGCACGCTCACATCAAGAGCCGAGACGGCCTCATCCGCGACGAGCAGATCGGGCTTCATCGCCACCGCCCGCGCGATGGCGATGCGCTGGCGTTGCCCGCCCGAGAATTGATGCGGATAGCGGTCGAGCGCATCGCGCGGCAGGTCCACCAGTTCCATCAGCTCAGCGGCATGGCGCATCGCCTCTTCGCGCGGGGTGCCGAAGTTGATCGGCCCTTCGCAAAGGCTGCGCGCCACGGTCCAGCGCGGATTGAGCGAGCGGTAAGGGTCTTGGAACACGATTTGCAGATGCTTGCGGTGATCGCGGAGCTGACGGCGGGAGAGTTTGGCGATCTCGGTCCCCGCGACATTCACGCTCCCCGCTGTCGGGTCGATCAGCCGCATGATGGCCCGTGCCACGGTGGATTTGCCCGAACCGGACTCCCCAACGATGCCCAGCGTCCGCCCCGGTTTGATGGTAAAGCTGACATCCTGCGCGGCTTTCACACCCTCGCTGCGGCGCAGGAAACCGCCGCCGCCATAGATCATGTCGAGCCCGGCCACACGCACCACTTCGCTTTGCGATGCCGCCGCCCTTGCGGGCCGCGGGGTGAGGTTGGGCACGGCGGTCAGCAGGGTGCGGGTATATTCCTTCTCCGGCTTGGTCAGCAGCTTTTCAATCGGCGCGCGTTCGACGATGTTGCCCTGCTGCATCACCGTCACGGTATCCGCGATCTCGGCCACCACGCCCATGTCATGGGTGATGAAGAGCACGGCGGTGCCGTGGCGCTCTTGCATCTCGGCGATGAGCTTGAGGATCTGCAACTGCGTGGTCACGTCCAACGCCGTCGTCGGCTCATCCGCGATCAGCAGATCGGGGTCGAGGATCAGCGCCATGGCGATCATGATGCGCTGGCGCTGCCCGCCGGAAAGCTGGTGCGGGAAGGCGTTGAAGATGCGGTTCACATCCGGCAGATGCACCTGATCCATCATGTCGAGCGTGCGTTTCTTGGCCTCGGATTGGCTCAGATCACTGTGCATATTCAGCACTTCCATGATCTGCTCGCCCACCCGCAGCACTGGGTTCAACGCGGTCATCGGCTCTTGGAAGATCATCGCGATCCGCCGCGCGCGCAGCTGGCGCATTTGCGCATGGCTGGCGCTGGTAATCTCGAAATCGTCCAGCGTGATGCTGCCGCTTTGCACCTCCAGCGCCGATTTCGGCAGAAGCCCCATGGCCGCCAGCGAGGTTACGGATTTGCCCGAGCCGGATTCACCCACCAAGCAATGCGTCTCGCCCGCGCGGATGGTGAGGTCGATCCCGTCGATCACCGGTTTCGCCTGTGGCCGCCCGGCTAGCCCGATGCGCAGGTCGCGCACTTTGAGCACCTCACGCGCGTCGGAGAAGTCTTTGGTCTTGAACTGCATCTCTCAGCCCTCCCGTTTCTTCATGCGCGGGTCGAGCAGATCGCGCGCGGTGTCGCCCAAAAGGTTGATCGACAGGATGCAAAGCGACAGCAGCAGCCCCGGCCAAAAGATCAGCCCCGGCTTGATTTGGAAATACGTCCGCCCCTCGGCCATGATGTTGCCCCATGTGGGGATCTCCGTGCTGACGCCCGCACCGAGGAAGCTCAGGATCGCCTCGATCAGGATCGCCGACGCGCAGATATAAGTGCCTTGGACGATGAGCGGTGCCATGGTGTTGGGCATTAGGTGCTGGATCAGGATCTTGGGCATCGACGAGCCGAGCGCGATGGCGGCCTCGACATAGGGCTCCTCCCGTGCCGAGAGCACGACCGAGCGCACCAGCCGCACCACGCGGGGCACCTCCGGCACCGTAATGGCGATGATGACCGAGCCGAGCGATGGCCCGTTCAGCGCCACGAGGGCAATCGCCAGAAGGATCGCGGGGATCGCCATCAGGCTGTCCATAATCCGCATGATGATGCCAGCCGCCACCCGAAAGAAACCGGCGACAAGGCCGATGGCCAAGCCGATGGCAACGCTGACCAAGGCCGCCCCGACGCCGATCAGCAGCGACACGCGCCCGCCGGTCATCACCCGCGAGAACGTATCGCGGCCATAGGGGTCGGTGCCCAAAAGATACTCTTCGGAAGGCGGCTTGAGCCGCGCGGCGGAGTTCATCGCCAGCGGGTCATAGGGCACGTAAAGCGGCGCCAAGATCGACGCCAGCACGATGGCCAGGAGGATAAGCGCCGCCAGCAACGGGCCGATACCGACCCTTGCGCCCGCAGGCAGGGAAAGCAGTCCGGTCAGCACCTGAAAGGCGCTGTGACGGGATTGGGGTTGCTCGATCATGTCAGTACCGGATCCTTGGGTCGAAGAATGAATAAGAGACGTCAACCAAAAGGTTCACGAAGACGTAGATGCCCGCCGTCAGCAGGATCATCGCCTGAATGACGGGGTAGTCGCGCGCGAGGATTGCATCGACCGTAAGCCGCCCGATGCCGGGAATGTTAAAGACGCTTTCCGTCACCACCACGCCCGAGATCAGCAGCGCGAAACCGGTGCCGATGATGGTCAGGATCGGCACGGCGGCATTGCGCAGCGCATGGCGGAACAGCACGACATTCTCGCGCACGCCCTTGGCGCGGGCGGTGCGGATGTAATCTTCGCCCAGCACTTCAAGCATGGAGGCCCGCGTCATCCGCGCGATGAGCGCCACATAGATCGTAGCCAGCGTAAGCGAGGGCAGAATGGCGCGCGAGAAGAACGGCCCGATGCCCTCCGACGGCGCTTTGTAGCCCTGCACCGGCACCCAACGCAGTTCGATCGCGAAGATTTGGATCAGGATATAGCCAATCACGAAGACCGGCACCGAAAAGCCCAGCACCGAGAAGGACATCACCAGAAAGTCGACCCAAGTGCGGTGACGCCAAGCGGCGATCACGCCCATCGGCACCGCCAGCAGGACAGAGATGGTGATGGTCATCAGCGCGATGTTGATGGTCGGCCCCAGCCGGTCGCCCAACATGCCCGCCACTGAGGTGTTCGACAAAAGCGAGACGCCCAGATCGCCGCGCAGCAATTGCCCGATCCATGTGAAGAACTGTGTCAGCAGCGGGTCGTTCAGACCCAGACGGTCACGGATCCGTTCAAGCTGTGCAGGGGTGGCGGCATCGCCGGCGAGAATGGCTGCCGGATCACCGGGGGTGAGACGCAGCAGGAGGAAGACGAAGATGGCGACGATCAGCATGACCGGGATCGTGGCCAAGACGCGCTTCAGGATATAGACGAGCATTTTCCGGAAGGTCCCTTTCGGCGGAAAGAAGGCAGGCCCGGAAGCGGGGGCGCTGCCTGCGGGCAGAGATGACGGTGGAGAGCGCGGCGACCGCGCTCTCCGAGCGGCTGGATTACTCCGCCTCTTTGGTCATGTTCCAAAACACCGGCACGGGCGATGGCAGCATGTTCTGGATCGTGTTCCGACGCGCCTGCGGGATCAGATATTCACCCATCATGATGTAGTTGACGTTATCCATGACGTGTTTCTGGATCTCGACGGCCACTTCCTTTTGCGCCTCGGGCCCTTCGGCCTTCATGAACTTCGCGCGCAGCTCTTCGACCTTGGGGTCATCGGGCCATCCGAACCACGCCTCGTCGCCACGGCCACTGACCATCACATTGGTCAGCGGGTCCGAAATCTCGGGCACCATCCAGTTGGTGAAGAACATGTTCCAGCCGCCCTCAGAGACCGGGCTTTGCTGGGCGCGGCGCTGCACGACCGATTGCCAGTCCATCGACTGCATGTCGACTTCGAAACCCGCCTCGCGCAGGGCTTGGGCGGCCACCACCGGCTGGTTGATCAGGCTGATCACATCCGTCGGCGCCATCAGCACGATGGGCGTGCCGTCATAGCCCGCCTCTTCGAGCAGGGCCTTGGCCTTTTCCGGATCCGCGCCGCCGGTCACGATCTCAGCATCCGCTTCGTCGCCCAAGGGTGTCGAACAGCCAAAGATCGCGCCGCAGACGTTGTAATAGGCCGGGTCGCCCTGCATCGTTTGCAGCATGGACTCTTGGTCCAGCGCCGCCATCGCCGCCTGACGCACCAGCTTGTTGTCAAAGGGCGGGTGCAGGTGGTTGGGCCGACCGATGGTGACATAGCCAAGGTCATCGCGGGTCTCGACCGTGACCTCGGGGCTGGCGTCGAGGATCGGCAGCAGGTCGATCTGTACCTGTTCGAGATAGTCAATTTCCCCCGCCGAAAGCGCGTTGATCGCGGTCAGCGCATCGGGCATCGTGGTCCAGACCACACGGTCGACATTGACCACCTTGCCACCCGCCATCCACGAGGCTTCCTCGTCACGCGGGACGTAGTCGTCGAACTTCTCATAGGTGACGTTCACGCCGGGCTCGTATTCATCTTGGTTAAAGACGAAGGGGCCGGAGCCGATATATTCCGTGATCGTCTCATCCGCCGAAGTTTCGGCCACCCGCTTGGGCATGATAAAAGGCGGCACCGCGGATTGTTTGGAGATCACCGACAAAAGCGGGCCAAAAGGCTCGGTCAGGGTCCAGACGACGGTCTTTTCGTCACTGGCCTCAAGGCTCTCGGTCACGTCAAAGATCAACTGCCCGCCGCCGTCACGCTTGCCCCAGCGTTTGAGCGAGGCCACGACATCTTCGCCAGTCACCGGCGCGCCGTCATGGAACATCAACCCATCGCGCAGCGTGAAAGTATAGACGAGCCCGTCATCCGAGACGTCCCAGCTGGCCATCTGGGGCTGCGGCTCAAAGTTTTCGTCCACGGCGGTCAGCACGTCATAGACCATATAACCGTGGTTGCGGGTGATATGCGCGGTGGTGATGACCGGATCGAGAACCCGCAGGCCCGAGTGCATGACCGCCGTGATGGTCGTTTCGCCATCCTGCGCCGCCAGAGAGCCGGGTGCCAAAAGCGCCGTGGTCGCGGCAAAGGCGGCGGCAAGTCCGCGCGACTGTTTCAGTGCCGATCGTAGAGGTATCATGTGGTTTTCCCTTGTTGAGTGATCTTTTGGTTTTTATTGGGCCAAGGCGGTCTTGCCGCCCTGGTCGGGTGGTGCGCTTTGGGCACCATTGGCCCCGAAACGGGGGCCATTCGGAGACAGCCGAAGCCCCGCGCGCAGGCGCGTGAAGGGCAGATCGGCTGGATTGAGGGGCATCGGCCCCGGCGCACAGGCGACAAGGATGTCGCGCGCGATGGGGGCAAAGTCAGCGCGGAAATGGGTAGAGCTTTTGACCACCAAGAGATCCATCTCTTCGGGTTGGATACCGACAAAGCGGAACATCTCGCGGTCGGCCATCTGGGCGATGCGGCTGGTCACGACGACATGAACCCCGCCGATGCGCAGGCAGGCCGAGGGGCCAAGGTTCAGCGCCGTGCCGCCATAATAGGGGCCGGTCGCGCGCAGGGTTCCGTCGCAAAGATGCTGGACCGTCGCCACCGTTTCAAACGGCGCGTCATCCGTGATGTCGGCATGTCCGCCAAGACGCAGGTTAACCTCGGCATCGACCCCGGCCTGATGCGCCGCCTCGGCGGCGGCGGGGTCGACGATCAACCCGATGGCCGCATTCTGGGCCTCGGCCTTGACGAGCGCGCGCAACATGCCCGTGGTGGCCGACACGCCGCCCGCGCCGGGGTTGTCTTGGGTGTCGGCGATGACCACAGGCCCACGCCCCGGCCCGGCGGCACGCGACAGGGCCTCGGCCACCGCCCTGTCGGGATCATAGGCCTCATTCTCCAAGAAGGCGGGCGATGCCGCCTCATAGGCTGCGGCAAGCCTGTCGGCGGCGGCGTCCGCTGCGGTCTGCGTCTCGCCATAGGCAACAGCCACGGGGCCGCAGTCGGGAATATCCGCCGCCGGGAAACCCATGAACAGGCTGGCCGAGATCGCCCCCGCGGCTTCACAGGCGGCGACCCCCTCATAAAGTTCACGCCCCGGCGACATTTCGGTCGATTGAAACGGGATCGGCACCAAATATGACATCTGGCGAAAGGCTTTGGCCGGGCGTTGGCCGGTCGTCATGATCCGGTCGAGTTGGCGGGCCGCGGCAGCGCCGGTATCGGCCATGTCCACATGCGGATAGGTGCGAAAACCGACGAGCACATCGACATTCGCAACGAAATCTTCAGAGATATTGCCGTGCAGATCAAGTGCCGTGGCGATGGGCACATCCGGCCCCACGACCGCACGCAGACGGCGGACAAGCTCCCCTTCCCCGTCATCGAGATGCTCCGCCACCATAGCGCCGTGCAGGTCCAGAAAGACCCCGTCAAGCGGCCCGGCTTGCCGAATGCCTTCGATGATCTCGCCCGCAATCGTCTCATAGGCGTCGCGGCTCACATGGGCCGAGGGGATCGCCCCCGCCCAGAGGATCGGAACGATATCCCAGCCCTGCGCTTGGCCCACCCGCAGCGCACCCGCCATGCCAAGGTTGACCTCTTCGAAGGCGGGCAACATCGCCGCACCGCGCACCATGGGGACATAGCCGCCGCCCAGCTGGAAAGCCTGCATATCCGCCGGATTGGGGGCGAATGTGTTTGTCTCGTGCAGAAAGCCCGCAACAGCCACGCGCATTCCAGAACCACTTTCCAAACCTGTCTCCTTCGCCTTCTCGGCCCCGTCATCCGCGGGCCACGCCCATTGTGTATCGCATTGCAATACAGCTATAGTGCACAGCAAGCGTAAGCGGCGCTTTAACGATTCGTCAACTACAGGCCATTTATGAGTAGATTTTTCCGTGAAGACGCCCCGCAGGCGGCGCAGAATCAGGCAGAGGACGACCGTTTGTTCGTCCGGGCGGCAGATCGCGCAATGCAGGTGCTGGGCGCCTTTCACAACGCGACCGGGCCGATGACCCTTTCCGACATCGCCAAGACCGCAGGCATCGACCGATCCGCGGCACAACGGCTGGTCCATACGCTCACCAAACTCGGCTATATCCGGCGCAGCGGGGATGATCGCGGATACCTGCCCGGCATCCGACTGCTCGATCACACGCTCGATCTGCTACGGCTCGACCCCGTGGTGCAGAAAGCCACGCCGGTCCTGCTGGAACTGCGCAAATCCCTGCGCGAACGGGTCGATCTCAGCCTCTATGACGAGACGCGCCTGATCTATGCCCTGCGCATGCAAAGCAAACGCGAGACCTTTTTCGCCACCCTCGTGGGCCATAGCGTGCCGACCTTTTGCACCGCGGGCGGGCGTGCCGCGCTGGCACAGCTTACCGATGATGCGGCGCGCGAAATTCTCACCCGCGCGCCCTTGCACCCTTTCACCGCCAGCACCAAGACCGACCCCGAAGCGATCATGGCCGAGCTTAGCATCGCCCGCGAAAACCGATTTGCCGTGGTCTGCGATGAATATGCCTTGGGCGAGGTCGCGGTGGGCGTCGCCATCACCGACCGGAACGGCGCGCCTCTCAGCGCGATACATCTCGCAGGCTCCCTCTCGGAATACACGCCGGAGGAATTTGTCGCCAAGGCTGCCCCCCTCGCCATAGAGGCCGCCAGTGCCATCATGGCCGGGTGACCGCCCAAAGCCTCGAATATAGCCACCCCCGCCTTCGGCAAAGGGTTTCGCCGCGAATTTACTTGCGTTGCTAAATTCTTTCTCCGAAGTTCGCGACATCAGGGCGCGGATGCGGCTTTGAAAACGACTGAACGAAAGGAACCGGAATGACCGACAGTAAACCGCTTTGGCAATGGGACGCGCAGGAAATCGCAACCGCGACCCGCGCAGGAAAACTCTCGGCGGTTGAAGCGACCGAGGCGGCGATTGCCCGCATGGAAGAGGTCAATCCGGCTTTGAACGCGGTGGTCGAGAGCCTCGCCGATGAGGCCCGCGCCGAGGCTGCCGCCCTCGACAAAAGCGACGCGCCCAAAGGGCCGCTGCATGGTGTTCCGGTCACGATCAAGATCAACGTCGACCAAAAGGGCCATGCTACAAGCAACGGCGTGCCCGCCTTCAAAGACATCATCGCGCCCGAGGATGCGCCGGTGGTGCGCAACCTCAAACAGGCGGGCGCCATCGTCATCGGGCGCACCAACACGCCGGAGTTTTCCTTTCGCGCCGATACCGACAACCCGCTTTATGGGCGCACCCATAACCCGTGGGGGCAGCACCTTTCGGCGGGCGGCTCCTCCGGTGGGGCGGGGGCGGCTGTCATGGCCGGGATCGGCGCGCTGGCTCATGGCAACGACATCGGCGGCTCGCTGCGTTTCCCGGCCTCGGCCAATGGCGCGGTGACGGTCAAGCCGGGCCTAGGCCGGGTACCCGCCTACAACCCCAGCCAAAAGGCCGAACGCGGTCTCTTGGCGCAATCCATGTCGGTGCAGGGGCTGATCGTGCGCAAGGCGGCGGACCTGCATCTGTCGATGCCCAGCCTGATCGCCGCAGATGCGCGCGACCCTTTCCATGTGCCGCTGCCCTGGCGCGGCGACGCCATCGAAGGCCCGATCCGCGTGGCCTTCACCCGCGATGATTTCGGCTTTGGCTTGCACCCGGATGTGGCCACCGCGCTCGACAAAGCCGCCTCTGCCCTGTCCAACGCAGGCTACGCCGTCGAAGAGGTGGAACCGCCCCTTGCCTATGAAGCTGGCAAAAACGGCTATCGCGCCCTGATGGGCGAAGTCGAAGCGCTGATGGGCGAGGACATCCGTACCCATGGCTCCGACGATCTGAAGGCGATCTTTGAGGATTACTACGCCGAATACCCGCCCTTCAAAGGCACCGAACAGCTTGCCATGCTGGCCAAACGCACCCATTACGCGCGCGAATGGTCGCTGT
>Ga0310345_10003976_pt1 | contig 13688 bp, 16 predicted proteins | sample HC15DNA20500_MG_FD_204667 | JGI IMG/M metagenome (GOLD analysis project Ga0310345, IMG submission 204667) | Marine microbial communities from station ALOHA, North Pacific Subtropical Gyre - HC15-DNA-20-500_MG | ecosystem: Environmental > Aquatic > Marine > Oceanic | place: Pacific Ocean: North... | reverse complement strand
AGACGGATCCATTATTAAAATTAAAGAAATCATTAACTAAATCATTAAATAAATATTTACATGTTTAACTAATATTCCTTAATCTTAATCTTATAAAAATAATTAATTGTTTAAAATTATTAATTATTTTAAATTTTATGTTAATTATGTCTAATTTTTTTTTAAAAAATATAAAAGATGAATCTTTAACTTCATTGAATGATACAAATGATTTAACAAGAATGGCTTATCAAAATAAAAGCTCTGATGTTCCTTTACGGAATAATTCAATAACAGATCGTTTTGAAAGTGATACCTTTATTAATCATAAAGAATCATTTGAAACAAATAATTCTCGTATTAATTCATTAAATGATGAAATTAGAAAATTAAAAGAAAAATTAAAAGAAATTTATCAAAAAGATGATACAATTAATTTACAAAAGAAAGAAATAAATGATCTTAATTTACAAATAGAAAAATTAACTATGATAGATAAAAAATTAAATGAAGAGATTATTCAACTTAAGAATGAAAATGATCGTTTCAAACGACAAATGAATGAAGAAAAAAAAAAGAATGAAAATTTACAGAATGAAATCTTACAGAATGAAACAAATGAAGAACAAAATGATAAAATAAATGATAAGATTCAATTGAATATTTCTAAATTAAAAGAAGTTTTATGTCAAAGACTAAAAACTTATCATGAAAAACATATCGATACTTTAATTGAAAATTATGACTTACAAAATAAATCTGAAATTGATAAAGAAACAATGGAAAAATTATTATTAGAAGCAATTCATATCTAAAATGAGATAGAAATGATACTTAATCGCAGCAGTCAGCTGCCTCCGTCCCTGCCCCGGCACCCGACTTCGCCGAGTTGAACCCGGTCTCGGCCTCGCATCGCGCTTGATCCCAGTCCTGAGTCGGTTCCGTGTTCCCCGTGCACTGGCCAACCGTTTCGCAGCATTCTGTTGTGGTGGTACCAGTTGCGTCAGAGATCGGCGTGGCCGGTAGCGTGCAAATATTGTCCAGACACGGCGGGAGTTCAACCGGGTCGGCACATTTGTTTTCCGTGCATGTGTTTGATTTGCAATCTGACCCCGATATGCAGCCCTCTCCGATCTCGTTCTTGGCGGCGGCGGCAGCAGCAGCAGCGGCAGCGGCAGCAGCGGCAGCAGCGGCGGCGGCACCGCCGCCTCCGCCTCCTTGATCCATCGCATTACCTACAAATAACGATATTATGACACATGTGGCAACTATATTTAATTTATATCCAGTATCTTCAGCGGCATACATTAATAAGCATAATAAACATAATAATGCATATATCTCTAATCCACCCATTTTATCAATCATACATTCTAAAGAGAAATCAGTGAGAGCGGCATTCTCCGAACCGCTAATTTCGCCTACATTTACATTCGTGGCGCCGCCGAGCAGCGCCACCTGATCTTTCCCCTCATATTTACTATAAGATACATTAACATAATCAATTACAGTTTCATTAATAATTATATTCTTAATAATAAATGGTGAGAATACAATAATTGCAATTAAATATGTTGGTGCTTTAGTCAATAACTTCTTAACTGAATCGAAATCTAATCCGCATTTTACTTCAGATTGTACACTTGAATAAATTAAGAAACCAAAAATAGCAATTACAATTATAAATTTCATATATACTCTTTGTTTTACTCGTGTAAGTCTATCAGGCTCTGATATATATTTTTGTGACGCTGCCCCCCCCGCGCCGGACGCCGCTGCCCCTAATCTGACAAGGTCAGTGCCCTCGCCTAGGTCTTCCGCTTTCACAGCTTTCCGCGTATTTGTCCCCATTCTGTCTGGCAAGGTCGGAAATCCTATAGTTCTTTCCCATTTATCCCTTCCGAGATCTGTCGTCGGCGACGCCGCAATCGGTGTACCTCTGAAAAATGCTAATACATAATCCATCGCAGTACCACCTCCAACGAGATCAGTGCCTAAGAGGCCCGCTGTCAGGTCCTCTTTCCCAGGGGTTACCATATAAGATATTATTAATAATCCGAAAACCATGATTAATGGACAAAATACAGATATACATGTATTAAATATATCTTTACTCCAACATTTACCCTTAATATTTCTATAGCAAATTACAATTGAGGCTAACATTATTAAAAATATATATCCTACTCTTAATTCTAAGAATTTAGCAGCATAATAAGAATTCTGAGGAACTATAAAATTGCAACCTCTCTCTCGTGTGTCGTCCGGCGTCTTATCCGCTTTTATATATTTCCCGACTTTATTACTATATGTTCTTTGTAATCCTCCATATGATATTACAATATATACAGACAATATAATACTAAATAACCAAGCATTATTACTTACATTCGCATTCCAGACAATTAAAGCTATAGCAACCAAAGAAATAAATATCTTACCCCATTTTGTAAGATTATCGCCGGCAAATAATATATCGTAGAATCTAGTCCATATTCCAGCATCGTCTCCTGATCCAGGAAACCATTTGCAACCGTCTTCCTTAGGGCAAGAATCTTTGTCATACTCCACATCATCCTCCTCTCCATCATCCCCTGTCACAGTACCGGCGGTACAAGCAGGACTCTTCCCCCCATCTTTTTTCCTACAGGACCCATCCTCCGCAATAATATCAATATCAATATCTGCTTCACCGCCAAAAACAAATAGAGTCTTAAATATAATTATACCCGCAGCAATATAATGTAATATCTTTAACGTAACTTCCATTTTATATTAATTAAAAATAAAAAAATATAAAAATAAATATTTATTATTATTTATTATTATTTATTATTTAGAGCCACAAATGAGAATTGAACTCATGACCTTTCCCTTACAAAGGGAACGCTCTAACCAACTGAGCTATTGTGGCAAGGCCAGAACTGGGAATCGAACCCAGGACCTCTTGCACCCAAAGCAAGAATCATACCACTAGACCATTCTGGCTTAAATGCATCGTCCGGGAATTGAACCCGGGTCACTAGCTTGGAAGGCTAGTATTCTAACCACTATACCAACGATGCGTATCTCGACAACCGGACTTGAACCAGTGACCTAGGGAACTACAGTCCCCCGCTCTACCAACTGAGCTATATCGAGAGATATATTTATTACTTAGTTTAAATCTTAAATATCTCTTTAAATTATTTAATACAATCACTTCTTAATTATTTTAAGAATATACGTATATTCTTTTTCTTTCTTTTCATTATTGTGAATACTTTGTTTTTTCGATCTTATTTGTTCTTCAAAATATTCCATTCTTTGAATATTTTTTTCCTTATCGTCATGATTTTTATTTTTAAGATATTGGATATCAACTTTCGATAGAACTAGTTGCATTATCCTATGTTGAAAACTAGGAAATTCTCTATCAACACCTTTAATCGGGAAATATTTATTTTTATCAGGTTCTTGAATTCTTTTTACATATCCTAGCTTAGTTACTTTATCGTCTGTATAAGATTCTAGTTTATATACATCAATATTCCATGTAGATCCAACATCAACTCTTGGATTCATAAATAGCCATTTCTTAGAAGGAATACAAAACCATTTATGACCTGAAAATGATAGACAATTAAATACTTCACCAGGGGGGATTGTTGTCCAATATGAATATTCATTATCTTTATTTTTTACCCAATAAATATCAAAAGTGATATCTTTCGTTTTATTTTTAATAATCATAGGGCATTTTTGATGAATATCTTTATGAGATTCTTCAGAATATTCATTATCTTTTTCCTTTGCAAGTTTTTCTATCCTTTTATGATAAACTACAGAAATACGATGATAAATAAATACATTCCTCCATATTTCATTTTGACTAAAATAATCTCTCCATTCTCTATTAACTCGTGAACATCTACATAGGACACGTATACAATCATTTTTATTATTATCTCGGAATGAACCACAAATAAAATTAGAACATGTACTACCTCTCATTAGATGATAAAAGATAATTGTAAATATATCATTAGGTATCATTGATATACTCCCTTGTTTAAATTTCTTGTCTTTAATAGACTCTATCCAATCATTAAACGAACTATATTTATCCGGATAATAAAACTCAGATTGATATCTTCTATTATTGCCCCAGAATCCATAATTCCTTGTAAAATTATATTGGACGTCGAGATGGCGGAACCAGGATGACATATAAACTAGATTATGATAATATAGTGATCTTATTTAAGATAAATAAAATAATAAAAAAATCAAATTTATACAAAAAAAATATTCCCACACCGGGACTCGAACCCGGGTCGGCTGGGTGAAAACCAGCTATCCTAACCATCTAGACTATATGGGATTAGTGGCGAGAAAGGGAATTGAACCCCTTAAAAAGCCAATCACATCTAATTGACATGATTCTTTCTCGCCTAACGTTTTCCTCAATAAACAATACTATACATTAAAATAAATATCTCAGGATGACAAAACCTTTGATAAATATTCTAAAATATAGCGTAAATTTAAATCAGAATACGAGTGCTTACCACGGGCCTCACCGCAACATTATACAGCGCACCAAACTGTGGGGATGTGGGGATTCGAACCCCACCTCCTTTATAAGGAAATTGTCAAAAATCCTTTAAAGAACAATGCCCGCAAGCAGAGTTAAGGCCAACTCAAATTTCACCCCCTGAAGGTTCTGCCGGGACTTGAACCCGGATTGCTGGATTCAAAGTCCAAAGTACTAACCGATTATACTACAGAACCGTAGGTTTAATATAGCGAAAACTGGAGAGCATATCTGAATAACTAAATACCCAGATATTTTTATATTGAAAGAAAAGTACCAGTAATCTTGGATTAAACCAAAAATAGTAACGGCGGGCTTCGATCCCGCGAAGCGTAAAGCACTCGATCTTAAGTCGAGCCCCGTTGACCAGACTAGGGAACGTTACTTTTACTATGACGAAATGATACTTTTTCATTCCGAGTTAATTAAGTCAACTAATCTTCTCCTCCAGCTGGGTTCGAACCAGCGACCTATCGGTTAACAGCCGAGCGCTCTGCCAACTGAGCTATAGAGGAATTAGGAGAGGGTTGAATCGAACAACCGACCTCGTGGTTATGAGCCACGCGCGCTAATCCACTGCGCCACTCTCCTAAATATGCCCACCGTGGGACTCGAACCCACGACCACAAGATTAAAAGTCTTGCGCTCTACCAACTGAGCTAGACGGGCATTAGTAGCGATGGGATTTGAACCCATGAAGCATAATGCATGTGAGCTTGAATCACACCCCTTTGACCAGACTTGGGTACACTACCCGGAAATAACTATATAGAGAGATACTTTTTCTCCCTTTTGGAACATATGCCCGCTGTGGGACTTGAACCCACGGCCACATGATTAAAAGTCATGCGCTCTACCAACTGAGCTAAACAGGCTAATGACAGCGGCGGGATTTGAACCCGCGAAGCATGATGCACAAGATCTTAAGTCTCGCCCCGTTGACCAGACTAGGGGACGCTGTCTTATTGCCTTCTATATTAAGAAGGACTTTATCCATGACGGGATTTGAACCCGCAACCCCCAGATTAGAAGTCTGGTGCGCTATCCAATTGCGCTACACGGACAAACTATGAATATATTTCAATCCATAGCGAAATCAAATTTTTTAGAAAAATATGATCTCTTTACCTCTAGCGGGGCTTGAACCCGCGACCTCGGGCTCATAAGACCCGCGCTCTAACCAACTGAGCTACAGAGGCTTCAACCCCTAAGTAGATCTAATAAAACTAGCAAATCAAATTTTTACAAATTGGAAGAATCCTATGATAGATTCCTCAACTACAATCTATATTTCTAAGATAAACTTTAAATATCTTTAATTTAAACCTAGGATAATCATTATTTATCATAAATTAACTAAAAAATTTGATTTTACTATAAATATTAATTTCAATACAATCAAAAAAAAGAATTACTGATCATCTCAAAAAAATAACTGAATTCCTTATAAACGATGTCTTCTACTTACACTCTTAATGACACAACTCCCTCAGACATCGGCGGGATTATCGGGAAGGGAGCTTCCGGGCTCAAGAAAGTGATCTCTGAATCATGGAATATGTATGACATATTTCAGAGGTCTGATCAAAAGATTGAAGAGCCAAAACCAACTCTCCGAATTAGACTGAACGAAGACGGGGAATCTGTTATCGCTGAAATTACCTCTGAATCCGAATCAATGCGAAAGTTCGCAAAGAATCGTCTAGACAAAGGAGTTTCAGATTTTCATTCGAAGAAGTCACTTCGCCCTCACACATTCCTTGCTGAACTTCCTCATCATCTTCTCGGTAAAGTTATCGGCAATAAAGCAAGAAATCTGAAAAGAGTTCTTGATAACGCGATCAAAGAAAACCGACAGATCTCTATTCACGAAGATGATGTAGAGACTGCTGAGACTGCTCGTCTTAGAATTGTTGAAAAGTCATTTAATTCAACACAAGATCTCATCGATTTCCAAAAAGGGAAACGGAATATTACCTTCCTCGGATGGCCACCGGCGCCAGACGATGATTATGTCGATCATATCGCAATCACTGTCACATTTCATCCTCAGGCAAATCCGTTCAAGGATTATGCTCTCTATATTGAGCGCCTTCAATCTGCTCTGAATGATTCTATTCAGCATGTTACTGATAGACACGAAGAACAACTTGAAGAGATTCAAGAATGTATGAATTCTGAATTCTAAATTATATATATTAATCATCTAATAACTGATCAAAATTAAACAATGTATCAATATCATTTATCTGTCCCGTATTTGTTAATATTTTTTGTCCGATTACCATCATTCCATCTGCTGTAAATATATTATTAATAAAATTATCACTACAATATTGATTATTTGAACCACATGTACATTTAATATATCCTTCATTCGTAATACCATTGTACGATCCTTCAGGGAAACATGGATCAGCCTCATTATATTGTTGAGACTTCATATTATCACGATAAATACATCCTATGCACTTCTGAATACATTTACCTGTTTTTTGACATCTACTATATCCCTCTGGACATTGTCCTTCAGGAATCGATGTTTTACCAGGTCCTTCATCCGTAATAAATATTTTCCCTGTAAATCCTTCAACTAATCTATTATTAGTAATACCTCTCTGAATAGAAATATTATTCATTCTTGCTGTATCTTTAACCTCATTATATAATTCTTGTTTCATAGGATCGTCTTTACAATTAAAATCTAATTCACTATTTCTATCTTGAACACATTTCCTTAACATATCAGATGCATTTTGCGATGAACCATCTAAATAAAAACATTGTAATTGATCCTCCATCGTTGTCATTCTATATTCTAATAAATAATAAAAAAATTTGATTTTTATTTAGAACCGAATTTTTAACGAAGTATCATGGAAGAAGAAATAAAATCAAATACAACAGAAATCATTAAAATTGATAAAATGTTTGTTAACGATGTGAAAGAACTAAAACAAAAATATCTTGAAATTAAATCTAAAATTTATAACGAAATCATTCAAGAAATAAATATTAAATTTCCTAAACAATAATTATGGTCTAGGTAAATCCTTCAAAGTATCTATTGTATCATTTAATCTTTTCCATGTCTGCTTAATAGATTGATGTTGTTCATCATTATCACCACTAAATAACCACGCGACTCTATCAACCGTATCTTCATCATATTCTATTTTTTTATTGATACAAATTCTCCTGATGAAGTTCTTCATTTCATGATTATTTTCAATATCTTGAATCTTCTCAAATCCGAATTCTGTTAATGTTACAATCTTACCCGTTATTTCATTATTCTTACAACTATTCATTAATTCATGAAAATATCCTCTTATCTTCGGCGAAATTAACGGCACTAAATACCCAGAAAAAATAAAATATAACCAATGATTAGTTATCTCTTCACATGATATATCCAAGTTATCCCATGATCCATCAGTAGAATTATCCATTTTTTTTATAATTTTATTCTATTCTTTTAAATAAGTATTTATGAGAAAACCTCCTGAAGTATCTGAACATGAGATTTATAAGACTCATCTAAAGAAATTAAGAGATCGTTGTAATGATTATGATGGAGCTCATTCTTATACAAGAAATATAAATGTATTCTTTGATAAATTCGTGAAATTATCTATTTTAGTTTTATCAAGTTTAACAACTTATTTTATTGCATCTCATAATGATACGATCCTTGAAGGCGAATTAGATTTAGATAAAAAATTAACTTTATCAACAACTCTTGTATCAGGAATAAATGCGATATTTAATTTTTCAGATAAAGCTGAAATTCATAGAGCAATTATTGCTGATTATTTACGTCTTAAAAATGAAATCAATAATTATATTAATAATATGGATGATGATATTGGAGAAATAAAAAAGAAATATTCTGAATATTCCGAAAGATTTAATAAAGGAAATGATAAAACAGTTACTATTGGTTTAGCAATATGTGCAAAAAGAAAATATAAAATTACATAATTATTATTTTAATAATTATTTGATTATTATATATATAAATGAAAACAATTTATTATTATCAAACATTTGTCGGTTTAAATGATCTATTAACTCATTCTCAAGATATTAATGTTATTATTGTATCTTCAATTCATTTCGGTAAAGATAAATCAGGTAAGAAAGGAATTTATCTAAATGATAATATTCCAACGGATCCTATTTTTGATCAATTATGGCTTGAAACTGAGAAAATATCAGCTGAAGGTTGCACTATCATGCTCATGATGGGTGGTGCTGGATTAGCATACAATGTATTATTTAGTGATTTTGATATATATTATCCTCAACTTGTTCAGTTAGTCAAAGATAAATCATGGATTCAAGGGGTTGATTTAGATATCGAAGAATCAGTTAAACTTGACGATATAAAAATGTTAATTAATCGTTTAGTAAAAGATTTCGGTAAAGATTTTATTATTACAATGGCTCCTATAAGTATTACTTTGCAACAAGATGGTTCATCTATGGCTGGTTTTAGTTATAAAGAATTATATTTATCTGATGAAGGCAAACATATTCATTGGTTTAATACACAATCTTATTATTCTTTTTCATTTGATACCTATGAATCAATTATTAAAAATAATTATCCATCAGAAAAAATTGTTATGGGCATGGAATCCGGACAATTTAATAAAGAAACATTTCAAAATGCATTGAATGAAATCAAAAAAATAAAAGATAAATATCCTAATTTCGCAGGAGTTTTTGATTGGGAGTACTTAAATGCTCCACCCAATACAAAAGATCCATCACAATGGGCGAAATTAATTAAAGAATTATAAAAAATATTTTCTTTTCCTTTTATGACGAGTTCTTTTAGATTTTCTTTTGCGACGAGTTCTTTTAGATTTTCTTTTGCGATGATTTTTTTTAGATTTTTTTTTCTTTTTTGTACGAGATCTTTTGGATTTTCTAAGTACAGCGTTCCCCGCACCGCCGCCCTGAACGCTCCGCGGACGCGCCGTATCGTCGGTGTCATCTCGCGACCCCGACCGCGGCTGGCCGCGGTCGGGGTCCTCGTCCTCGTGCCCTGCAGCGATCCGGATCGTTTCCAGCACGCGATTTGCTTCGTTCCTTCGCCAGTTTGCATCCTGGAGCCGCCGTATACCTGTCGACTGCGCCTCCTCCTTCCGATAAAGCGTCATCATGGCGTCCTTCACCTGTGAATTCTTGTCTATCTTTTTCTCAATATCGGCGATCACTTCTTCGGTAAATCCTAACTCGCTAAAAAGCCCACCCCACCACTTCCAACACATCTCCCACTCTCTCATTGTAGAGGCTGCGTCCAACCGCGATAGTCTCATCACCCGTTCTCGTGCAGCCTTCTTCCCCGCAGACTCTCCATGCTCAGGCTCTGGCTCCGGCTCCGGCTCCGGCTCCAGATCTGGGCAGGGTATCTGCATCGTCGTCCGGCTGCGAGGCGCAACATAATCCTCCCCCAACCGCCGTCGCATGAAGTACGGCTCCGGCTCCGGCTGCGGCTCGGCGAGTGACTGCTTGCACTTGTCAAGGTCCGCCTGCGCCTTGTTGCCCACGCGGTACTTGCCGTAGAGGATCGACTCGAAGGCCTCCCAGCCGATGCCCTCCGTGCCACTCTCCAGTCCCTCGCACTCCTTTTGCCACTTCTCATCCCACGTATCGTCGGTGTAGGAGCCGCCGCCCCAGGCGCCAATGCCGCGGAGGTAGGCCTTGTACTCATCCTTGCTCAGCTTGCCGTCGCCGTCGCCGTCAAACATCGCAAAGATCTCCTGCACCAGCCGCAGCGTCTCTGCTCGCGAAGCCTCGTGCTGCTCGAGCACGCTGGCCACCAACTTTGTATCCGCATGCCTCTCGTCGCCCCACACCCTCTGCATCCCAGCCACCGCCTCCCGTAGCAACGGCAGCCCCTCACCATACCGCCCGATCTCGCAGTACGCAACCCCGTCCTCCAGGTCCTTCTGCGCCGCGGCGACTCCCTCCGCGGCGGCCCCCGTGAATCCCGTGACCTCCTCATTATCCTTTAAATCCTTTAAATGCATCCCTTATATATATATATATCAAATATAAATATTATTCATTTAATTTTATTTCCTTTTCCTTTTAGTTTTCTTACGACGAGTTCTTTTTGATTTCTTCGATTTTCTTTTGCGATGATTTTTTTTAGATTTTCTCTTAGATTTTCTTTTAGATTTTCTTTTGAATTTTATTTTAGATTTTTTTAAGCCGGCATGAAGACCACACCATCTCCCACACCAAGAGGGGGGGGGCGGAGCGGCGTCCATGTTGAAGACCATTTTACTATACACTTCCTCCCTACCTTTATCATATATTAGTCCCGCAAGTTTTCGAGCGGCTTCTTCTTCATCAACATGCTCATCGCCATGAGGTATTGTAATGTCTTTTTTTTTTTTTGCTATTTTTACGAATTGCGAAAATGATAAGTGTTCCATCGCAAGTTTAATGAGTTTAGTTTGAGCGTCTTTCTCATCATCACTTCCTTTGGCCATTCGACACAGGTCATCCTCGTTGACCCATGTAACTTCAACAACCAACTCTATATTCTTAATGAAAGCTATATGATAGTCTACGATTGGCGACCAGTGACTGTATAACATCCAGCTGGGTTCTCCGCTACAGGCCCCAGGCTCAGGCTCAGGCTCCATTTCGCTATCCTCCTCGTTGCCGTCTGAGTTATAGGCTGAACTGAGTTTCGCGAAGGCCGCTGCCGCCCGCCCCATCATTTCCTCATCCTCCATAGACTGCTTATCCGGATGTAGTTGTTTCGCTAGCTTGTGGTATGCCTTCCTCACAATGGACTCATCCTCATCTCCTTCTAAACCCAACATCGTATATTTATCCCCAGTACCCATGATACGACGAATTTCTTCGTTCTTCTTCGCACGCATTATATATTATATTCTATAAAATATTAAAGAATTATAAAATAAATATTATTTTATATTTTTATCATGGGTCCTAATGAAATTTCATTATTGAAATTTAAATCATCACTATATTCTGATGTAAAATCACTTGGTCTCAAAATACTCCAATCTGTTTCTTTATTTAATAAACCACAATTCGTATAAATATATCCGACTAAAGCACTACACCAAAAACGATCTGTTTTCTGAGGGGCCGTATCTTTTCTATGAATCGCATTTATTAAATCATTCAAATAAAAATCATATTTTTTATCATAGACAACCGAATGAACTTCTTTTAAACGATCCTTACTTAATAATTCTGAACAACAATTTATACTTCTTGTATAAATTTCACTATTATTCTTTCTATATTTATCGCATATTTCATCTAGAGGTGTAATTTGAACACCTAACTTTATTTTATCATCTTGAGGATCAGGTTCACCTTCATAATTTGATTCCCATACATAATATCCTTGTAAAGGTGGATCAATAAAATCAGGATCTTTCAGTATCATAGCAATATGTGTTATTTCACTCCCCGTGAAATATTTAATAAGCATAGACAAAATATTACAACCACCATTATCAAATAAAATAAGATCTCCAGTTTTAAGATTATTCATACTATATATTTAATATATATATATATAAATGGATCCTATAAGATCAGTCTTTTGTAATGGTACAATTATACTTGATGCAAATGATTTTGTATGGATCACAATGGGAGCAGGTGTAGGCTATTTCGTAACAGGATATTTATTATTAAATTCAATCTATAATTTGTGTAAAAGAAGATGTTTTAATACATCAGAAGCAATCCCTGCAATACAAGTATAGTTAATGTTCATGTTCTGATAAACATAAATATAAATTTGAAAAATATATTATTGTTATACTTCATAATAAATGGGTATAACTTGTTCTTGTTGTAAAAGAAGAAAAGAAATGATTAATTACCAACATATACCGATACATGATACTTTATGATTAAGCTTTTCAATTATCGCTGAATGCCCGAATTGAATCTCATTCATCATCACTTCATTCATCATATTTTTATCATTATTATTTATTATTTGTAATTCATTATTTTTCATTTGTGTATTCATTTCATTTATTAAATTAATTTCATTTTTTTTCATTTGTATTTCATTCATTAAATTAATTTCATTATTTTTAATTGTTTGTAATTCAATCCATTCTTGATATTTTTTTTCATATTTTTTTTCATATTTCATTTTTATTTCCTCTTCAATTAATAAATGATCGTTGAAATACATTAGATAAATGAAAATACCATTCATTAACAAATTACAAATGAAAAAAAATAAATATAATGAATAATATTTAACAGAGGATAATTTAATTATTTTTTCAATAGTAATTAATTTATTCTGAATTGTTTCTTTATTTTTTTTATCCATATGTTCTGCTTGAACTACATCCATCACTTACTATTATTATTTCATTTGGTTTTAAGTGATTATAAATATTTAAATGTCCTTTGCTGATTCGTTTGATCTGCGCCACCGGAGCAGCAGCCCGACCACCCCTGGCGGCCAGCGATATCGCTGGCGGATGAGAATGGCCGCCAGCCGGATCAACATTTAATCTTTGTAAAAGAAGATGTTTTAATACATCAGAAGCAATCCCCGCAATACAAGTATAGTTAATGTTCATGTTCTGATAAACATAAACATAAACATAAACATAAATTTGAAAAATATATTATTGTTATACTTCATAATAAATGGGTATAACTTGTTCTTGTTGTAAAAGAAGAAAAGAAATTGATTCATCTTATTTAATAAGTGATAAATATTGTTATCAATGTAATACTCGTTTTGAAACAAAGATATTATATGATTATCATAAATATAATTGTGATCAAACAGCTCTACGAGGAGGATTATAATGTAATATGATAAATATTATATTATATTCATTATTCATTTTTATTTAAATAATCTTGAATAGCTGACTTAATCGCATCTTCTGCTAACATACTACAATGAAGTTTAACGGGAGGTAATTTTAAATAACTGGAAATATCTCTATTTGTAATAGATTTAGCTTCATTTATATGTTTATTTTTAATCCATTCAGTTGCTAATGAAGAAGAAGCGATTGCAGATCCACAACCAAATGTTTTAAATTTACTTTCAGTAATAATACCATCTTTATTTACTCTAATA
>Ga0310345_10003975_pt1 | contig 13689 bp, 14 predicted proteins | sample HC15DNA20500_MG_FD_204667 | JGI IMG/M metagenome (GOLD analysis project Ga0310345, IMG submission 204667) | Marine microbial communities from station ALOHA, North Pacific Subtropical Gyre - HC15-DNA-20-500_MG | ecosystem: Environmental > Aquatic > Marine > Oceanic | place: Pacific Ocean: North... | reverse complement strand
TGAGAATGGCAACGTAGATAGCAGTGTAATTGAGGACAATCCTAACTTGTTCCGAAACCTAGAAAATACACCTACCCTACCTCAAGAAGCCAGACCAAAAGACTTTAGTGAGCCTATTTACCTCGACTCAGACTCTTCTAATGATGAAGACTATGACTATGAGAATGTTCATGACATTACACATGAAGAAGATGAATCTCTGAGTATAGAAGAAAAAGAAAAGGAATTGATTATTAAAGCCTTGAGAAAAAATAACAACAAGCGTAAGTATGCGGCACAAGATTTGGGGATTTCTGAGCGTACCCTTTACCGTAAGATCAAGCAATATGAAATCGATTAAAGTAATTCTTGGGCTGGCCTTGCTGTTTGTAGTTAATGGATGTAGTAATGTCAGTTACTCTTTCTCTGGTACTACCATAGACTACAACACAACCAAAACCATTAGCATTGCCAATTTCATTAATGAAATAGGTAGCGGCCCTCCTAACATGGCGCAAACCTTTACCGAAGGCCTAAAAGACTATTTCCAAAGAAGAACCAAGTTGCAGGTGGTTCAGAACCAAGGAGACTTGCAGTTTGAAGGTGGAATTTCTAACTATAGAGTAGCTCCACAAGCCATTAGCTCTTCTGGTAGTTCTACGCGCGCAGATGGAACAGGCCTTATGCGTTTGACCATTACAGTTCAAGTTGTTTTCAATGATACTGTCAATGAAGAAGCCAGTTTTCAGAGACCTTTTGAATTTTATGCAGACTACGATCCGTCTACTACTACCCTAAATGCGGTAGAAGATGATTTAGTAGAAGAAATTTTTGAGGCACTTTACTTCGACATTTTCCAAGCGGCTGTTGCCCAATGGTGATTTTCGTTCTATTTTCGTCATTCAACTCTTAAAAAGTGGACAAAGAGCGCTTTAGTACTTTACTACAAGACCCATCGCTGGTTACTAATGCCGATATAAAAGCACTGAACGAGTACCGTAAAAAGTATCCGTATTTTCAGAGCTTGTATGTGGTGGTAGCCAAGGCTTTGAAAGATCGTGAGCACCCAAAAACTGAGGCTTTTATAAAGAAAGCCGCTATTTATTCTGCCAACCGATCTCACTTAAAGGAGATTATTGAAGGCGACTTTTCTTTTTCTAAACCCAAACAAGAAACTGAGCAAAAACCAGTTCTTAAGGTAGATCAGTCTACTAAAGCCAAGGATTCATTGCCACAAGCTAAGACTGAGAAGATTGAAGGTAAAGACGAAGCAAAAGAGAAGTTGGAAGAAAATACGGAGAAGGAGAAACCTGCAGAGCAAAGCTCGAAAGAGAAAGAAGGCTCTTCTGCTATGGCCGAAAAACCAAAGGACAAGCAACCAGCTGAGACTCCAAAAACAGCAGCAGACCAAGAAAAGATAGACAACGACTTAGCCGAAATTGAAGCGGCAAAGCGTAGAATTGAAGCCTTACTCTCAGGTCAGCTAGACGAAACACAGGAGAGAAAAAAAGAAAAGCCCCTTTCTGAAAAGAAGAAAAACCAAATTCAGATCATTGAAAAGTTCATTCAAAATGAACCACAATTAGATAGGGAGAGAATGGCGCAAGCCGAGGGAAACGTAGATATTGAAGACCTAGCAGATAAATCTATCTTAAAAGAAGAAGCTTTTGAAACTGAAACTTTGGCTGAATTAATGGCCAAACAAGGCAAGCTTAAAAAGGCCGAAAGCATTTATAAAAAACTCAGTTTGAAGTTTCCTGAAAAAAGCACTTACTTTGCCACCCAAATTGAAAAATTAAAGTCGTAATAGAATGTTTAAGTTATTCATTATATTGGCAATCATAGTAGCGATTTTGTTAATTCTGATCGTATTGATGCAGAATTCAAAAGGCGGAGGATTGTCAAGCCAGTTTGGTGGCGGAGGAGCTCAGCAAGTTATTGGTGTAAAGAAAACCACCGATATTTTAGAGAAAGCCACTTGGGTATTTATCATAGCGCTTATTGTGTTTAGTTTATCTTCTAGTTTAATGCTAGATAAAGGCACGGGCAATTTTGTAAACCCTAACGTAGATGCGGCTCAGCAAAGCCAGCCTAATGCATTACCTACTGTCCCTACAGATACTACATCAACAGGAATTGATTTGAGTACTCTACCAGAAGACACTACTGAGCAGCAGTAACTAGTCCAAACCACCATTAAATAAAAGAGCCTTGGTTTTTAAAATAAATCAAGGCTCTTTTTTTTTGTCAAACCTAAAATCAAACTATCAGTTTGATGATAATCATTTAGAACTTAATACCACTATGCATTTTCTTCTTTACTTTTTTATTTAAATTAATTTATATTTTTTTTGATTTTAAATAATTTTTCTCTTTTTTGATATCAATAATAATTATTTGCAAATAATAAACGCACTAGGCACACTCATTACAAGGTGTTTTACCTGTGATTTTTAGGCTCATATTTAGATGATAGAATCTTAAAAGTAAGAGATAGATAAATAGCAGTATGTGGAAATCATATTGTTAGAATCTTATATTCCCAACAGAGCCAAGAATCATTGATTCTAAATCGTATTAAACATAAATTTTAAAAAAATGATTAAAAAAATATTTACAATATCACTAGTTATAATCTTATTATGCCTTACCGGTTCTTATTCATCAATAGCATCGACATGTACTCAGCAAACAAGCCCCTTGACTGATGGTATCTGTGTTGCAGATGTTACTTATGATGAAGACAAAGAGGTATACATAATCGAAGGCTACCATTGTGAAGATTATATTCCAGAGCAAGGTTATCCTGATATTTCAAACTGTATAATAAGACCAAACCATTAAACTCAAAAATATGAAAAAATTAAGAATAATTTTAAGCTTAATCATTTTAACCTTTGTAAGTTCAGCCTCAGTTGTTAGTCAAACATCTTGTGAGCTATCTGTAAACCCTAAAAATAATGGAGCTTGTAACCCAAGTTATTTACTTGATGAAGAAAACTGGGAGTGGGTATTAGTTGGTACTTATTGCGAATTGTATAGAACTAACGCATACGGACTCCATGATTGTCATATACCAGAGACATTACCTCCAAACGCCTAATGTTTGGAATGTTAGGAGCTAATCAGAATGTTGATCAAGTATTATGCTTGATCAACATTTATAGTTCAATCAAAAAATTACGATACAACTAATTCTTATTTCATGTTCGATTTTATAAATATTCTAGATAAACGATTCTTATTGATTTTTATATTATTGTCCTTATATAACTGTCAACAAGAGAGTCTAGAACCGTTAAAAAAATTAGAAATTTCGGAGGCACAAGAAAAGTTTCTGGATCTCGATTCGGAAACATCAAATATCAACAACTTTTATCAGTACATTGAAACTGATTCTGCTGAGATTTTGGCTTTTTTTAATTCTTTGAATTATAAGCTCTATTTATACAATCTTGAGTCAAAGAAATTGATCTCGTCTATACCTTTTGAAAAGGATGGGCCTAATGCTTTAGGAAACAGAATTACTTACTTTCATTATGCGCATGATGATTCAATTGTTTTTCATAGCTATTACAAAGGAGAACTATTGGTTTTTAATCATAAAGGAAAAAACAAAGGACAGATCCCAGTAAAAGCAGAAAGTCTCGATTTCGAATTTCAACCAAAATCTGGAGCCGGCTTTCCTCCGGTAAGAATAAGTGATTTTGTTTATATAAATACCGGTGCTTCTTGCAATTTCGACAATTCGGGACAGAAACAAGCCATTTACAAAAGAAACCTAGTAGATGGTTCCAGTGAACTAAATTTGAAATTTCCAATAGAATACTCTAAAGAGAAGGATTCTTATTGGCCTCAGGAATTATGTAATCCCTATAATACATACAATGCTAATAACAATATAATGGTGGTTAGCTTTCCACTTAGCGATTCAGTACTAACAATTAACGAAAATGGTCAGAGAAGAGCCTTTAGTTTTTCTTCACCAGAGTTCCAGAAAAAAAATGCTCTTAGGAAAAACCAACTCACCGGCAATCCATTGGATGAGTTTAAGCACCTCTTATCATACCCTAGATATGGGGCGATATTTTATGATCCTGTTAGAAAAATCTACCTGAGGAAGTTCTATTTGGAAACATCCCGAGAGAACTTAGATAAAAATATTTTTAAAACACAGATGAAAATGTTAGTAGCCAATGAATCATTCGAAATCTTAGGTGAATTTGACTATCAGGGAGGGGATCACATTTTCTTTAATCAAAAAGGACTAAATGAAGTCGTTTTTAATTCAAAATTGCAAGACAGCTTAAAAATAAAAACTGTTAGCTATGCCTTTTAAACATAGTTTATGTATTCTAGTTCTATTAAGTAGCTTATCAAGTTGTATGAGTGAAAATGACAAGTATGCATCTTCATTCGAAGAAGCGGTTAATAAATCAAAGATTCCTACAAATAGCTTAAAAGCGGTTACTCTAATTCTACCTAAAAGCGGATGTACTGGCTGTATTAGTTCAGCTGAGCAATTTGTAAAAGATAATATATCTAGATACTCGGACTTTCTGACTGTAATACTTACAGATGCCGTCTCCATCAAAGTAGTCAAAGTCAAATTCACAGAAATAATTGACTTGCCCAATGTTATTATTGATGAGGAAAACCACTTCTACCAGGCTCCTTTATGGTCCCTCTATCCTACGGTAATATACTGGAATGACAACTCCAAGATAGAAAGTATAGAGTATGTTTCACCAAATACTCCTGATGCTATATTCAACCTAGAGCAAAAATTATTGGAATTATCTCAATTCAATAATTCGAATTAACATATAAACCGAATCTAATAAAGTATTAGCCATTGATAGCTAAGAAGGTTAACATCCATTCATGTTCTTCTACTATGCTATATTCTACTATTTGTTTCTAATTGATCACCCATGGTATTAAATTAATTAGACAGTTAGTCAAATATTCCCAGACACCTTAATTCTAAAGTTCATCCATCACAATGATCGATTTTATACCCATTTCTCCTAAAACTTTCTGTATGGCGAATCTAAAAAGGCGTTGGCTTCTTCCTCTTTAAATTTAGCATTCTCACTATCCCAATGAAGCTTCTTATTTGGGAACCTACCTGCAATTACTCCAAGTAAAATAGTCTCAGTTAATCTAGCGGCATAAGAGAACGGTGCAGTAACCTCTCCTTTACCGAGACAGGCATCTACAAACTGATGATAGTGCTTTTTACCTTCTTGCTCGTAATTTCGAACAGGCTCGCCTACGTACTTGAATTTCTCCAAATCTAGATCAACGTATTTGCCATCTACAATATGCCTTGGTAACTGCATAAAATGAGGCAAGAGCAGCCTACCCTTCTCACCAATAAACATAGCTCCCTGATCTGGCAAAGTATCTCCATTCGGAAGTTTCAAATCTCTATGGAGTTTGGGCGCTCCTTCTCCATCGTACCAAACCCATTTAAACTTCTTAGTTGTGTATTGGGTGCCAGGGAATTCATAAGTAACCCTGTTACGCTCAGGAAAGCCAAACCCGTTTGGTTTACGACACTTTGTTTTAATAGTCTTCGGAATATCTAACGCTAGTGCGTTATAAGGTGTGTCGAAAATATGAACCCCCATATCACCTAGCGTTCCACAGCCATAATCTACCAGCTTACGCCAGTTTCCTGGATGATAAACTCCTTCCTTATATGGTCTTTCTGCCGATGTTCCTAACCACAGGTTCCAGTCCAAGGCAGATGGAACTGGATCGCTTCCTTCAGGCACGCCCCCATCATAACCCCAGTTTTTAGGCGACCAAGCCCTCACCGTCTTCACCTTTCCAATAATCCCAGACCTAATCAGCTCGGTGGCCAACTTATAATCGTAGAACGAATGTACCTGAATACCCATTTGGGTGATCAAGCCTTTATCGGCAGCTAGCTGATTCATGGCTCTAGCCTCGGTCACGTGGTGAGTCAATGGCTTTTGGCAGTAAACTGGCTTATCCATGTTCATCGCTATCATAGAAGCCGGAGCATGCGTATGATCTGGTGTGGAAACCACTACCGCATCTATTCCACTGCTCATTTCATTGAGCATTATTCTATAATCACTATATGTTTTTGCCTTAGGGTGAAGTGCTTTAGCAGCGGCCAAAAAATTAGCATCTACATCGCAAAGGGCTACTACCTCAACAGATGAGTGTGATGCAATAGCCTTGAGGTCTTCCATTCCCATTCCTCCTACTCCAATGTGTGCAGTTCTTAGTTTGTCTGCTTTTCCCAAGGCCCAAACAGACGAAGGCAAAACTGAGGCTGTGGAGAATATTGCTGCACTTTTTAAAAAATCTCTTTTATTCATAATGTTCGGTTGAGTCTTATTGTACTTAAAACTTCTCATTCTGACCGTAGCCAATGAGTTTACCAGATAATCTGGCTGACCCTTCGATTCCTCTGGGTGAAAAATATCAATGCAATTACCTACAATTTTCTAATCTTAATATTTTTAAACCAAAGCGGGCTGTCATGGTCTTGCAAACCGATATAACCAGTTTTGAAAGAACCATACTTTGGAAAATCTTTCCATTTACCCGCTGCCTTGCGCTCATGCCAATCATCAGACCATGGGACGAACTCTACAATCTTTTTTCCATTGAGCCAATGCTCTACTTTTTCAGGTGTGAATATGATTTTAGAGGTATTCCACTCACCAGCTGGCTTCACAATCTTCTGAGTTGTATCGGCAGCATGCATGGCGTAATCGGCTCCTGTCTTCTGCCATTCAGCTAATGTGGCATTATTAATTTCTTCCCAACCTAGGTCATCTAAGAGCTGATATTCTGGTGCAATAGCTGGAGGACCTCCTGGCTCATTTTCTTTAAGGTGATAGAATATCCCGCTGTTTCCTCCTGCTGGTAGCTTCCACTCCATATACAGTTCAAAATTATCGAACTCCTCTGCCGCGTAGATAATGTCCTTTCCCCCTTGCCAATCCTCTTCAAGTCGCTTTTCAGTATCGAAAGTCAGAGCTCCTTCTTCATCAATTGTCCATTGTGGCGGGAGTTCCTCACCGTTGTAAGCCCTCCAGCCCTCAGTGCTGGTGCCATCAAAAAGGTAAATCCAGCCCTCATCTTCAGCTTCTGCTATTTGAATATTCTCTGATTTAGTGCCTGATCCGCAGGAAAAGACTCCAACAGATAGTAAAGCAAGTAGATAGTTTCTTTTCATATTTGGGTTGATTCTTAGTTATTCGTTAATAGTTATTCGTTTTATGGCCAGATCCCTCTGGTTGATTCTTGATATTTGGAATTTGGTGCTTGATTTTTTTCAGCTTATACCCCAGCCCTAAAGGGTGTCAATTCAAAGTTCTCTTTATGTTTTGGGTCTATTCTTTGGAATTTGGTGCTTTCTATTTGAGTTTTTTCAACCGAATGTTCTTCCACCTTACTTTAATACCTCCACCATCGTGAATCTGTAGAGCTATAGAGCCTTTGCCTTCTCCTATCTTTTGGTCTTTCAGGTGTACCATTTCGGTTCCATTGAGCCAAGAGGTAACTTCATCTCCCACTACTCTTATTTTCATCGTATTCCACTCACCCATTTTCAGGGCGCTGTCCTTCTCAGGCTCTGGCTGAATAAGCCAACCTCTACCATACGACTCATAGATTCCTCCGGTATTACTGCCTGGAGGGGCAACCTCTACCTGCCAACCACTGACTTTGGTACCATCGACAGTTGACCTGATGAATACACCGCTATTGCCATTGGCTTCTTGTTTAAAGTCCAGCGTGAGTTCAAAGTCATCGTAATACTCGTTGGTGGTGAGATATCCATACTGAGCTTTTGGCCCACTTTCGCAGACGAGTTCACCGTTTTCTACATACCATAGCTCTTCGCCATTATTAGTCCAACCCTCTAGGTTTTCCCCGTTAAAGAGTTCAATGGTATCTGATGAATCACAGGATTGAAAAATGAACAGAATAAAAAATGTAAGCAGTGTACTTTGCTTAAAAATCGAAAAGTCCATAGATAAAGCTTAAGGTTGAAAAAATGCTTTCCTTAATCTATGAAAATAGCAGATATAAAGCGAGAAGTTTTGTTTGGTGGGTAATTGGCCAAAACGGTTTGAATGTCCTGTGAATCACCTTATCAGATTAGTTAGGTTGGTTTTGTACCTAAAGGCACAAACTATCGCCTGAGCTAACTGCTCTACCAATATGATGTCCCGCTGGACCATTGTTGATGAAGGAATTCTTTGGGCTAATGGGCTAAGGAGAAACATGATCACCGCTGAGCAACCCTGTCCCGTAGGGACTGTACATAGTAAACTAAGGACGCCACCATTACCAATGTGCCTTTTGGTACATTACATGCTTCTAGCATCAATTATGTTTTGTACCTAAAGGCACAAATAAACCTAATACGCAAACTTGCCTACCGACATTCAGTCCTTACGGGACACCTATCTAAACTAAGGCTTCTATAATCAAAGCTGTTGAACCGTCTTCAATACTAGCTTTTTACTCATTGGTATTACCGTCTCTTCCATCGGCAATGGCAACTCTCCGTGAATTACAAAAGTAGCGGGGTTGGGCAATACCTTATAACTCTTGATTAACTGCAGTTTGATCTGCTCAAAAGTATCTCCTATTCCTCTAGAAACTCTATCTATCAATTTGAAATACACTCCTCTCATTTGTTCATTGAACATGATGAATTTCTTAATCTGGTACTGAAAAACATCCGTCAACTTAGAGTTCCCCAGCTCCAACATCACGTATCCTTCATCTTTATACATGGGAATTATGCCAATCGGGTCAATTTTCAACTCAGATTCCACCCACTCATGAATTTCCTTTCCTTTACCTAAGGTTCTTTGCATTGTTGGCAGAGCATAGTCAACTATTTCTTCAATGTCTTTTAAGAGTTCATCGCTTTCATTCAAATCTTTATATATAATTTCCAGCTTATTCAGGTCTAGACGAGAAATCTCTTTAGGCATCTCAGATTGAATAGATTGCTTTTTATCCTTCAGCACTTTAGCGTCCCTATAATGGTCTATCAACTCAGTCATAAATGGGAATAGTTTAGTCTGGTCAAAATTCTGTTCTACATGCTTTAGATATGCCAACAGCACATACTTCTTATACTCGAAATCAATGAGCCCATCCGTAATCCAGTCTTTTTTTAATTGTGTCATAGATGAAAAGAGTTTTATGTTCCTAAAAAGCTTAAACAACCTGACAGAGCAGATTATTTGACATAGAAGATACTCTGTTTCCACTAATATTTCAAGCCTGAAATGCTCAAGAGGATGAAAAACTGTCAGTTTTTCACTGACACTGGTGCAATAGCTTGGCTTCAAACCTGACACATGCGCAAGATTGAACTGTCAAATGTTCACGATAAAGGTTTGGCACATAAACTGTAATATGCCGCAATGTAATTTTGAATCAAACTCTTAAAACCAATAAGAAAAATGTCTAAAGTTAACATTACTCCATTAGCTGACAGAGTTCTGGTAGAACCTGCTGCTGCTGAAGAAAAAACTGCTTCAGGTATCATCATTCCTGACACTGCTAAAGAGAAGCCACAAAGAGGTATTATCGTAGCAGCTGGAAGCGGAAAAAAAGATGAGCCAATGACAGTGAAAACTGGCGATACTGTACTTTACGGTAAGTACTCTGGTACTGAACTCACTGTAGAAGGAAAAGACTACTTGATCATGAAAGAGTCTGACATTTTCGCAATCATCAATTCTTAATCTTAATCTGAAAACTTAAAAATCGAATAAGACATGGCAAAAGATCTATTCTTTCGTAATGATGCCAGAGACCAACTAAAAAAAGGTGTTGATACTTTGGCAGATGCTGTGAAAGTGACCCTTGGTCCTAAAGGTAGAAATGTAATTATCGACAAAAAATTTGGTGCACCAACTGTTACTAAAGATGGTGTTTCTGTAGCTAAAGAGATTGAGCTTTCTGAGCCAATCGAAAACATGGGCGCTCAGCTTGTGAAAGAAGTTGCTTCTAAAACTGCAGACAGCGCTGGTGACGGTACTACTACTGCAACTGTTTTGGCTCAAGCTATCTTCGGTGCAGGTATCAAAAACGTAGCCGCTGGTGCTAACCCAATGGACTTGAAAAGAGGTATTGACAAAGCTGTTGCTGCTGTTGTTGCCGACCTTCAAGCTCAATCTAAGCCTATCAAAGACTCTAACGAGATCAAGCAAGTAGGTACTATCTCCGCTAACAACGATGCTGAAATTGGTGAGATGATTGCCAATGCAATGGACAAAGTTGGTAAAGACGGTGTAATTACTGTTGAAGAAGCTAGAGGTACTGAAACTGAAGTGAAGACTGTAGAAGGTATGCAGTTCGACAGAGGTTACCTTTCTCCATACTTTGTGACTAACACAGAGAAAATGGAAGCTGAATTGGAGAACCCATACATCTTGATCTACGACAAGAAAATCTCTTCAATGAAAGAATTGCTTCCTGTACTTGAGCCTGTAGCTCAGTCTGGTAAGCCATTGGTAATTATCTCTGAAGATGTTGACGGTGAAGCACTTGCTACTTTGGTAGTGAACAAAATCAGAGGTTCTCTGAAAATTGCTGCTGTTAAAGCTCCTGGTTTCGGTGATAGAAGAAAAGCTATGTTGGAAGACATCGCTGTGTTAACTGGTGGTACTGTAATTTCTGAAGAAAGAGGTTACAAACTAGAAAACGCTACTATCGAATACCTTGGTACTGCTGAGAAAGTAAACATCGACAAAGACAATACTACTATTGTTAACGGTGCTGGTGAGGCTGCTCACATCGAAGCAAGAGTTAAGGAAATCCAAACTCAAATTGAAAACACTACTTCTGACTACGATAAAGAGAAGTTGCAAGAGAGACTTGCTAAGCTTTCTGGTGGTGTAGCTATCCTTTACATTGGTGCTGCTACTGAAGTAGAAATGAAAGAGAAGAAAGACAGAGTAGACGATGCATTGCACGCTACAAGAGCTGCTGTACAAGAAGGTGTAGTTGCTGGTGGTGGTGTTGCTTTAATCAGAGCGGCTGCTTCTTTAGATAAAGTATCTGTAGACAATGACGACCAAGCTACTGGTGTTAACATCATTAGAATGGCTGTTGAGGCTCCATTGAGAACTATCGTAGCCAATGCTGGTGGCGAAGGTTCTGTAGTGGTTAACGAAGTGAAAAACGGTAAGGCAGATTACGGTTACAACGCAAGAGAGAACAAGTACGAAAACTTGATCGCTGCTGGTGTAATTGACCCAACTAAAGTAACTCGTTTAGCACTAGAAAATGCTGCTTCTATCTCATCTCTACTACTTACTACTGAGTGTGTAGTAGCTGAGCAACCAGAAGAAGCTGGTGCTGCGGCTCCAATGCCTCCAATGGGTGGTGGCATGGGTGGAATGATGTAAAAATCGCTCCGCTTGTACATAGATTTTAGTACAACGTATATAGATAAAAGCCCTGACTCAATGAGTCGGGGCTTTTTGGTTTTAGTGAGCTTTCAAACTTAGAGGGTATAAACAATTCTCAACCAATTAGTGAAACCCATCCGATCAGAGTAAATACTTCATACATAGAATACATATATTATAAAGTCATTTTTTTGTATTTAAACTGATTAGATAATGAGTTAATAAATTATTTAGCTTATTTTCAATACATGAACAATAAACCATCCCCTTTTAGGCCAATCAATCTGCTGAGCGACAACATCGATACAAATGACAATTCTGGAGTGGCTATAAATGAACTGAAATATCTATATAAATACATACCTGAAAAGGGCATCAAAATTTTAGAGAGAGTTTTTGAAAATGAATTAAAATCCAATGATTATATAGATGTACTTGGTGCCCAAACATTGATTAATGAGACCATCGGAATGGAAAAGAGGCTCAAAAAATTTGATCTAAACAAAGCCTTAAATGAGATTGAATGCTTAGAAATTGGAGGTCAAAACTCTCTCTTACTCAGGTTTAATAATCTCAAGAAAGAGAACCCCTCGTTCAATAAAGATTCAATTAAAGTCCAAACTCTTCATTCAGCTAAATCTGAATTTCTCGAAGAGAACTTTAGAATAAAGAAATTTTCAGACTTCTTGCATACCCATGGTTTGGCAGAGATAGCTCTGGAAAACATAAATAAGCTTAGACCCATCTTTGCGGAGAAGAAAGGTGGTAAAAAAAAGTATCGAATTTTTGAAACAAATGGGGACTTCTATTTGAGAGGAATAACTTCTGAAAATTATGAGGACTACAATATTCCATTTTCAGTTTGTCTTTGTCTACTTACAATTCACAGATCATACAAAAATAAAAGTAGAAATTTCAAAGTAAGATCAATCTACATTGATGATTCAAATATCGAAGCTCTTTTTGAAAGTGATCAGGTAACCCAACTAGCTGACATAGGATTTCTCAAACATAGCATATTGCTGTCCAACGATGAAATACGCAGAAAAGCAGTTGGAATACTTGGAGTCTCATCGATAGAATACTTAACAACCGAAGGTAAAAACCGACAGGTATTCTTTCAGCCTAAGAAAAGACTAGAATCGGCAATTTTCAAAATAGACCACAGGATCACTAAGGATGACAAAATTCGATCAAGTGTACAAAACTTTACAGACCTCGTGAGCAAAAGTGAAGAAAAATTCTTCAACGATTTCAAACATCTTGAAAAAGCTAATGACCCTAATTTACTTAAATTTAGAATTCAAGAAGCTATCAAAAATTCAAGAGAGGAAAGTATCAAGCCTTTCAAAGAGGAATTCAAAATAATGCTTGAAAGGGAGGTTAAAAATATGATAGCACTTTTGGAAATCATGAACAAACTGAGCTTAATTGCTCAAAAAGATTTGGAGGCAAAGCAGTATATCAGATACCTATATTATAAGGAGATTGTAAAAAAACCGACAAGGTAGTAACACAATAAATCTTACTAAGACTACTTCTATTTTAACCAGAACAAAACCTAAAGATCCTAAGCGTTAAAGTGCTGCTGCTCCAATGGGTGGAATGATGTAAGAATCGCTCCGCTTGTACATAGATTTTAGTACAACGTATATAGATAAAAGCCCTGACTCAATGAGTCGGGGCTTTTTGGTTATAGTGAGCTTTCAAACTTAGAGCCTGCAAAAAGTTCAGTTGCAACAAACTATTGGTTTAGCCTTTACATTTTCATTCTGAGCGTCCCGAGACTTCGGGACCGAAGAATCTGTAGAATCTAATCTGGTTGAAACTGAGTTATTGAAATTGGCCGATCACTCCCTCACTCAGGATAGAAAAAGAGACTAGATGCTCTCCTACTCTGATCTTAGCGAGCTCATTGACTAGAAATGGAGTATAATTCTATGTCTATGCTAAGGCGTTCTCATTCATACAAACACCTAAATGATATTGAAACTGTTACTTCAGCCAAGACAGCACTAGTTTCATTAGGTCGGCCATACTTATGTGGACATCTCCCATAATTAGCACAGATATCTGAATGGCTTACAAATCCTATTGGCAAAACTTGCTCTTTTATGAATTTTAAGCCGATTACAAGTGAAATCAAAAGCCAAACGGGGCATTCTCCGTAAGTTATATCAAAGATGAACTGGAGATACGAAGAGGTAAAGCCTGAGGTCAAACTAAGTGAAGTAATAGAGTGCTATTGGTGGGAAGATTACTGTCGGAAAAATCCTGA